>Ga0302326_10004286_pt1 | contig 33101 bp, 23 predicted proteins | sample Palsa_T0_3_FD_202264 | JGI IMG/M metagenome (GOLD analysis project Ga0302326, IMG submission 202264) | Peat permafrost microbial communities from Stordalen Mire near Abisko, Sweden - Palsa_T0_3 | ecosystem: Environmental > Terrestrial > Soil > Palsa > Peat permafrost | place: Sweden: Abisko...
GAGAGTTCGCCCGACAGGCTAAGTCGTTAGCGGGCAACTGCTCTCCCGTTGCCCGCTAACGTCTTGGCCAGCCGGGCGAATACCGTCAACCGGCCAACATCATGGTGCCGAGGGTACTAAAATCGATACGGCAGCCGCAGAGTTGCCTCGAGATCCGGCGTATCACGAGTCACGCCGATTCCGATCGTGGTGTTGACGCTGAACCGGTCGGTGAGCCGGTACGCAACTCCGAAGCGCAGCGTGCCGAGCTGTAGGGTTCCGACGCGGGTCAGTGCAAGTCCGACCGCGGCTGTGGGTTGGGTGGTCTGGTCGACTACGCTGTGCTGATAGCCGACGCTGAACGATGCATGCTCGTTGAGCGCCAGTCCCATGCCCATGGTCAGGTCGAGTATCCCACCGGGATCCACGCGGCCATAACCGTGGCCGACCTCGCGGGCAAAGCTGTACGTGTACGCGACGCCGCCGAAGAAGACAGCCGGATCCGACGGGAAGAGCACCGTGACACCCGGCTGAACCGCATCGAAGCCGGATCCCGTGGCGAGACGCGTCTGCAGTCCGGTGTTCGGATCGATCGGCTCTTCGAACACGTTCGTTCCGGTATGCGTCTTGTAGCGCAATGATGCGATCCATACCGCGTTGTCGCCGTGAAAATGGTTCAACTGCGTGCGCATGGCGACCTCCACATCCCCCAGGCCGGATCCACTGGAGTCGAAGTATGAGTTCGTCTCGGACGCGGTCGCCAGCGGGCGCGTTTCGGTCGTCGTGTTCGCGGTGATGTAAGGCGCCTTGACTTCGAGTTCCCAACGCGACGTAAGACCGTACCGGGCCGTCAGGCTATAGTCGGTGAGATTGCTTTCGATTCGTTGAACATCGATCAGGCCGATCGTCAATGCCGGCAGGACCGTATAGCCGACGAGTGCAACCTGGTTGTTGGTCGAATGCACGTATTGCACGTCCGGTTCCAGCACGAGTTTGCCGCGCGGAGTCAATGCGGTGGGTTCTTCAAATATCTGTGCCGTCGCCGCCGGCGCGTCAGGCTGGCTGGGCGCCTCGCCAACCGGCGTGGGTTGGCCCGCGCCCTGGGCCGTCCCCTTGCCCACCGCCTGGCTCAATTCCGAGTCTGACCCTCGCCGGTACGCCTCCAATGCCCGACGGTCGGCGTCAAGCTGTTGCTGCTCGGCCGCCACACGTTGCGCCAACTCGCGCAATCTTTGTTCGGTCTGCTCCAGGCGGCGCTGCAGCGCGTCGGGATCGGGGTTCTCCGCAGGTGGATCCGCGCTCAATGCCGGGACCGCAAATCCAGTCGAGAGCATGGCGATCAATGAAATAGCTGCCCGAGGAAGGTTGCGCATCACTGAGCCTCCTCGCGCACTGCACCGGTCGCCAGCGCGCCAAGCGGTTCGACGCCATTAACCCCGCGTTTCGGTCTAATGGCCAGCCGCCTGAGCATGCGATACAGAGTCACGCGCGAAATATTTAAGTCGCGCGCAGCGGCGGCAACGTTGTATCCGGTACGCACTAGCGCCGCCTGCACGAGACCGCGCTCCATTCCGTTGCGAGCCGTGGCAAGCGATACGAGATTGCCGGTACCGCCGCCGGCACCCACGAGCAGGTCGCCTGCGGTGATCAGCGGCCCGTCGCACATGACCATTCCCCGCTGCACTCGATTGAAGAGTTCGCGGATGTTGCCCGGCCACTGATGCCGCTGCATGGCCTTGAGCGCATCGTCGGCGAAGCCGCGCAGGCCCGGCGCTCCCCCGGCACGATTGCCATGAAAAAAATGCCGCGCCAGCAGTATCACGTCGTCGCCTCGTTCGCGCAGAGGAGGCACTTTGACGTGCAGGACGTTGAGGCGATAATAAAGGTCCTCTCTGAAGCGGCCGGCGCGCATCGCCGACTCGAGGTCCACGTGAGTGGCTGCGACGATGCGCACATCGATGTGCATCATCCGGGTGGAGCCCACCCTGACCACGGTCGACTCCTGCAGAAAGCGCAGCAAGCTCGCCTGGGAGCCCAGCGGCAAGTCGCCTATTTCGTCGAAGAAGATCGTGCCGCCGTTGGCAGCTTCGATGCTGCCGATCTGTTTGTCGTGAGCACCGGTGAAGGCGCCCTTCTCGTGGCCGAACAGCAGGCTCTCTATCAAAGTCTCCGGTATCGCCCCGCAGTTGACTGTCACGAAGGGTGCGCCGTGTGTGGTCGAACCGCGATGCACGGCGAGCGCCGCCAGCTCCTTGCCGACGCCGCTCTCGCCGGTGATCAGGACAGGTGCGCGTGCCCGCATGATCTTTTCGATCTCACCGTAGAGAGCGAGCATTTGCTTGCTCCCACCGACCATGCCGTATCGACCCTCGAGACTCTCGACCGGTGCACGCACAGTTCGGCGCAGCAGCACCTTGCCATGCGCGTGGCCTACGCAATACAGCAGGCGTCTCGGGTCGACCGGCAAAGTATGGTAGTCGAAGAAACTCGAGGAGAGCGCGCGAGCAATGGAGCGGTCGCAGGCGCTATGGGCCGGAATGATCGCGATCCATTCCATGGCAGAGCCTGCGATGATGTCGGCGAATTCATTCGGAGAGCACGCCAAGGAGCCGTCGAACACGACGATCCCTACGTGACAGTTCCAACCGTTGACCGTGGCGGCGATCTCATCAGGATGAGTCGTACGCCGCGATTGCCATTGTTCAGCAGTAAGCAGTCTCGCCAGATCGACTGCCGAGTCCTCGGCTTGCAGGATAACGACGTTTCGTGCCATTTGGTCTCCCCGCTCGCATACACGAGCTAACCATTATTAGTGCACCAGTCCCGTCGTCGTCGCATATTCGCGACGCAACAAAGGAGAAGCTATCACAGGTGCTTTACCGGTGCATACACGGAACATCACAAAAACATCATCAGTTTCATGGTTGATACACATGCGAGATTCGCGGCTTCCCGATATTTCCGCAGTGCGCAATGATTCGAACTCGCATTTCCGAATTGCACGAAATCACCAAACGCTGGAAGATGTCCCAACGCGAGTGGGACGCACGAGCGTACCTTTCTCGCGTGATTGGCGATCCATACAAAATCAACCGCCCATCAATCGGCGCAACGCAGCACAGATGATCAATCACTTCCATCGCGCGATCGCTGCGCTGCTCTTCATCGCAATCTCGGCTGCAGATGTGCCGTCGAGAAGCATTGCTGCGGCGCCAACACCCATCCTGCTGCCAGCCGCAGACAACACGGCCGATCCCGCTGCCCGGGAGGATCGTCCCGAGTGGGCGCGTACGCTCGAGCGAATTTCCCGCGGCGTCGTTGCAATCCAGGTCGATCTCGCGCGCAGCTTCGATACGGAGATCAATGCATCGCTGCAAGCCACGGGCTTCGTCGTCGACGCCAGGCGGGGTCTCATTCTCACCAACCGACACGTCGTGACGCCCGGTCCCGTCACGGCTCAGGGCATCTTTCTCGACCGCGAAGAAGTCCAGTTGTACCCTGTCTATCGCGACCCGGTGCACGACTTTGGAATCTACCGCTACGACCCGTCGAAGCTTCGATTCATCACTCCGCAGCAGATCCCACTCTTCCCTGCCGGGGCGCAAGTGGGTACCGAGATTCGTGTGGTCGGGAACGACGCGGGCGAGCAGCTCGCTTTTCTGTCGGGCACGATCGCCCGGCTCGACCGTCAGGCTCCCGTGTATGGGGCCGCCAAATATAACGACTTCAATACGTTTTACTACGAGGCTGCATCGAGTACTTCGGGAGGCTCGTCAGGCTCTCCGGTCATCGACATTCACGGCCGTGCGGTCGCGCTGAATGCGGGTGCCGCTACCGGCGCAGCGTCGAGCTTCTACCTGCCGCTCGATCGCGTGGTGCGTGCACTGCGCTACATCGAACGGAATCAGCAGGTCCCGCGCGGGACGTTGCAGACCGTATTCAATTACACGCCGTTCGATGAGTTGCGGCGACTCGGTCTTCCGGAGAAAACCGAGGCCGACGTGCGCAATGCCTTTCCAAAACAGGTCGGAATGCTGGTGATTGCGCAGATTCAGCCCGGATCTCCGGCACAGGACACGCTCGAGATCGGCGACATTCTGCTGCGGATCGACGGTCACCCTGTGAACGATTTTGTCGGCCTCGCGGATCTACTGGACGATGCCGTCGGGACCTCGGTCACCGTGCAGGTGCAACGCCGCAATCAGGTGCTCGAGCAGACGTTGCCCGACACCGACCTGTACACGATAAGCCCCGACGAATACCTCGAATTCGGCGAGGCAGTGGTGAACGATCTGTCCTATGAGCAGGCACGGAACAGGAACCTGCCCATCAACGGGGTGTACCTCGCAAACCCAGGATATATATTCGGGGCCGCCGCCATCGACCGCGGTGCGGTCATCACGCAGCTCGCCGGCAAGACGATCGGAAATCTCGACGATCTCGAGCAGGCGATTGCCGGACTTGCCGACGGCGATCAAGTGACCGTACGTTACTTTCCTTTCGAGGACGCGAGCGCGCCGCAGGTGCAATCCGTCAGGATCGACCGAAGATGGTATCCGGCGCGCCGCTGCAAACGCGACGACACCCTTGGCTACTGGCCGTGCCGGCCGCTGGCGCAAGCGCCGCCCGCGAAGCACCTCGTTCCGGCCACTGCCAGATTCTCGACGGTGATCGAAGATCCGCGGGGCCGGACCCTCGAGCCGTCGCTCGTATCCGTGAGTTGCGATGTGCCCTATCCCATATCCGGTGTGATTTCCCGGAGTTTTCACGGCACCGGCCTCATCGTAGATGCTGCACGAGGTCTCGTCGTCGTGGACCGGAACACCGTCCCCGTCTCCGAAGCCGACATTCGAATTACATTCAAAGGTGCCATCGAGATTCCGGGAAAGGTGGTGTTTGTGCATCCGCTGCATAACTTGGCGGTGGTTTCCTATGATCCTCGGTTGATAGGCACGACGCCGGTGCAGTCTGCGCGGCTCGCGGTTCGCGATCCCGAACCCGGAGAATCCATTTGGGTGGTCGGATTGCGGCAGAACCAGCGCGTCATGGTGGAAGAGAGCCGCGTTGCGGCAGTCGACCCAATTCATCTGCCTGTTCCGCGCACTCCGGCGTTTCGCGACACCAATATCGATGTCGTGTCGCTCGTCAACGGTCCGAGCGACTACGATGGCGTCATCGCCGACAAATCCGGTGATGTGCTGGCGTTGTGGTCATCATTTGCAGTCGACAATGGCCGCGAGCTTACCGAACATGTGTGGGGGATACCCAGTGAAGTCGTCGGCGAAATGCTCAATGCGATCCGGGATGGGGGCACACTGCGTTCGCTCGAGGCCGAGCTGTCGGCCGTGTCGTTGTCCGGCGCACTTAAACTCGGTCTCAGTGAGCGCTGGCTCGAGCAAGCCGGACTGCACGCTTCCGCTCACCCCCAAGTGCTTGCGGTAACGCGCCTGGTGGCGGGATCACCGGCCGCCAAGATGTTGCAGACCGGTGATTTATTACTCAGCATCGACGGCCGGCCGGTGAACCGATTCCGGGACGTCGAGCGTGCGGCCCAGAAACCGCATGTGAATCTCATCGTTTGGCGCAATGGCGCGGAGATGCCCGTCGAGCTCGATACGGCGCTGCTCACGGGACGCGATGTAGACAGGATCGTGTTCTGGGCCGGCGCCACGCTGCAGGCTCCGCATCGGGCGCTGGCGGCGCAGCGCGGCATTCCTCCACAGGGTGTGTTCGTGGCCTACTATCTGTACGGCTCTCCCGCAAGCCGCTCGGCACTGTGGGCGCCGCGCCGTATCGTCGAGGTCGAAGGTAAGCCCACTCCCGATCTCGACACATTCCTTGCGGCGGTGGCCGGCAAACCCGACCGCGCATCCGTGTTGTTGAAAACCTTGACGTGGAACAATGCAGTCGAGGTCATCACGCTCAAGCTGGACAGACATTATTGGCCGACGTATGAAGTAAGGCGTACGGAGGCTGGATGGGAGCGCAATGCGCTCGAGTGAGCCGGCTCAGTGCGGGTTAACGAGACACCGAGGCATTGAGCCGCCCGATGCGCTCGAGTGCAGGCGGGTGCGAATCGAAGAACGCTGAATGAATGCGATCTGGTGTAAGAGTCGCCGCATTGTCGCGAAACAGCTTGACCAAGGCAGCTGCCAACTTGCCCGCATCGGCATGGACTGCCGCAAAATCGTCGGCCTCTCTCTCATGGCGGCGCGACCACCAGGACATGACGGGCGTCGCAAAGAACGCAAAGACCGGGACGGTCATTATGAACAACAGCAACGCCATCGCAGCGGACGGCACCGGCACGCCCAGCGCGCCGTAGAACCCCGGCTGCCGCGCCAACCAAGCCAGCAGAGCCAGGCCCACGAAGGTCAGCAACACGGACGCCACCAGCCGCTGACGCACATGATGCAGACGAAAATGACCGAGTTCGTGGGCCAGCACCGCTTCGATCTCCTCCGCCTCGATCCGCGATAGCAAGGTGTCGAAGAAGACGATCCGCTTGTTGCGTCCGATACCGGTGAAGTAGGCGTTGCCGTGGGCCGAGCGCAGCGAACCGTCCATCACGAACACGCCGCCGCGCGCCGCGAATCCGCAGCGCTCGAGCAGGGATTCCAGCCGCTTCTTCAGCGTCTCATCGGCCAGCGGTGAGAATCGGTTGAAGATCGGCGCAATGAACTTGGGAGCCGCCCAGGTCAGGCCCAGGGTCCATGCCAGCCAGATCAGCCATACCCAGACCCACCAGCGCGCTCCCGCGCCGTCCATGAGAGCGAGGGTGGCCAGCAACAGCGGGCCGCCAAGCAGCACGGACAGCAGCAATTGTTTGGCGAAATCCAGCGCATAGAGCCGCGGCGAGATCCGATTGAACCCGAAGCGAGCCTCTATCCTGAATGTTCTCCACACGGAGAAGGGCTGGCCGACCAACTGCAGCAGCAGCATCAGGGTAGCAACGACGCAGGCGCCGCGCCAGGGTTCGGCCAACCCCGAATGACGCCAGAGAGCGTCGATAATCGCGAGACCACCGCCCAAGGTAACCCCCAGTTTGACCAGAGCCTCGACCACGGTCGCCCACCGGCCCAGCCGAACTCGGGCGACGGTGTAGTCGGCAGCTTTTTGCTGGTCTGCAAGCGCGACCTGCCCGCGAAACGGCGCAGGGACGTCGTTGCGATGCGCCGCCACGGCCGCGATCTGGCGCGAGGCCAGCCATAGCCGTGTCAGCGTCTCCGCCGCGACAGCGATGAGAAACGCCCAAGTCAGCCATTGCATCGTGTACTCCTCAGTTTCCCTCCCGCCTGGGATGAAGCCTAGACGAATTGCGTGGGCTGCGAAACACCAGCGGCTTCTCCTCCGGCTTGCGACCCTGCGTTGTCTCCGGAGGCAATTCCGCCTTCGCGACCGCTGCCGTCACCAAGTGATGGTGTGGGGATAAATCGCAGACCGGATCCGCATTGGCCGCGTCTCCCGTCATCAGATAGGCCTGGCAGCGGCATCCGCCGAAATCGCGGCCTTTTTCCGGGCAGCTGCGACACGGCTCTTTCATCCAAGCGTCGCCGCGAAAATGATTGAAGCTTGGGGAGCCGTACCAAATCTCCCCAATGCCGGCGCTGCGCACATTGGGAAATTCGAGACCTGGCAACATGCGCGCGGCGTGGCAAGGCAGCGCGGTCCCGTCCGGCGCAATGGTCAGGAATATCGAGCCTAAGCCGTTCATGCAGGGTTTGGGGCGGCGCTCGAAATAATCAGGCACCACGAAGTAAATCTGCATCCGAAGATCGACACGTTCCCGAAAGCGCCGCATGACCTGCTCCGCCCGCTGCACCTGGGCGCGGCTCGGCAGTAATTGTTCGCGATTGTGCCAGGCCCAGCCGTAGTACTGGGTATTGGCCAACTCCACGTAGTCGGCGCCCAGCCTCAAGGCCATCTCCAAAATCTCTTCCACGTGATCGATGTTGAACCGGTGCAGGACCACGTTGAGCACCATGGGATAATCATATTGCTTGATCAGGGCCGCCACCGCCGACTTCAGCTCGAAGGTACGGGTGCTGCTCAGAAAGTCATTCATCTGCTGAGTGCTGTCCTGGAAGGAGAGCTGAATGTGATCCAAGCCCGCCCGCTTCAGGGCCTGCAGGCGCGCATCGTTCAGGCCGACGCCGGAAGTGATGAGGTTGATATAGAAGCCGAGCCGGTGCGCCTCCGCCACGATGATCTCCAGATCGTCGCGAGACAGGGGCTCACCGCCCGATAGGCCCAGTTGCACGGCGCCGAGCGCTCGCGCCTCGCGCAGCACGCGCAGCCAGTCGTCGGTGTCGAGCTCCGCAGCGCTATTCGCGAAGTCGGTGGGGTTGTAGCAGAAGGCGCAGTGCAGTGGGCATCCGTAAGTCAGCTCCAGCAGCAGCCACAGCGGCGGCCCTGGTTTCGGCACAGGGGTCGGCGCTGCGCTCTCGATCGACGCAGAAGCCTCGATCGGCGCTACGGCCACGGGAGAAGCGTTCACGTGCGGATCTGCAGCCATTTTTTTTCCACCGCCATGCTGACGAAGCGAATGACGTCGTCGAATAGATTGGCGGTCGCGAAGGCGCGCTCGAGATCCGCCGTGATGTCGCCAATCGTCGTCGCGCCGTCGCAGCGCCTCAATATCTCGCCGGCGCTGCCATTGAGCTTGATCATTCCCTCGGGATAGAGGAGCACATGCGCATTTTGTGCGGCCTCCCATTGCAGCCGAAAACCCCCTCCGACGGCGGGTCGCGACGCGGCCTCTATGACAGGTTGGTTCAAGCAGATGCCATATAGCGCAGTGCCATGGCATCGCTCATCTGCCAGAGCACGTCGAGTTTGAATTTCAGAATGTCGAGCGCGCGCTCCTGCAGGGCGCGGGTGTCGAAGCGGTCAAGGGTCACCGCCAGGCTGAATTCGACATCGCGGCGCGCCAGGCTGACCCGGCTTTGAAAATACTGCAGCCCGGTGCGATCTATCCAGGAATAATGCTGTGGCCAATTCGCGAGACGCTGCTTGTGAATCTCCGGCGCGAAAAGCTCGGTCAGCGAGGAGCAGACAGCCTCCGGCCAGGGTGCGCGGCGCGCGAAATTCACATAGGCATCGACCGCGAACCGGACGCCCGGCAGCACTTCCCCCAAGCCCTCCACCGCCTCTCGCGAAAGTCCCACCGCTTCCGCCAACCGCAGCCAGGATTCAATCCCGCCCGGGTCCTCGCCGTAGCCATCGTGATCGAGAATGCGCTGCACCCAGGAGCGGCGCACCGCCCGATCGGAGCAATTGGCCAGAATCGCGGCGTCCTTGATGGGGATGTTGATCTGATAGTAGAAGCGATTCGCAACCCAGCCGCGAATCTGCGCCGGCGTCGCCGCGCCGGAATTCATCAGCACATTGAAGGGATGATGAATGTGGTAGGCACGTCCCTGAGTTCGCAATTGCGCCTCGAACTCCTCCCGGCTCCAGGCCGCAGCGCTCATAGGGTGATTTCCATGCCATCCCATGCAACCTCGACGCCGCGGCGCGCCAGCTCGGCCGATTCCGCGGAGGCCTCGTTCAGAATGGGGTTGGTGTTGTTGATATGGATCAAAATCCTGCGCGTGGCGGGCGGCAGTCGATCGAGCCACTCCAGCATTCCGCCCGCGCCGCTTTGCGCCAGGTGCCCGATGTCGCGGGCACGTTTGGACGAGATCCCGAGCCGAATCATTTCATCGTCGGTCCAGAATGTACCGTCCACGAGCACGCAGGCGGCCGCTTGCATGGCATGCCACATCGCATCGTCGATGGCGCTCAAGCCCGGCGCATACACGGCCGTTTTCCCGCTGCCCTCGTCCTCGATGACCAGCGCCAGGTTATCGCCGACGATGGGTGAATCGCGATTGGGCGAATAGGGAGCGGGCTTGCTGGCCACCGGCAATGCGCGCCACCGCACTCCGGCCACGGCATCGACCTTGAAACCGCCATCCTCCAGATCGATTCGGCGCCGCTCCACGCCGCAAAAATAGCCCAGCACGCCGAACACGGGATTGCCCTGGGTGAGATCGGCGAAGGTGCTGTCGGTACACCAAATCGGCCAGGGACGCACCGATTCACGCAGCATATACAGTCCGGTGGTGTGGTCGACCTGCCCGTCGACCAAGATGATGGCAGCGATGGCACTGTCGCGTATTGCCCGGCCCGGCTGTAAGTCGGGATTTGCCCGCAACTGCGCCAGGATGTCCGGCGAGGCGTTCACGAGCGCCCACGCACCGCCGCCGGTCACGGCGATGGAAGACTGGGTGCGGGCACGAGCCCGCAAGCTGCCCGCGCGATAACCCTTGCAGTTGGGGCAATTGCAATTCCATTGGGGAAAGCCACCCCCCGCGGCCGACCCAAGCACCCGGATTTTCACGAAGAATGAGGCGCCGTCCTTGATGAGCACCGTCAAGGGCCTCATCAAGGACGCACGCCCTCGCTAATCAGCGATTGGACACATACATCGTAATTTCCATGCCGAACCGCAATTCAACCGCTTGTGGGGTTTCCCATTTCATATCTGAACTCCTATATAGACTGCCACTCCATACTCCGCCCGCCCCGCGGCGCGCCGAATCAGCAGCATCATGAAACTGGACTCATGATTTTCATGAGCCTGCTGCTCCGCATCGGAGCGGCCGGCCCTGGTACCATGACCCTAATGAGATTGCGGACCCGCTTGAATCTCGTGGTGGCGGCCTTGAGCGCCGCGTTCTTGATCGTGCTGATCGCGGCCGAGGTCCAGAGCACGCGGACCTCTGTGCGCGAGGAAATCGAGGCGGCAAACCGGGTGGCGTCGCAGCTCCTAGGCCGCCTGGCGGCGGTCTATTCCCAGGTCGGAGGGCCGGACCTCGTACTCCAATTCCTGCAGCGGCTCGGCCGGGTCCGCTCCAATGAGGTATCCCTGCAGACAGAAACGGGCACGGTCATATATCAATCACCGCCGGCGACCTACAAGGCCGGGCGCGAGGCGCCTGCGTGGTTCGCGCACCTCTTGGCGCCGCAACCGGCCCGGTACTCTTTTGCGCTGCGCGGCGGGGTCTTGCTGGTGGTGCAAGCCCAACCCTCGCGCGCCGTGCTCGATGCCTGGGATGACATCACGAGGCTGTCAGCCATCGCGGCAGCCATGTTCGTCATCGTGAATGGGCTGGCATTCTGGTCGGTGAAACGCGCTCTCGAACCCTTTCCCGTCATCGCCGACGGACTCGAACGCATAGAGCAGGGAGATCTGGCATTCCGTCTGCCGCACCTCGCGGGCAATGAAGCTCATGCGATCGGCGCCGCCTTCAATCGCATGGCGCAAGCCGTGCAGGACAAGGTTCTGGCCGAGCGCAAAGCGCGTGACGCCGAGTCGCGGCTCGAGGAGCGGCGAGAAATGGCCTCTCTGGCGGATCAGCGCGTCGAAGAGGAGCGGCGCTTGATCGCGCACGAGCTGCATGATGAATTCGGCCAGTCGGTCACGGCGATTCGCAGTCTCGCGCTGGCGATCACCAACCAAGAGGGTGCGCGGAATCCGGCGATCGGCGACGTGGCACGATTGATTTCGGAGGAGGCTGCGCGGCTCTACGATGCCATGCACGGCCTGATCCCCAGGCTCACTCCGCTGTCGCTGGATACGCTTGGGCTCGCCGCGACGCTGGAGAGTCTGGTCCGCGACTGGCAGCGGCGCCACCCGTCGATTGCCCTGTCGCTTCGCCAGGAGCTGCCCATCGAACTCGGGCCCAGCATCAATCTCGCCATTTATAGAGTCGTGCAGGAGGGCCTGATCAACGCCCTGCGGCACGCACAGGCCACGCGAGTGGACATCGCCGTGCAATGCGACGAGCGCCGAATCACCGCCACTGTGACCGACGATGGGGTCGGACTGGTAGCCGAATGGGCGGCGCGGCCCGGACATTTCGGATTGCGCGGCTTGGCGGACCGCGTGCAGCAATTGGGCGGCACGTTCATCATCGGCAACCAGGCCGACCGCGGCGTCAGGCTGGCCGCAGACATTCCACTGAGCGTTCAGACATGATCCGTGTCCTATTGGTCGACGATCACGCCGTGGTGCGCATGGGATTCCGCCTGCTGCTGCAATCCGTGTCTGAAATGTCGGTGGTCGCCGAGGCCGACTCCGGCGAAGCCGCATGCCAGCTCTATCTCGAGCTCAAGCCCGACGTCGTGGTGATGGACCTTGCCATGCCGGGCATGGGAGGTCTCGAGGCGCTGCGGCGGATTCGCGCCCGCCACGCCCAGGCCCAGGTATTGACCTTGTCGGCACACGACGACCCCATGCACGCGCGCCGCGCACTGCAGGAAGGCGCGCTCGGCTTCCTGTCGAAGCGAAGCGCCCCCGAGGCGTTGCTCGAAGCGGTGACGGTGGTCGCCGCGGGCCGCCGCTATCTCGACCCCGCGCTTGCCCAGAAGCTGGCATTGGCAGAATTCGACGGCCGTACGAAGTCGCCGGTGGAACGTCTGTCGGAAAGAGAATTCGAAGTCTTCGTCCGGCTCGCCGGCGGCGCGACGGTGCAGCGCATTGCCACGGATTTGAATCTCTCCGCATCGACCATCGGCACTCATCTCTACAACATCAAGCAAAAACTCGGCGTCGTGAATCAATCCGAATTGACGCTGATCGCCATTCGCCACGGCCTCATCGATACTTGATGCACGGCACCGACTTCGGCCATGATGCCGAGAGCGAAATGGCGTGTCAGAGATCCTGATCCTTTCTATGCCGCGGCCACCAACGCTCGAGCATCGCGGCCGCCCATTCCTTGCCCCCGAGCCCGAACGCCAGCGCGAACGCCAGCACGAGGCCGCCCAAGAGGATGAGAAAGGTTCTCTGTACGATATCGCCGCCGACCTCGATCTCTCCCAAAGCAATCATGACCACGAATATCACGATCAGATACCGCGCGATCCTGCCCAGCAGATCGGCATCCGGAATTTGTGCGTCCTCGCAATAGGCCTGCACGGCACCCCCAACGAAGCGGGCGCAATAGGACCCGAAAACCACCACCAACATCGATACCAGCAGCTTCGGCGTGAACCACACCACACGGGCGAGCAGCTCGGTGATGTGCGTGAGCCCCAAGCCGCCGAAGGCGATCATCAGGGTCACGAGTATGACGAGCCACTGCGCCACCAGTCCGAACAACGAGGTGGTATCGCCGCGCATGCCCGCTTGATGCAGAAAATTGTCGGTGCCGGCCCGTTCGGTCAGCACCGGCAAATTGAGTGCGCGCAGCCCCTTGTCGACGGCGAATCGCGCGGCCTTCGCGAACAGCCACCCGATCGCCACCACCACCAGCGCGAGCAGCAGCCGCGGCAGGAATATGGCGATCTGGTGCAGAAACTCCCGCGCGGTCTCGAGCAATATATCGATGCTTTGCATGCCAGCCTCCGGGACCCCTATTTGGTGCCCAAATCCAAGATTCCCTGCAAGGGAATTCCGGCCCAGCCGGGACGATTGCCGAGTTCGTAACGCAACTCGTACAAGGCCTTTTCCAGTTCGAACAAGCCCAGCAGTCCGCGGCCCGCCTGCAGCGCCTCGGGTCCGTAAAGCTTCGCTTCGCGCGCCGCCGCATCGTAAGCCGCGAGGAAGGCTTCCCGCACTTCGATCTCCCAGGCCTGCGCCAGCGGGGCCAGCCTCGCGGCGTCGGCCTCGTTGTGAGCGACATTGCGCAAGGCGCTGTGCCGTACGTAGCCGAACGAGCGCAGCATGCCCGCGATATCGCGCAGCGGCGAATGCTTGGCGCGACGCTGTTCCAGACTGTGCCCGGGCTCGCCTTCGAAATCGATGATGACGAAATCATTGCGCGTGAGAAGCACCTGGCCGAGGTGATAGTCGCCGTGGATGCGTAGCTTCACGCCCTGCGGAACCTCGCTGCACAAGGCTTCGATGCGCGCCGTCACTTTGTCTGCCTGCGCCAGAACGGCGCCGGCCCGCTCGCGATCCCCCGCCGACAGCGGCTCCTGGCTGGTCGCGAGCATTCCGAGCGCGTTGCGGGCTTCATCCGTCGCGCGCTGCCGGTAGGCGTCGATGTCGGCCCGCGTCAGCGGCTGCGGAGAAAACGCCGCATTCTTCGTCGGTTGCGCCAGAGCCTTGTGAAGTTCCGCCGTGCGGACCGCCAAGACCCGGATCAACACCAAGTACGCTTCATGCGCGTTGGCGGGCACGGCATCGCCGATCGGCGTAGTGCGATACTGCTCGAGATGACGCTGCACGTACTCCAGCGAGTAAGTCCATCCATCACCCTGATTGGCTATGTAGCCTTGCAGCATCGCCAGCAGCCGCGTTTCGCCGTCGGCACCGATGTATTCGAGTACGCCAGCCAGTTGCGCGCAGTTCGGGTAGTGCGCAACTTCGGTGAGATACAGTCCCATATCCAATTCCGGATTCACGCCGGCGCGCAGCCGGCGATAGCCCTTGAGCATCAATCGCTCGCCGATCGAGACCACGGTGTTCGAACTGGAACCGCGCGGTCGTTCCACCGCGAGCGTACCGAAATCGCTTCCCGCCAACCGCTCGAACGCCGTGGTCGGGCGGAATCGCAGCTTGCCCTGCGACATGGCGATTTCCTTGCGTGCCGCAATCGACGCCACGACCGAGCGGCAGAACGCTTCGTCCGCAAAGGCATCGCCCATCACGCCGACATTCGCCTGCTGGCGTATCTTGGCAAGCGCCGCCGTCGACAGGTTTCGCACCCGCTCCTCGTCGCGCTCCTCCCACGCCAGCGCCAGCGGCAAGAAGTAGCCGGCGCGCTCGCCGGCGCTGTCGAGTTCGAGCAGCGTCACCAGCCAGGTCACCAGGGCCTTGCCCGTTCCTTCCTGCCACAGCACATAGTCCGTGATGCGGGCGCGGTCGATGGCGGTGCCCTTGGTCGCATACCAGCGCTGCGTCTCGATGAAGCGCGGCAGGGTATCCGTCTCGAATTGCAATCGTGTCTTTTCGGCGATACCGATGCGCCACGGAACCACGCGGTCGCGGAACAGGCTGGTCCAACCGTCGAACAGCACCAGCACCGGGCGTTCTTCGATCGAGACGATTTGCTCATGCCATGAAGGGGCTTCGGCATCGGTGGTCAGCTTGAACCAGTAGAAACCATAACCCGATATCGTCAGCAGATAGGGCAGCTCGCCTATGGGTGGAAATGCCGTGCGGCCCAGCATCTCCACGGGCACGCGGCCTTTGAACGCGGAGAGATTCAGTTCCACCGGCTGCGCCGAACGCGACAGGTTCGCGACGCACAGGATGGAGTCGTCGCCGAACTCGCGCAGGTAGGCGAGTATCTTGCGGTTGCCGGGTCTCAAGAACTTGCGAGTGCCGCGGCCGAATGCCCGGCTGGTCTTGCGCACGGCCAGCATGCGCTTGGTCCAGTTCAGCAGCGAATTCGGATCGCGGGACTGGGCTTCGACATTGGTGGACGGGTAGCCGTACACCGAATCCATGATGGGCGGAAGATACAGGCGCTGAGGATCGGCACGCGAGAAGCCGGCGTTGCGGTCGGGACTCCATTGCATGGGGGTGCGCACGCCGTTGCGGTCGCCGATGAAGAAGTTGTCCCCCATGCCTATTTCGTCCCCGTAGTACAGAGTGGGCGAGCCCGGCATGGACAGCAGCAGGCTGTTCATGAGCTTGATGCGGTCCTTGTCGTTCTCCATGAGCGGCGCCAGCCGGCGGCGGATGCCGATATTGATTCTCGCCTGCAGGTCCGACGCATACGTGGTGTACATGTAGTCGCGTTCCTTGCTGGTCACCATCTCCAAGGTCAATTCATCGTGATTGCGCAGAAAAATCGCCCACTGGCAACTGTCGGGGATATCCGGCGTCTGCTGCATGATCTCGACGATGGGATAACGGTCGGCCTGCGCGATGGCCATGTAAATGCGCGGCATCAGCGGGAAGTGGTAGGCCATGTGGCATTCGTCGCCGTCGCCGAAGTATTCGCGCACGTCCTCGGGCCATTGATTCGCCTCGGCCAGCAAAAATTTATTCTGGTAGCTGGCGTCTATCGCGGCGCGCAATTTCTTGAGTACCGCGTGAGTCTCCGGCAGGTTTTCGTTGTTCGTGCCTTCGCGCTCCACCAGGTAGGGAATGGCATCGAGCCGGAAGCCGTCCACCCCCATGTCGAGCCAGAAGCGCATGGTTTGCAGAACCGCCTCGAGAACCCGAGGATTGTCGTAATTCAGATCCGGCTGGTGGCTGAAGAAGCGATGCCAGTAGTATGCCTTCGCCTTAGGGTCCCAGGTCCAGTTCGACGTTTCGGTGTCGGTGAAAATAATGCGCGTCTCGAGGTATTTCTGATCGGTGTCGCTCCAGACGTAGAAATCGCGCTCCGGCGATCCCGGGGGCGCAGCGCGCGCGGCCTGAAACCAGGGGTGCTGATCCGAGGTGTGATTGATGACGAGTTCGATGATTACTTTCAATCCCAGCCGATGCGACTCATGCAGCATGGCGCGAAAATCGTCGAGCGTGCCGAACTGCGGATGAATGTTCTGATAGTCGGCAATATCGTAGCCATCGTCCTTGAGTGGAGAGGGGTAGAAGGACATCAGCCAGACCGTATTGACACCCAGATCCCGTATGTATTCGAGCTTGGACGTCAATCCTTTGAAATCGCCGATGCCGTCGTCGTTCGAATCGAAGAAAGCCTTGACGTTGAGCTGGTAGATGACCGCATCTTTGTACCAGAGGGCGTCATTGGGATCGAGGCCGGACAGCGCAAAGGGATCCAGCGTGGGCGTTTTGTCCTGCATGGGCGCTTTGTCCGGCGCGGGCGATTTATCCGTGGCGAGCGATTTTGCGTCGTTCATCTGTTTGCGTCATCTGTTCGACGGTTATCCGTCTGTCCAACGGTTAAAGATAGTAGTCGAAATCCTGCTCGGTGCGCACGCGCCGCCTCAGTCTGAATACGTGCGCCGGTACGCGCCGCGGATCGAGCATGACGTAGTTGCGCCGGCCGCGCCAGTTGTAACGCTGATCGCTCAGTAAATCATGCACCTGGTACGGCTGCTCTGCATCGAGCTTCAATGCGCCCACATCCAGGTCGAGCCACCCGGATTGCGTCTGATGCGGATCCAGATTCACCACCGTCAGGACGGCATTGCCCGACTTTGAGTCCATTTTGAAGTAGGCGATCAGCTGGTCATTGTCGGTGGGACAGAAGTGCAGACTACTGTCGGACTGCAACGCGGCATTATCCCGCCGGATGCGGTTCATCCGCGCTATCAGGGACCAAAGGCTTTCGGAACTCTCCAGGCTCCAGTAGCGCAACTGGTATTTTTCCGAGTCGCGGTACTCCTCGCTGCCGGGTTCGCGCGGCGCGCTCTCCAGCAGTTCATAGGTCGGGCCGTAGATGCCGTAATTGGCGGACAGAGTCGCGGCGAGCACCAGCCGCGCCGCAAATACCGGGCGCAAGCCCGACTGCAGCGTTTCCTGCAGGATGTCGGGCGTGTTCGGCCACACGTTGGGACGGTAATACCGCCGCCCCGGCCCGAGTGCAAGGTCCGTGAAATACTCCGTCAGCTCCTGCTTGGTATTGCGCCAGGTGAAATAAGTATACGACTGGGAAAAGCCCAGTTTGGCCAGCCGATGCATCAGCTTGGGCCGAGTAAACGCTTCCGCGAGAAAGATCGCGTCGGGATGGTCGCGTTTGATCGCACCGATGACCCATTCCCAGAAACCGAAGGCTTTGGTATGCGGATTGTCGACCCGGAAAATCTTGACTCCCTGGGCAATCCAGAAATCCACGATGCTCTTGAGCTCATCCCACAACGCGCGCCAATCCTCGGTTTCAAAATCGAAGGGATAGATGTCCTGGTATTTTTTGGGCGGATTCTCCGCGTACTGCACGCTGCCGTCGGGACGATGTTTGAACCACTGCGGATGTTCTTTCACGTAAGGATGGTCGGGCGCGCACTGAAACGCCACGTCGAGCGCGATCTCGATGCCCAGTTCACGCGCCGTGGCGAGCAAGCGGCAGAAATCCTCGAGAGTGCCCAACTGCGGCAGGATGTCCTTGTGGCCGCCCTCGGCCGCACCGATCGCCCACGGACTGCCGACGTCCCCGGGTCCCGCGGTCAAGGCATTGTTGGTGCCCTTGCGGTTGATGCGCCCGATCGGATGAATGGGCGGGAAATACAGCACATCGAAACCCATGGCCGCCAAGTAGGGCAGCCGTGCCTCGACGTCGCGAAAGGTGCCGTGATGACCCGGTTCGGTGCCCGCTGAGCGGGGAAACATCTCGTACCAACTGCTGAAACCCGCTCGTTTGCGGTCCGCCACCAGCTCCAATGCCGCCGTGGCGGCGAAGCTCCGGTCCGCGTAGCGTGCAACGATGGCCGCCCGGGCAGTATCCAAAGCCAGCGCTTTCAACCCGTCCGGCTCGGCGCCCGCGTCGGCACCGGCCGCGCGCAATTGCGCCGACCACTCGGCGAGGATGGCCGCATCGCCGCCCGCCGCCCGAGCGGCGGCTTCCCCGATGAGTGCGCTGCCGACCTGCAGGGCCATACGAACATCCGCCGGATCGTCGCGCCTTTCCAGCTCGTACCGCCAGGACTCGAAAGTATCCACCCACGCCCACACCGTGTATCGATAGCGGCCTGCGCGCGGCGGCGTAAGCTCGGCCTGCCAGACATCGTTCCCCTGTGGCTTCATCTCCACTTCGTATTCTTCGCTTGCGCCGGCTGCGCCCCAGCGCAGCAGAACGCGGAGCTTGTCGTGGCCGTCGGCGAAGCAATGCGCCTCGATCGCGACGGCCTCCCCGGCGATGCATTTGATCGGAAAGCGCCCACCGTCGACGGCCGGCAGCACCGCGTCGATCACCGCACGTACCCTGCCCTCTCGAATCCCCGCCGTCGAGCCTATGTCGATGGCCCCGCTCGAGCTTGCGGGCACGCCTGTAGCAGCGGCCGCGGCCTTGCGTCTAGCCATGCGATTCCCATCGAAGCACGATCGTCGCGAGCGGCGGCAAATTGAGACTGATTGACTCGAGGCGGCCTTGGGTGGTCACGGGCACCGATTCCACGCTGCCCATATTGCCCCAGCCCGAACCGCCGTATTCTCGGGCGTCGGTATTCAGGATCTCGCGCCATACCCCACGGGACGGCACGCCGACCAGGAAATTGGGTCGCGGGACCGGCGTGAAGTTGCACACCACGACCAAGGGAGCACCCTGGCCCGGAGCCTTGCGCAGGAAAGCGATGACGCTGACGTCGGCATTGCCGATATCCAGCCATTCGAAGCCATCGGCCGAAAAATCGATCTTGTGCAGGGCCGGCTCGCTGCGGTAAATCCGGTTCAAATCGCGCACCAGGTGCTGCACGCCGGCGTGCTCGGGTAGTTGCGCAACCCACCACTCGAGTTCACCGTCGTGTGTCCACTCGCGCCGCTGCCCAAATTCGCCGCCCATGAACAAGAGTTTCTTGCCCGGATGCGCCCACATGTACCCGTACAGGGTGCGCAGGTTGGCGAATTTCTGCCAATCGTCTCCCGGCATCTTGCCGATCAAGGAACCTTTGCCGTAGACCACCTCATCGTGCGACAGCGGCAGCACGAAGTTCTCGTTGAAGGCATAGATCAGAGAGAAGCTCAGCTGCCCCTGATGATATTTTCGATTGATCGGGTCCAGCTTCATGTACTCGAGAGTGTCATGCATCCAACCCATGTTCCATTTCAGGCCGAAGCCGAGGCCACCCGCATACGTCGGGCGCGACACCATGGGCCAGGCCGTGGACTCTTCGGCAATCATGCTCACATCCGGATGATCGCGATAAACAGCCAGATTCAGGGACTGCAGGAAGCTGATGGCGTCGAGGTTTTCACGGCCGCCGAATCGGTTTGCAACCCACTCGCCTTGTTTACGGGCATAGTCCAGGTACAGCATGGACGCCACCGCGTCTACGCGGAATCCGTCGATGTGATACTTGTCGAACCAGAACAGCGCCGAGGAGAGCAGGAAACTGCGAACCTCATTGCGTCCAAAATTGAAAATGGCTGATTTCCATTCAGGATGGAAGCCCTGCTGCGGATCGGCGTGTTCGTACAGATGCGTGCCGTCGAAATACACCAGCCCATGTTCATCCGCCGGAAAGTGCGACGGCACCCAGTCGAGAATCACGCCGATGCCCCGCTCATGCAAATGATCGACAAAGTACATCAGATCTTGCGGCGTACCGTAGCGGGCGGTCGGCGCGAAGTAACCCGTCGTCTGATAGCCCCATGACCCGTAGAAAGGATGCTCGGTCACCGGCATCAGCTCCACATGCGTGAAGCCCAATTCTTGCACGTAGTCCGCCAGCGCATGCGCAAGCTCGCGGTAATTCAGAAACTGGCCGTCCTTGCGGCGCCATGAGCCGGCATGCAGCTCATAGATAGACATCGGTGCGTCCAAGCCATTGCTGCGCGCCCGCGCCGCCATCCACGCGGTGTCCCGCCACTCGTACTCGAGAGTCCATGCGCGTGAAGCAGTGGCAGGCGGTAGCTCGCAACAGATGGCGTACGGATCGGCCTTCTCGACGACGAATCCATCGACCCGCGAAGTGATGTGATATTTATATGCGTGGCCGTGCTGCACGGCCTGCGCGGCTCCTTCCCAGATGCCCGAGCTGTCCGACCGCGGAGCGAGGCTGTCCTCTCCCGCCCGCCAGCCGTTCCACTCTCCGATCACCGATACCGCGGCGGCGTTGGGCGCCCAGACCGCGAAATGCGCACCCCCTCCCGGCAGGAGCATGCATCCGAGCTTCGAGTGCAGCTGCGAATGGGTACCCTCGCGGAACAGGTAGATATCTTGGTCAGTCAGCACAGCGTGACTGGCTCTTGATGCATCGCGTTCACCTCGTGTTAACTGAGGATCTTAGGTTATGGCTCCCGCAATTCCTGTCCCCGCTGGGCGGAATCTCGTGTAGGACAACACTGGCGAATCCCGCCCGTATCGCCCAGGCGGCCTCATGAAAGAAACGACAGATGATCGCGCATTCGCGCTGCGATCATCCGGATGTTTTCCTTGATGCGCCGAAGATGGGCAAGATTGTCCTCGGAACTGACGGAGTCAATCAGGGGGTTATAATCTTTTGGCTCATGTCCCTGGCCCACCATGACCGCAAACCAGCTCGCCTCCTTGAATAGCTCATCCGAGGACAGAACGATGCGGCCGGTCCGGGAAAAGTGTTCTTCTTTGTAAACCAGGCTTTCCGGCAACGGCATGGCGCGGCAATGTTTCCACAGCGGTTCCGGTTTCTCCGCCGTCGAATGGTAGTGCAGCAATAGAAAGTCCCTGATTCCGATGATCTCCTCGGATGTTACGCGGTTATATTGTTCTGCCGTGAGCGGATCGCAGTCGCGGGTGGGAAACAGCGACAGAAGTTTCGCGATACCGCTTTGTATCAAGTGAATGCTGGTCGACTCCAAAGGCTCGAGGAAGCCACCGGATAAGCCGATGGCCACCACATTTTTGTGCCACATTTTACGGCGTCTTCCCGGCTTGAACGGAATGAACCGCGGCTCGGCCATCGCGGTCCCCTCCAAGTTGTCGAGCAGCACCGCCGCGGCTTCGTCGTCGCTGATGTATTCGCTGCGGAACACATAGCCGTTGCCGGTGCGATGCTGCAAAGGAATGCGCCATTGCCAACCCGCCGCGCGCGCGGTGGATCGCGTGAAGGGTTGCGGCGGTCCGACCCTTGCGGAGGGCACCGCCACCGCGCGATCGCAGGGCAGCCAATGCGACCAATCCTCGAAACCGGTTTTCAGAACGCCTTCGATCAGAAGCCCGCGCATTCCCGAGCAATCGATGAAAAGATCGCCGGCAATCTCATCGCCTCGATGGGTATGCACTGCGGTGATGAATCCGCTATGCGGGTGCTGGTCTATTTTCTCGACCTTCCCCTCGAGACGCACTATGCCCTTGGCTTCCGAACGGGTGCGCAAGTACTTTGCGTACAGGCTTGCATCGAAGTGATAGGCATATCCCATGGTCGAGATCAGGGACTTCGGATCGGTCGCAGGGAATTCGAACTTTCCGTCGAGTGCGGCCACCGTGTTGAGAGAGTAGTCCTCGAAGCTGTCCCGATGTCCCTCGAGCTGCGCACGCAGCCAACGATGCTGAAAGCTGACCCCATCACTGGGGAAGCCGTAGCGGCCGAAGGGATGAAAATAGCGGTGCCCCGGACGCGTCCAGTCCCTGAACTCAATACCCAGCTTGTAACTGGCTTGAGTCTCCTTCATGAACTCCTTTTCGTTCAGACCCACGATTTGATTGAACCAATGAATGGTCGGAATGGTGGCTTCGCCGACGCCTATGGTGCCGATGTCGTCGGATTCGATCAGCGTCACCGAACAGTGACGCAGGTCGAGGGCATGGGCCAGCGCCGCGGCGGTCATCCATCCCGCAGTGCCGCCGCCGACGATGACGATTTTCCGGATGCGATTATCATTCATCTTGAAAGTATCGCACCAAAATACGGCTCCCGTCCGCTGCAAGCGGCCGTCGTGTTGCCCCGCCGGCGACCTCAGAATTTGTAAGTCAGCGTCGCCGTGGCGTTCGTGCCCGCAATGCTGCGGGCATAGAAGTAGCCGTTGGAGCCCACCGTCTCCGTTATGCCGGAATTCGGGTTGCCTTCTGTCAATCCCAATGCGTTGGTGACGTTCCAAACGTTCAAATTCAGGTGGATGCGGTCCGTGAAATTGATGTCACTGCCCACCGACAGCACGCCATAGCCGGGCAGCGCAAGGCCGTTACCCACGTCCGTGAAGATTTTTCCGGTATATTCGTATCGCAGGTACACGTCACCCCGCCGATTCGGGAGATCATAGGTGGGCTGGACCGCATACATGACCTGGGGCGTGCGCTGCACGACGTTGCCGTTGTACTGGGCCGCGGCTGCATTATTGACAATCTCTCCGTTGATGAATTCACCTGTGTTCACGTCGGCCAATTTCGGTTGCTGATAGGTCGCGTTCACACGAATGGAAAATGCATCGAAATATTGAAACGTCGGCCGATAGGTCAGGTCCACGTCTACGCCGTTGATTCTCAGGTTGGCCTGCACGCTGCCCTGGATGGCGGCGTCGTTGGGTTGTATGTATTGGTAAGTCTGGTTGTTGAAATTCGTGTGAAAATACGTCAGTACACTGGTCAATCCGTATCCCTCGAATCGCACTCCCGCCTCGCTGAGACTGAGACGGGTAGGTGCGGTCAGATTGTTGCCGCCGTTGGTTTGATTGCCATCGGCGTAGCGGCCGTACACGGACAGATACGGTAGGATTTCGTAGTTCGCACCGACGGTCCAGGATGTGGGAATGGCCGTGGCCTGCGTGCGCGTGAAGGTCCCATTGAAGGATGTCCCCAGATTGGGCGCCACACCCGGCAGCCCGGCGGGAACCGGCGGATTGATCGCGAAAGCGTTCCCGGTGTTGAGTACGTTGTTGACGTCCTCGTGGCGCAGGCCGAAATCGACGTGCAGCTTCTTGTCGAGCAGCGCCATTTCATCGTTGAAGTATTCCGAGAAGGAATTGAGCGTGTTCGACCAGAGTCCTCCACCCCAATCGCCGTAACTTTCCAGTCCGTTGTTGGTCAGGCTGCCGAGCGGTTTTCCCGCCGCGTTCAACGCCTCGATGTCATAGATCGACGAGCTATTGGACACGCCATTGATCAACGTGGCGACGCCCGTTTGGTCGTTGGACTGCCACACGCGATAATACATGCCACCCAAGGTGAGCGAGTTGCTCCAGCCGTTGCCCTCCAAGTTCCACTTCGCGCCGAAATCGTTGCCGAGGTCGTGGGTCGCCAAGTATTGATGGTTGAGTACCGTCTGTTGCAGCAGGCCGTTGCCATTGATGGCGTTCAATGCGGCGACGTTGGAGGCGGGGGTTATCTGTCCCGTCGTCAGATTGCGGATGCCGAATTGCGTGGCGCCCGGAAAGGCCGCGAGTCCTGCGGTCAGGAGCGAATTGATGGGCGAGGCCGCGCCGGGGGTTAGGTAGGAGAGTGCGCTGCCGAGTCCCTGATTTCCGCCGGCGCCGCTGCCGGGGAATATCCCGTTGAAGTCCCAGTTGGATTGCAGAAAGCGCGATCGCGCGAATACGGTCCACTGATCGCCGATCGGGACGTTCAGGTCGATGCGGTATTGATTACCCGTGGCATGGATGCCCTCGGAACCATTGAAATCGCGGAAGTAAGTGCCCGTCCCGGTTGAGTCCGGCACAGCGATACTGGCGAAGCCCGGTCCCAGGACGTTGCCGTACTGGGTGCTGAGGCCGGGTACGCCTGACACCTGACCGTTCACATAGCGATACGGCATGTCGGCGTAGTAGGGATCGTGCTCGTCCCACCGCTTATAGGTCACCTTGACGAAGGCGCCGTTGTCCCACTTCTTCTCGAGAGCGGCCTTGATGTGATACGTGCTATAGGTGAAAGGATTGCTGCGCTGTCCCTGGTCCGAGTCCAGATAGCCGCCCACCATGAACGCGACGCCGTCGCCGAGCGCCTTGATGGGACCTGAATAGTAAAAGTCGGCGCGCTGCTCCCCATAGGTCGCGGCCATTAGCTTAGCGATGCCTTCGCCCTCGTCGAAGTTCAGGGGCCGGGAGATGAAATTCACCGACATGCCCGCGCCGTTCGGCCCCAGGATGGCGGAACTGCCGCCTTGCAGCGCTTCAACGTGATCGATGGTGATGTCGTTCTGGAAATACTCATCGTCGCCGCCGCCGCCGTAGAGAATCGGCATGCCGTCTTCCTGCAGCATGATGAAGGTCTGACCGCCGCCGGGCAGCCCGCGTACCGAATAATTGTTCGAGACCGGACCGGCGGTGCTCTCCACGAAAACGCCTGGAATCAGCTGCAGCACGTCCGCGGTGCTGCGCGGCGCTTTCTGTTCGATCTGAGTCGCATCGATGGGTGTCACATCGACGGAGGAATTGAGCACGGTTCGCTGCGAAGTCACGCCGGTGACGACAATGGTATCCAAGCCCGTCTCTTGGTGCGCAGGGGCGGCCGGAGACTGTCCCGTGCCTTGATCGGCAGCGCCTCCTTGCGGAGTCGCATTTTGCGCACCGGTGTTCTGCGCACCGGTATCTTGCGCAGATGCATCTTGCGTACGGGCGCTGGCTGCCGCAGTCGAGCTGCCCGCCGTGGACTGAGCAGACACCGGCGCAGTGGCAGTCAGTGATAGCGCCGCCAAAATACTCAGGCGCAATGTGTCGTTACTTGTTCCTTTCACCGACTCCCCCACGAAGCCTTCGAAATTAATGGCAACGCCGATTCCCGCCTGCAGGAAAACAATCAACAATCAATGATTGATGGCGCTTGCGGCTCCCCCGCTCATTACATAATTATTTATTGGGGGCGACGGTATCAGTCCGTACGCGCCGAAATTTTTGTAGGATCATCGCACCCCGGCTGTAGGCCGGCTGAAATAAATCCACTACGCGAACGATCCTTCGAGCCTACTCCGGCAGTACGACGCCTGAACCGCCCATTTCTTTCGGAAAATCCTTCAGCTTCGGCAAGCCATCCTTGACCCTCAGCACGGTATCTTGGTAATTCACATGCATGGCGGGCTGAAACTTCAGCTCCGGAATCATCGCCGCGTACACATCGGTGAGTTTCAGCGGAGGATGCTCTGAGAATAGGTGACCTCCGCAAGTCTTACACCACTTTCGGAAGCTCACGGGTGTCTTGTTGTACGTCCCGATATTATCCGCGCCCTTGGTTACCGTGACCGCGCTGGGCTGCCAAAGGCTGAATGCATTGACCGGGCCCGCGGACCAATGGCGGCATGATTCGCAATGGCAGTAACCCATCGCAACAGGTTCGCCGCTCACGGAGAATTCGACTGCGCCGCAGAAACAACGCGCTTTGTAATCAGCCATAGGCCACCTCCATCAAACAGAAGTCCGTTGCGATGCCACCTGCTCAGGTGGATGTCGTCCGATGTTCGGCGCGCGCCGGCCATAAGTCAATCGGCGGAGGCAAGAGTCCCGGCCCTCGGTATTCTTCGGTATGATGCCCGGCGTTATCGCAGCCTGCTCGCCCGGACGAAACCTTCGAGGACCCGAGATTGGACCCGCTGAAACGCTTTGCAGGATTGCTCGATGACCTCAAGCAACGATCGGTATACCGCAGTCTGCGTGCGACGACGGGCACCGATTTTACATCGAACGACTATCTGGCCCTTGCCGACAGCAGCCGCATGCGCGAGGTGCTCATCGATGCGCTGAAGCGCGGCGTGCCGAGCGGGTCCGGTGGTTCGAGGCTTCTGCGGGGCAACCATCCCGAACATGAGCGGCTCGAAGAAGAAGCGGCGCGCTTCTTCGGAACGAAGCGAGCGCTTCTGTTCGGCTCAGGCTATGCCGCGAATACGGCCCTGCTGTCGACCCTGCCGCAGCGCGGCGATTTGGTGGTTTACGATCAGTACGTTCATGCGAGTTCGCACGACGGAATGAAGCTTGGGCGAGCGAGTGTCGCCTCCTTCGCGCATAACGATGTTGACTCCGCCGACGATGCCATCCGAGCATGGCGCCAGGGGGGCGGCACGGGGACGCCCTGGATCGTGATCGAAAGCCTGTATTCGATGGAAGGAGACCGCGCCCCCCTCGCGGAACTCAAAACCCTGGCAGAGCGCTGCGGCGCCTTCCTCATCATCGATGAGGCACATGCAACCGGCGTATTCGGCCCCGATGGGCGAGGCCTGGCGGCCGAACTCGAAGGAAGCGACCGTGTCCTCGTACTGCACACGGGGGGCAAAGCCTTGGGAGTCAGCGGCGCGATCGTCACGGGACCGTCCGTTCTCTGCGACTTCCTCATCAACCGCGGCCGCCCGTTCATCTTTGCAACCGCGCCGCCACCGCTCGTCGCCACTGCACTGTGCGAGTCCTTGGCCATTCTTCGCGAGGAGCCGGAACGTCGAACCCGCCTGGCTTCTCTGGCCGCTCATGCACGGCAAGCCATCAGGAAGCAGCTCGACTTGCCGACCCCTCACTCGCAAATCCTGCCCGTCATCATCGGTGAGAGCGATCCGGCCATCCGAATTGCAGAGATGATTCAGGCGGCAGGTTTCGACGTACGTGCAATCCGCCCACCGACGGTTCCTGCGGGCACCGCGCGTCTGCGCATCTCGATAACCCTGCACCTGGACGAGTCGTTGATCGATGCACTGGTATGTGCCATGCGCGAAGCCATGTTCGCCATGACAACTAGTAGATCGGCACGGTGATGTTGACCCGTCACACGTCACACGGCCTGGGGGGGCTCAGAGGCTGGACGCCAACGTAAAGGCAGCAGTTGGCGTCCAGCCTCTGAGCCCCCCCAGGCTGTGCGCATTGGGCCGAGGTACAGCACCGCGCAGGAGGTGAATCACCGCATGGGTGGCAGATTCGGTGCCCTCACGTTTTCACGACACTCAGCCGAATTTCATTTTTGCCGCGGCCGCTCGTGCGGAAACCCTGCGGAAAGCGGCCATTCGCCGCTTGCTGAAGGATTTCTGGTTGAATCGACAAATACCACGACAAATCATCGTGGGAGCGTGCGACGAAGAACATCACCCGGCCGCTCAACTGATCGGACATGCGTACCATCCAGGGACGAACAGGGCTGCAATTGTGCGGGGCGGATCTCACAGTCTCTGTCGGGAGCGGGCCCTACCGATTGTAGGAGGACGCTGGCTTCGCCTCATGCCGCCGGCGCTCCTGGGGGGCTGGCGAAGTCGGCATAGACCGGGTAATGAGATAAGATCCCGCCTACGCCCGCCGGTAACGCGTGAGAGATGCCATGACCCCCTTCGACATGACCCCACCCAATGAGAACGAGCGCCGCGAAATAATTGCCGGATTGAGCGACCAGGAACGGCACGTGCTGCTGCAGCATGGCACCGAAGCTGCCTTCTGCGGCGTGTTCCTTGACAACAAAAAGGATGGCATTTATACCTGCCGCTTCTGCGGCCTACCGCTGTTTCGCTCCAGCGCGAAATTCGATTCGGGTACGGGTTGGCCGAGCTTCTTCGAGCCCTACCACGAATCCCACATCCGGCGCATCCGGGACACCAGCCACGGCATGATCCGCGTGGAGGAAGTGTGCGCGCGCTGCGGCAGCCACCTCGGCCATGTGTTCCCCGACGGCCCGCCTCCGACCGGAGAGCGGCATTGTTTGAATTCGGTTTCGCTGGCCTTTACCGAGAAAGGCCAGCCGCTGCCCGATGTGCTAAAACGCGGGGAATCCGCGCCGGTTCGGTGAGACAAGGGCCCGCACATGTCAGACCAACAAAACCAGTGGGTATCCCTTGGTTCCGGCAATCTTACGGCGCAGGTCAATCCTCTTGGCGCTCAACTGTCCGCTCTACGGGATAGGAGCGGGCGGGATCTATTGTGGGACGGTGATCCCGCGGTCTGGACTGGGCGGGCTCCGCTGCTTTTCCCCATCGTTGGCATGCTGGCCGGCGGCTGTTATCGCCTGGGCTCGAAAGTCCATCAGCTGCCGCGGCATGGATTCGCGCGCGGCAAGCTTTTCGAAGTCACCGAGGCGACTTCCGCCACCGCGGCCTTCCGGTTGACCGCGGATGAGGCCACTCTTCAGGTGTATCCCTTTCATTTCGAATTGGATGTCCGTTTTGCGCTCGAGGGCCCGACGCTTTCGATAACGACGTACATCCGGAATGTGGGCGACGAAGAGATGCCCGCGAGCTTCGGCTATCACCCCGCGTTTCGCTGGCCGCTGCCCTACGGGCGGGAACGGTCATCTCATTTCATCGAGTTCGCCTGCGATGAGCCTGCCCCGATCCGGCGCCTCAACACCGACGGATTGCTGACAATGGAGCGTCATCCAACGCCCATCTCTGATCGGCGCCTGGCGCTCGCGGATGCACTTTTTCGGGACGACGTCATCATCTTCGATGCAATCCGCAGCAGTTCCGTAACCTACGGCGCCGACGGCGGACCCCGGCTGCGGATCAGTTATCCCGACACGCCCTATCTTGGCGTCTGGACGAAGCCGGCGGCCAATTTCATCTGTATAGAGCCCTGGCATGGGTTGTCGGACCTCGCGGGATTCTCCGGTGATTTCACGGCGAAGACAGGCGTGTTCATGGTGGCCCCGGGCGCCTGCATGCCGATCACGGTGGCAATCGCTCTACAGGAGGCTTAGCGCAGCGCACGCTGAACGGCCATTGACGGCGACAAGCCGATTCGCCAAGCAGCCGGATAAGTGAGTAGGATAGCGAATGTCATCGATTAAGGAGAGATTTGGAATGCGCTTCGCCGAACTCACGCCGGGTGTAGTTGTTCGTAGCGCACCGCGCATCGTTACCGCAAAGGAAATCCTGGAATTCGCCAAGCGGTACGATCCGCAATGGTTTCACACCGATGAAAAGCGCGCGCAACTCGGCCGCTGGAAGGGACTGATTGCCAGCGGCTGGCACTCATGCGCCATTGCAATGGAGCTGATGGTGCGGAATGTTTTGCTGGATTCGGAATCGTTCGGCTCGCCGGGGATCGACTCGATAAAATGGCTCGAGCCTGTCCGCCCCGACGATGCGGTCTCGTTGCATTTCGAGGTGCTTCGCTCGAGCAAGTCGCCGTCGGGCCGGACGGGGATATTGCTGTCGAGGTCGGAACTCTGGAACCAGAGGGAACGTCAGGTGCTGACGCTCCAGGGCACGACGTTATTCGACGTAACCGAGCGTCGCTCCAACACCTCATAGACTCGAGCCGGGTCGAGAGGACTTATGCGGCTACTAGTAATCGAGGACGAGCGCAAGACCGCAGAGTACGTGAAGCGGGGGCTCGAGGAATCCGGCTATACGGTCGATGTCGCAAACAATGGCGTGGACGGGCTACATCTTGCGATGGAAAACGACTACGAACTGATTGTGCTCGACGTAATGCTGCCGCGCCTGGACGGCTGGGGCGTCGTCAAACAATTGCGCAACAGCAAAGAAACCCCGGTGCTATTCCTCACCGCACGTGATGACATCGACGATCGCGTCAAGGGCTTGGAACTCGGCGGCGACGACTACTTGCTCAAGCCGTTTGCATTCGTCGAATTGCTGGCGCGCATCCGCACCTTGCTGCGGCGCGGACCCGTACGCGACGTCGAGCATTTGAGCCTCGGCGACCTGGAGATCGATGCGATTCGCCGACGCGTAAGGCGCGCAGGTCAACGCATCGAATTGACCCCACGGGAATTTGCGTTATTGTACTTGCTCGCCACGCGCCGCGGCGAAGTATTGAGTCGAACGCAGATTGCCTCTCATGTTTGGGACATGAATTTCGACAGCGACACCAACGTGGTGGACGTTGCAATACGCCGGTTACGCGCGAAAATCGACGACGCGCATACGCTCAAGCTCATTCACACGGTGCGCGGTATGGGCTATGTGTTGGATATCGACGAACCTGACTGATGCACCTGTCACTGAGCGCGCGCCTCGCGCTGATATTTTCGCTGATCACCGTTCTGAGCCTCTCCCTGGCGGGTGTGGTCCTTTTCAACGCGCTGACACATCAGCTTCTTGGACAAAGTGACCTGGCCCTCCAATTGAAGGTCCGGCATCTATGCCAACTGGCCGGGGAACTCGATTCCACCCTGGCCATCCGCGACCACCAGGAACGCCTGGTCGCCCTTGCGCTCGGTGATCCGGAACTGGCACTGCGTATCGAGACGACCGAAGGCACCGTGTTGATCGACCACGACCCTTCACATATCGGGATGATTGCGTTGCCGGCGGCACCGGCGTGCGAGCGCGCGGCCAGCGGTCCGGTTCAACACTGGAGTGCCGCCGGCACCGTCCCCGTAAGCGGTGTGGCGAGCATGGCCAAGCTGCGCGACGGCTCCGGATTGAAAGTCGGTGTCGCGCGCTCGATGAGCGACCAGGCTCAACTGCTGAACAGTTATCGCAATATCATCTTCGCAACCGTCGCCTCGACCACTTTGATTGCCGTGGTTCTTTGCTACTTGTTTGTCAGGCGTGCGCTCGTACCGTTGCGCGCGATTGCCGCGAGCGCGCAATCGATCACCGCCGAGCGGCTCGACTCGCGCATCGACGTCAGCTCTGCTCCGCTCGAGTTGCATGATCTTGCGCAGACGCTCAATGCGATGCTGCAGCGCCTGCAACAGGGGTTCGACCGTCTCTGGCAATTCACCGTCGATCTTGCGCATGATTTGCGTACGCCGATCGGCAATATGCGTGGGGCGTCCGAAGTTGCGCTGGCACGCACGCGCTCGGCGACTGATTACCGGGCCTTGCTCGCGTCGAATATCGAGGAGTGCGATCGCGTCACCCGGATGATTGAAAACGTGCTGTTCCTGGCGCGTGCCGAGAGCCCGCAATTTGCGCTGCACCGCTCGCAGTTCGATGCCGGCGAGGAACTGCAGCGCATCGCCGAGTACTTCGACGGGATTTCGGCGGAAAGCGGCGTCCAAGTGCAGGTATCCGGGCACGCACAAATTTACGCGGACCGCGAGTTGTTCCGCCGTGCCGTCAGCAATCTCTTTGCCAATGCCTTGCGCTACACGCCCAGGGACGAAACCATCTGCATGGTCGCCGCGGAATCCACGCTAGGCGCGTCAATACGCGTTCAGAATCCCGGTGAGGGTATCGCAGCCGCCGACCTTGGCAAGGTGTTCGATCGATTCTACCGAGGCGATGAGGCACGCAGCAATTCAGGCACGTCGAATGGGCTGGGATTGGCGATCGTGAAGACAATCGTGGAAATTCACGGCGGTACGGCGCTCGCCCGGAGTGAAGTTGGAACCACGGCCTTCGAACTTCACTTTCCGGCGTTTCGCGACGGCACGGCCGCCGGCTCAATCTGATCGCTACCTAGTTTTATACGCACGCGTCGAGATCGTCGCGCGCGGCGGGCTTCATCACTGAGCGGCCCGTCTCATCACCAATGTCAGTGGCGCTCACTTAGCGCTCAGCGCCGTTGTGCGCCCTGCTGCGCCGAACTCTCCCGCTCTCGACCCGTCGAGGGCTGCCGCCCGGAAGTTCATTTCAAAAATGTAATCGGGCGGACCACGTTACGTAAGTGCGCGACTCCTAAGATTTTTTGCATCGCAGAAATGCAATCTCGACTGGCGAAAGAGGGCAACGACATGACTGATCAAATGCGACGCAATTTCCTGGTCGGTGCAGCAGCATCGGCGGCCGCGCTGGGCGTGACAGCCGCGGGCGCGGCCACGTTCGGCAACCCGGACTCTCCTCCGGAAGGCAGAATCAACGCGAAGGGCCCGACCGCCCTGAGCGAACCGGGCCCGCAAAATCCCGTGCTCGCGAGCCAGTTCCCTTCGTTTCAGGATCCGCCCGCCACCGACATCAACGGAATGCCGTTGTTTTGGGCGTCCTTCAACAATGCGCACAAACGTTATCAAAGCGGCGGTTGGGCGCGCGAAGTCACCCAGGCCGATTTCGCAATCTCGGAAGATATCGCGGGCGTCAATATGCGCCTGGGGGCGAACGGCATTCGCGAACTGCACTGGCACCAGCAAGCCGAGTGGGCCATCATGACGGACGGCAACTGTCGGATTACGGTATTGGACGAACTGGGACGCCCCCAGGTGGCCGACGTGAAGACCGGCGACCTGTGGTATTTCCCGCCCGGCCTGCCCCACTCGCTGCAAGGACTGGGACCTGACGGTGCCGAATTCGTGCTCGCGTTCGATAACGGGCGGGCCACCGAATTCAACACGTTGATGCTCACCGACTGGATCGCACACACACCGCCGGATGTTCTCGCGGCGAGCTTCGGCGTACCCGCCGAAGTGTTCAAGAACATTCCGCTGGAGAATCTGTGGATCTTCCAAGGAGAAGACCCGGGCCCGCTGGCGGCCGCGCAGCGCGCCGTACAGTCCCCCGCGGGCGCGCCGAAGCATCCGTTCATCTTCTCTCTGAGCGATCTGGCGCCCGCCAAAAAGACCAAGGGCGGCATGGTGCAAATTGCCGACAGCAGCAACTTCTTCGTGTCCAAGACGGTCGCTGCTGCACTGGTCACGGTCAAGCCGGGCGGCGTCCGGGAATTGCACTGGCACCCGAACGCGGACGAGTGGCAGTACTACATCAAAGGCCAAGCCCGCATGACCGTGTTCGATACGGGCCCGAAGGCGCAAACCGCGGACTTCCGCCCTGGTGATGTCGGCTAT
>Ga0302326_10004287_pt1 | contig 33088 bp, 31 predicted proteins | sample Palsa_T0_3_FD_202264 | JGI IMG/M metagenome (GOLD analysis project Ga0302326, IMG submission 202264) | Peat permafrost microbial communities from Stordalen Mire near Abisko, Sweden - Palsa_T0_3 | ecosystem: Environmental > Terrestrial > Soil > Palsa > Peat permafrost | place: Sweden: Abisko...
GGCGGCGCGCCGCATCGCCTGGACCAGCGACGACACCTGGCGACGGGTCGAGTCCACCCTGGCCGGACCGGCCGCCCGCACCGGCCAGCGGCCCCGGGCACTGGGCGACGGCGTGGTCCTGTGCGACGGCGAAGTGACCCTCGATCAGGGCGCCTCAGTCGGTCACGACCCGACCCTGGCACTGCGGGTGGCGGTGGCCGCGGCCCGCCACGGCGCGGTGATCGAACGCCATGCCCTGGAGCGCCTGACGGTCGTGGCACCCCCGCTGGGCGACCCCTGGCCGGCCGGCGCGGCCGCGCTTGTGGTGGCGTTGCTGGCCGAGGGCCAGGCGGCCATACCGGTCATCGAAGCGCTCGACCACGGCGGCGTCTGGACCCAGGTCCTGCCCGAATGGCGCGTCGTGCGCTCGCAGCCCCAGCGCAACGCCTACCACCGCTTCACCGTCGACCGGCATTTGCTGGAAACGGCGGCCCAGGCTTCGGCCTTGGTCGACCGGGTTGGTCGGCCCGACCTGTTGCTGATCGCGGCGCTCCTGCATGACCTGGGAAAAGGGCGCCCCGGTGACCACTCGCTGGTCGGACGCGAACTCTCCCGCACCCTGGCCACCCGGATGGGTTTCCCCCCCTCGGACGTCGAAACAATTGAGTGCCTGGTGGGCCACCACCTGTTGCTGGCCGACGTGGCCAGCCGGCGGGATCTCGACGATCCGATGACCATCGCCCGGGTGGCCGAGGCGCTGGGCTCGGTGGAACGGGTGCGGTTGCTGGCCGCTCTGACCGAGGCTGACTCCCTGGCCACCGGGCCCACGGCCTGGAGCGCGTGGAAGGCGGGGCTGGTGGCGGACCTGGTGGGCCGGGTCGAACAGCTGTTGACGGGGCAGGAAGGCGACCGGGCGGGTGAGGGCGATGAGGTCACCTTTCCCTCTTCCCGCCACCGGGCGCTGCTGGCCCTGCCCGGCCGTCACATCGAGGCCCGAGCCGACCTGTTGACGGTGGTTACGCCCGACCGCTCCGGCGTGTTCAGCCGGGTGGCCGGCGTCTTGGCGTTGCACGGCCTCGACGTGGTCGCGGCCTCGGCCTACTCCGCCTCTTCGGGCGAGGAGGGCGACGAGGGGCGGGCCCTGGCCGAGTTCCGGGTGGTCGATCACATCCGTCGGGACGTGCCGTGGCCCCGCGTGGTGGCCGATGTCGACTTGGCGCTGGATGGCCGCTTGGCGCTCGGCGCCCGCTTGGACGAACGCAGCCAGACGTACGACCGGCCGGGCCCCTTTTCCCGTCGTCCGACTGAGGCGTCGGTGGGCTTCGACAACGCCGCGTCCACCGGGGCCACGGTGATCGACGTGCGCACGGTGGATCGCACCGGCGTGCTGTACCGCATCACCCGGGCCCTGACCGAGTTGGACCTGGACATCCGCTCGGCCCGGGTCCAGACCCTCGGGCCGGACGTGGTCGACTCCTTTTATGTACGCGACGATCAGGGGGACAAAGTGACTGATCAGGCGGGGTGGCGCGAGATCGAGCGGGCGATCCTGCACGCCCTCACCGCCTAGCTGCCTGCTGGTGGTGCCTCGTTCCAACTGACGGAGCGCGATCATGGCGCCGTGACGTTCCTGAAAGGGCGGCTGCTCGTCGCCAACCCGGCGATGCCCGACCCCAACTTCCATCGCACTGTCGTGCTCATGCTGGCCCACCAGGACGACGGTGCGCTGGGCGTGGTGCTCAACCGGCCCAGCGATCTGGACGTCGACTCACCGCTGCCCCGGTGGGAGCGCCTGGTGGCCGACCCGCCCGTGGTGTTCGTGGGCGGCCCGGTCGCCCCGGGCGCCGCCATCTGCCTGGCCCGGGTGCCCGATCCCCCCGCGCCAGGAGACGGGGGCTGGGTCCCCCTGGTGGGGGAACTGGGCACGCTCGACCTGGAGGGCGACCCCGACGACCTGGCCATGTCGGTGGACGCCATTCGGGTGTTCGCGGGCTACGCCGGGTGGGGGCCGGGCCAGCTGGAGGGCGAGATAGAGGCCGACGCCTGGTTCGTGGTCCCGGCGGAGGCCAACGACGCCCTGTCGGGCGATCCCGAGCAGCTGTGGAAACGGGTGCTGCGCCGTCAAGGGGGCACGCTGGCGCTGCTGGCCGCCTATCCCAACGAGCCCACCCTGAACTGACCGCCTGTGGCCACGCACGACGTACGCAACCAACCCCCGCCCCTGGAGGACTACAACCTGTTCGACCAGGATCCGGCACTGGTCGAGGGCCTGGCCCGCGAGGGTGCCGGTTGGGCCGAGCCGGATCTGCGGGCGCTGGGCCAGCGGGCCGGCTCGCCCGAGGCCATCGCCTGGGGTTTCGACGCCAACGCCCACCCGCCCGTGTTGCGCACCCACGACCGCTTCGGGAACCGGATCGACCGGGTCGACTACCACCCCAGCTACCACCAGCTCATGGCGGTGGCGGTGGCGCACGACCTGCACGCCGGACCGTGGCAGGCTGACGCGCCGTCGGGGGCGCACGTGGCCCGGGCCGCCGGGTTCTACCTGTGGAGCCAGGTCGAGGCGGGCCACGGCTGCCCCATCTCCATGACCTACTCGGTGCTGCCCGCCCTGCGCCCTGCCCCCGACCTGCTGGCCCTTTGGCAGCCCCGTCTGACGTCGCTCCGGTACGACCCGACCGACGGCCCGGCCGGCGCAAAGACGGGGGCCCTGGCCGGGATGGCCATGACCGAGAAACAAGGGGGCTCAGATGTCCGGGCCAACACCACTTCGGCGGTGCGGAGCGAGGACGAAGGCTGGTACCGCCTGACCGGGCACAAGTGGTTTTGTTCCGCCCCCATGGGCGACCTGTTCCTGGTGCTGGCCCAGGCGCCCGAGGGCCTCACCTGTTTCGCCCTGCCCCGTTGGTCGCCCGATGGTTCGCGAAACCGCGTTTGCCTCCAGCGCCTCAAGGACAAGCTGGGGAATCGTTCCAACGCCTCCTCCGAGATCGAACTGGACGGGGCGTGGGCGGAGCCGCTGGGCCCGCTCGGGCGGGGCGTCGCCACCATCATCGAGATGGTCAATCACACCCGGCTGGATTGCGTCATCGGGGCGGCGGCGGGAATGCGCCAAGCGGTTGCCCAGGCGGCCCACCACGCAGCCCATCGCCACGCCTTCGGGCGCCGCCTGGCCGACCAGCCCCTCATGGTCAACGTCCTGGCTGACCTGGCGGTGGAGTCGGAGGCGGCCACGGTCACCATGCTGCGCCTGGCCGGGGCGTATGACCGGGCAGGCGGGGTCGAGCACGAGGCCCGGTTCCGCCGCCTGGCCGCGGCGGTGGCGAAGTACTGGGTGTGCAAGCGCCAGCCGCCCCTGGTGGCCGAGGCGCTGGAGTGCATGGGGGGAAACGGCTTCATCGAGGAGTCGATCCTGCCTCGGCTATTCCGGGAGAGCCCGCTGAACGGTATTTGGGAAGGGTCGGGCAACGTGATCTGCCTGGACGTTTTGCGGGCTATGGAGCGCCAGCCCGAGTCGGTCGAGGCGTTCTTCCGCGAGCTGGACCGAGCCCGGGGGGCCGACCATCGTCTCGACCGGGCCATCGACGACCTGCGGACGCAACTGGGCCAGCCAGGCGACCGGGAGGCCGGTGCGCGGCGGATGGTGGAAAACATGGCCCTGGCGCTGCAGGGCGCGCTCCTGGTCCGCTACGGCCACCCCGCGGTAGCCGACGCCTTTTGCGCTTCCCGCCTGGCGGGCGACGGGGGGCAAGCCTTCGGCACCCTGCCCGCCGGCCTCGACCTGGCCGCCATCGTCGAGCGGGCCACGCCCAAGGTGGGCTAGATCTGGCCTAAGCGCCGAGCTGGTGGGCCAGGGCCCAAGCGAAAACCAAGGTCAGGTAGCTCCAGAGGGTCACGAAGGCGCAATGGCCGAGGACCGTAAGCGTCCGGCCCCGCCACAGGGCGGGGTCGAAGACAAATAGCTGCACCAACAGGCGGCTGCCCCACACGACCAGCGCGCCGACCAGGACGGGAACGGCCAGCTGGTCGGCAGAGAGCAGTTCGCCCGGCATCAAGACGGCCACAAGGCCGAACAGGCCGCACATCAACCCTATGAAATAGGTGTGCACGTACGACACCTGCCTGGTCATCAGCGAGACGGCGCGCAGTTCGACCCGCCAGCCCATCGCCCGGGGCAGGATCAGGTGGGAGAGGGCGACGCCCAGCAGCAGCACGCCCGCGATCCGAAGATGCAGCGAAAGGTCGGTCAGCGCGGGCACAGCGAGAATCCCCGGACAAATGGCGTCATCTTGACCTCGGCGACATCGAAGCCCGATCGGTCGGCCAGCCGCAGCCACTCGCGTCGGGTCTGGAAATGCCAGGCGGCCGGGCCGAAAGCCGCCAGGTTGGCCCAGCCTCGGTGGTGTTCGACCAACACGACCCGCCCGCTGGGGGTGACGACCCGCCGTAACTCGTCGAAGAGGAACTCCCGGCGGGGCCGTTGGCGCACCTCGTGGGCGGCGAAGACCAGCAAGATGGCGTCGCTTGACGAGGAACCCATCGGGAGCCCTCCATCGGCCCTCACCAAGGCCGAGGCCGGGGCGGGGTGGCGGCGACGGGCTCGGCGTAGCGAGGGCGACGTTCGCCCCAGCCAGGAGCTGATGTCGACGACCAGGGCGGGCGGTCCGAACGCTGCAGGCAACGACGTACCGGCTTCGTCGAAGCCGGCGTGCACCATGGCCCAGTTGCGCGCCCCGGCCAACATAGGCGCCATCCACGCCCACTGGTGCAGGTCCGACCGGTCGTACACCCACCACGACACGGTGAGCGACGCCACCAGGAAGTAGGTCGTCCCCACGGCCACCGCCGCACCCGCCACCGCATAGGGTCCTCGGGTGGACGACCCGACACCCCATCCGGCCAGGGCGACAGCCGACCCGCCGACCAATTTCGGCCAGTTGAAGGCCACGATCCGGGTCACGCCCGCCGCCTTCACAACGCCACCCGGGAGCCGCGATCCCACCGGTAGTCGATGTCGGCGACGTGGAAGGCATTGGCCAGCACCGGCTGGGCGCCCGCGAATCGCGGGTCGCGGAGGAATGAACATTCGCCGACATCGACGGCGATCGACTCGGGGTGCCACGCCGAGCGCCGACCCCGGATCATGACGATCGAGTGGGTCTGGGGCTCGTAATCGAAGGTCCAGGGGAGTGGTCCAGCGAAGCGCCGGGCATCCGATTGGGCCGCGAATGGCGAACCGGTGGGAAAAGGGGCGGGGCAGCTACTCAGGTCGGCTCGCACGTGCAGGTCGGCCTCTGCTCCGGGGGTGCGGATCTCGATCTCCAGCGCGCCGGGAACCTCACGCCAGGCGATATCGGCGTAGCGGTAGCGATAGTGGGTCAGAGCATTTCCTCCCCAGACCATGGCGTGACGGTTGGTGTCGCTGCGCAAGATGTGCAGGCCGCGGCGCAACTGGCCCGAGGCATCGCGGTGGCGCACGAAGAGGCGGTACCCGGAGAGGACGAAATCGCGCCCGGCCCACACCGGGAGGCCGGCGGGACGCAGGTTCTCGGTCTGCACCAAGGCAATGGCGACGAAGCCGATGTCGTCGTAGGTGTCGAGCGAAAGGCCAGGTGGGACCAGTGGCGCCAGCACCTCGGCCGGATAGGCGTAGGCCAGCACCAGGCTGTGCCGGAAATGGGTGGCCATGGCAAGGGGATGGCGCTGCGCCACATAGCGGTGGCAGATGGTCATGGCCGCGCCTCGACCGGGCCGATGGCGATGCCGCCCCAGATGAGCGCCCGATCCCCCAGGGCCTCGGTTTTCCCCGCCCCTTGGTACAGCCAGACCCCGGCCACCGTCGCCCTGCCAACCAGCATTGGAGTATTCATATCTCTAATAGATACTCGATAGGTGAAGACTTCACAAGTTACTCGTGTATTCTGTGGGAGTGGACGATGACGAACACATGACCATTGACGAGCTGGCCCACCAGGGGGGGACCGCGGCGTCGACCATTCGCATGTACCAGACCAGGGGGCTCCTGCCCCCGCCCGCCAGACAGGGGCGGGTCGGCTACTACGGCGCTGGGCACCTGGCCCGGCTCCGCCTGGTTGCCCAGCTACAGGAAGATGGCTTCTCGCTGGCCAGCATCGCCCGTTTGGTCGAGGCGTGGGAGAGCGGGCGGGGCTTGGACGCCATCTTGGGCCTGGAGAGCCAGATCGCCGCCCCATTGGATGTTGAGGCACCGCTGTACCTGCGGCCGGAGCAACTGGCGGCCCGGTTTCCCGCCGCTGCCCTGACGCCCTCGCTGCTCCAGCGGACTGTTGCGCTGGGCCTGGTCGGCTTCGTGGGTGATCGCTTGGTTATCAACAGCCCGAGGTTCCTGGAGATCGGGGCGGAGTTGGCCGCACTGGGCATCCCGCTCGAGGAGATCATCGACCAGTACGAACTCCTGCGCGAGGCGACGGCAGCCATCGCCGAGCGCTTCACCGAGCTGTTCCGGCGCCATCTGTGGGCGCCATTCGTCGCCCGGGGCCTGCCCGCAGGCGAGATCGGTCAGCTCAGCGCCGTGCTGCCCCGGTTGGGTGCCTTGGCCGAGGACGTGGTCGGCGTCACCATGCGCCAGTCGTTGAAGCGATCGGAGACGGTGTTCCTGGCTGCTCAGGCACAACAGCTGCATAAAGCTGGACTGCCGGGCGCAGCCGACTCCACCTAGGCCCGATACCAGGTCAAACGGGCCTAAGCGCGGCCGAGGTCCCCGATGTCAGTCCATGCGTCCCGGTTGCCGGCCACGGCGGCATCGGGTACCACCCACTCGTCCACACCCGCCGGGGCAAGCGTGGCCGCGGTGCGGGAGGCCGACACGGTGATGGTGGTGCGGTCACGGCCGAGGCGGCGGCACGCTGCGTCCAGCGCCGACAGGGAGGCCAGCAACTGGGCGGGGGAGCCGGCGATGCTCCAGTGGTCGGCGCACGACGCGGCCAGCTCGGCGTTGGCGCCCACCACCATCACGGGGAAAGGCTGTTGCACCGGCCGGGGGTCGAGCGGTGCGTCGTGCAGCCGGTAGAACCGACCGGCAAGGGAGACCCGATCGCCTCGTGCCAGGCCCTTTACCACCCTGATCGCCTCCTCCAGGCTCGCCCCCTGGCCCACGAAGCCGAGGAGCAGACGACCCCCGCTCAGGTGGTCCACCGTGCTGGCCAGCTTGGCCACCACGGCGGGGTGGCGGCCCAGGTCGTGGCGCACCACGGCGTCGAGGCGGATCCGGGGCACGGTCGACGCCAGTGCCCCCATGATGGCCCAGCACTCCCGGCCCGCCACCGGCCCGTCCGGCGGGTCGCCGAAGCGGACTCCGTCCCATCCCGCCTGCTCGGCCCGGTGGGCCAGCGCCAGGAGTTCGGCCACTGGTCGCCGGGGGTCGAGCTGGAGGAGCAGGCGCACGATTGGACGCTATCGTCGCCCGATGCGGTGGCCTCGGTGGTGGGCGGGAGGAGCGGTCGTCATGGTCCTGCTGGCGGGTTGCTCCAATAAGAAGGCGTCGAGCGCCCTGAGCACGACGACCACCGTCTCCACGACCACGTCGACCTCGGTGGCCAGCAACTCGCCGTACTGCACGCTGGCCCGCCAGTTCACCCAGACGTTCACGGCCAACGCCCTGGCCAACCCCACCACCGCCTTCCAGCAGTTCGACGCGCTGTCGTCGCAGTTCCTGGCCGTCGTCCCGTCAGCCATCAAGGCCGACGCCGAGACGGCGATCGCGGCGGTCAAGCAGGTCGAGGCGTCCTTTCACGCGGTGGGCGACGTGATCACCAAGCTCACCCCGGCCGATCTGGAGCCGGTGGAGAGCCCGAACTTCACCGCCGCCACCAATGCCATCGTCGCTTACGACACCAAGGTGTGCGGCATCGCACCGATCACCACGTCCACCACCTGAGCGCCGGTCAGGCGGAGCGAGACCTGCGCCGCCAGCGGGCGCCAAGCCGGCTGCGCCGGCGATGGTCCTCCATCCGGGAGTGGATCAGCTCGCGGCGGGCTTGCAGCTCGCGGTAGGTGATCGTCTCCACGTCGCCCGTCAGGCCGAAGCTGGCCTTGACCCCCTCCAGGTCGACCGGCTGCTCCCGGGGGTCGATCCCGACGTCACGGGCGATGCGCTCGCCGTAACGGGTGGCGAAGTACGTGGCCACGGCCGTGATCTCGGAGAACAGGTCGAGGTCGGGGGCCAAGGTGGCCAGGGCGCCGTCCAGGAACAACAGATCCTTGACGAACAGCATGAGCTCCTTGGGCATGCGGGCCCCGTACCCCAGCAGCGCCTTGGTCAGGTCCCGGATCTCGCCGATCAGCTCGTCGGGCTCCATGGTGGTGGGGTCCTTCACCGGCTTGTCGAAGCCGAGGTCGTGGATCACGGCGTCCAGGTCGGTGTCGGCGGGGAGGGCGCCCAGGTCGCGCAAGGCGGTCATTTGCAGCTTGACGTCGTTGACCGTTCCCCCCATGAGGAGGCGCAGGAAGGCGAGGCGGCGGCGCTCGTCCAGGCGGCCGGTGATGCCGTAGTCCAGCAGCACCACCTTGCCATCGGGCCGTACGAACAGGTTGCCGCCATGCAGGTCCCCGTGGAAGACGCCATACAACATGGCCCCTTCGAGAAAGGCGATCATCCCGGCGTGGACCACAGCCGAGGTGTCCACCCCGGCCTCGTGCATGCCCGCCACGTCGTCCCAGCGGAAGCCGTCGAGGCGTTCCATGACCAGGACGCGACGGGTTACCAGCCGGGGATGGGGCCGGGGCACGATCAGGGCCCGCCCGTCGGTCTCGGCCAGGATGTGGGCGATGTCAAGCATGTTGTCGGCTTCCAACCGGAAGTCCAGCTCCTCCACGATGGTCTCGGCGAACAACTGGACCAGCGCCGGGGGATTGGCCAGGGCCGCCACCGGGATGCGGCCCACCAGCGCCGGCGCGATCCAGCTCATGACACCCAGGTCGCGTCGGACCAGGTCGGCCACGGTGGGGCGTTGCACCTTCACCACCACTGGCTCGCCCGTGAGCAGGGTGGCGGCGTGGACCTGGGCGATGGAGGCGGCGGCCAGCGGCTCGGTGTCGAAGTGGGCGAACACCTGGTCCAACGGTCGGCCCAGGTCGCTCTCGACGATGGTCCGCACCGTCTCGAACGACTCAGCCGGGACGTGGTCTCGCAACAGCTTGAACTCGTTGACCAGCGCCTCGGGAAAGATGCCCTGGCCCGAGGACAAGATTTGACCAAGCTTCACATAGGTAGGACCGAGCGTTTCGAACGCCCGGCGCAACCGGTGGGACAGCCCGGCCTGGGAGATCTCGGGCCGGCCGGTCCAGCGAGCCCGCCACCGGTCGAGCAGGTACCAGCCGCCGAGCGCCCGACCGAGGGCCACGCTGACCAGGACGAGGCGCCGCAGCGGCGGTAGCCAGCGTCGCCGGACCAGGCGGGGCACCTCAGCGGCAGTGGTGCGGCGAAGCCCGTCCATGCCGTGCCGCCACGTCAGCTGCTCCGGGTCGACCAACCAGGGCGGCGTCTCGCTGAACGCCCCCACCAGGAAATCGGCCGGTCGTTCCAGCGCTCCTGGCTCGGAGTCCCCGGCGTCGGTTGCGGCCGGGGTCGTCGGCGCGGCCGGGCCCGCTGTCTCGGTCACCTTGTGACCGTACCGCCGACCGCAGGGCCCGCTGTCAATGGACTTCGGTGGCAATCCGGACATACCGGCTAGACCGTAGAAGGCGACGAAATCGTCTGAGAGGTACAAGCCCGTCACATGCACGATCCATCCGGACGGATAATTCGTACGAAATTCCACCCAACAGTGCGGAACGGTCAAACGTACAGTGTTACTATTCTCCCACTAGAAGTGAACGGCAGCTCCGCTTATAGTAAAAAGAAAGTAAACGCTCGTGTGGGAACGAGCGGTGCAGGTCCAAGGGATCGGGTGCGGGCAGGTACCTGGTTTCTGGTGTCAGGTGACGATCCGTGGAAGGGAAGAAGGGGCACTCGTGGTTAGAACTTTGGTCGTCGACGGCGACCCGACTGTTACAACGTTCATCGGCCGGGCCTTCCGGTCCCGAGGGTGGTTGGTCGACACGGCCGACGACGCCTCGAGCGCAACCGAACTGGCCCTGACCGGCCGGTACCGCTTGATGATCCTCGACCTGGTGGCAGCCCGGATCGATGGCATGGCGGTGCTGGCCCGGGTGCGGGGGGCGCGGCCTGAGCTGAAGGTGATCGTCCTGACCGCGCAGGCGGGCAACGAGGCGGGGGCCAAGGCGCTGGAGACGGGCGCGGCCGACTACCTGGCCAAGCCCTTCTCGGTCGACGAGTTGCTGGCTCGGGCCAAGTCCCGGTTGCAGGAGGAGGACCGGGCCTCGCTCGGCCAGTTCATGAGCTGCGGCTCGGTGACGTTGAACCTGGCCCGACGCAAGGTCGACGTCGGTAAGGGCGAGGTCAGCTTGACCGAGCGCGAGTTCGTGTTGCTGGCCCACATGATGAGCGAGAAGGGCCGGGTCTTCAGCCGCCAGGAGCTGCTGTCGGAGGTGTGGGGTTTCTCGTTCGACCCGGGGAGCAACGTGGTCGACGTGTACATCCGGCGGTTGCGCACCAAGTTGGGGATCGACCTCATTGAGACGGTGCGCAACGTCGGGTACGCCCTTCGGGCGGCATAGCGCACACGGGCGGGTCAGGAAGCTTCGCTCGGGCGCTCGGTGCGCTCCCACGAGGTCTGGTGCAAGCCTTTGAGCAGCGGCAGGTAGCCCAGCATCTGGGCGGCGACGATGCCCGGGGCCTGGGCCAGCGAGCGGTACATGGACGCCGGGCTGTCCGCGGCGCGCAAGCCCACCAGGACGAAACTGGGGAGGGCGACCAGCGCCACGGCCCACGGCACGATGGTCCAGGGCGCCGTGACGCCGGCCACCGAGAGCGCGGCCACCACGATTGTGCCGCCGGTGATCCCGGCGGCCAGCAGGCCGAGGGGCGGCGTGGCCAGGTCCACCACGGCGTCGAGCAGCGACCAGTCGCGGCGGCGGACCATGGTCGAGACCAGCTTGGGCAGCTGGGACCGCACGATATAGAAGCGACCGCCGGTCCACCGCCGCTGCTGCACCCGCAGCGCCTTGCCACCGGTCGGTACCGGTCCTGCCAGACGGGCCTCAGGGGCAAACACCGGTCCCACGCCGGCCAACCGCAGCCCGATCGAGAACTCGAGGTCCTCGGCCCCGGTAAAGGCGTCCCAGGGGTGGCGCTCCAGCAGGTCCCGGCTGAACAGCATGCCGTTGCCCACCAGGTTGCACGGCAGCCCGAGCACAGCGCGGCCGCCGAAGCGCACCCGGTGGAACAGGATCAGAGCGGCGCGCCGCAGGTCGGACCGAGCCGACTCGTCCTCGGCCAGGACCTGATAGTCACCCTGGACGGCTTGCGCCCCCGCCTCCAGCCGTGCGGCCAGGCCCGCCAGGAGCTCAGGCTCGGCGATCGAGTCGGCGTCGACCACCACGATGGCGTCGGGTGCAGGCGAGCGCACCAGCACCTGGTCCATGGCCCAACGCAGGGCCTGGCCCTTGCCCCGGGCGTCGGGTTGGTCCCGCACCAGCACCTCGGCGCCCGCCGCGGCGGCGATGCCGGCGGTGGCGTCGGTGCAGTTGTCGGCGATCACGACGATGGCGTAGCGGTCCCGGGGGTAATGCTGGTCCAGCAGTGAGTCGACGCAGCGCTTGATGTAGTCGGCTTCGTTGTAGGCCGGCACCAGCACGGTCAGGCGGGCCGAGTGGTTGCCCGTCGGGGGCATCTCGGTGCTCCACAAGGCCGCAACCGAGAGCGCGGCCAGGTACAGCGCGTCGGCAGCTGCCACGCTCCCCACTGCCGCGGCTGCGACGTCGAGCACCATTTGGCCCGATGCTAACCCCGACGCTCGGCCGATCGGCCAAATCGGCTGTAGCGCGGGGCATTACAACCAGATGACAAGTCCGTCACAGTACTTACAAACGAAGTGCCCCTTATTTACCTTTCCTAGGGAACCAGGCCACAAAAGACCAAACGAGCACTTGGTCGTTCCCGACGCGAGAGGACCTGCGCAGTTATGTCCGGACAGAAATGGTATTGCCGATGACCGCGGTAGCCGTATGTACCCGGCCATCTGTTGCAGAAGGACCATTTCGGGCCCATGTGGGCGGCGTGCCTATTGATCCCATTGAGATGGACGAGGCACTGGAGCGAGCCATGTCGGCGGTCGAAGCCAGGTCGTTCATGCAGGTCTGCACCGTCAACCTCGACTTCTTGGTCAACGCCCGCCGGGATGGCTCCCTGCGCTCGATCCTGGCCCAGAGCCATATGAACCTGGCCGACGGCGCACCGGTGGTTTGGTTGGGCCGCATGCACGGCCACGAGATCCGCCAGCGGGTAGCGGGTGCCGATTTCGCGGTGGAGCTCATGGGCGTGGCGGCTCACCGGGGCGCCCGGGTTTTCCTGCTCGGAGGCGAGAACGGTTCCGCTCTGGGGGCGGCCGAATGCCTGCAGGAGCGCCATCCCGACCTGGTCATCGCCGGGGTTCATGAGCCGCCCCGGTCATCGGTTGACGGCATGAACTTCGACGACATCGTGCATCGCCTGACCGAGGCCAGGGCCGACATTCTGTTGGTGGCGTTGGGCCATCCGAAGCAGGAGAAACTGATCCACCATCTGCGAGACCGGCTTCCGGTCTCGGTGGCGGTGGGCGTGGGTTGCACGTTCGATTTGCTAGCCGGCCACCAGGTCCGGGCCCCGGGCTGGATGCAGCGCCACGGTCTCGAGTGGTTCTTCCGACTGGTGCACGAGCCCCGTCGTCTGTTTTCTCGTTATGCCTCGGACGCCTGCTGGCTGATGGGCGTACTGATGCCAATTGCTCTCTATCAGCGTATGGGCGGTGTCTGACAGTGGAAACTTCCTCTGTCCTGGACCTGGTGACGGTCGACGATCTCGAGGATCGGGTCGCCTTGGACGACTCGGCGATCCAGGAAGATTCTGCGCCTCTGGCGGATTCGGCCGCGGCCCCGGTGCGGTCCCGACCGCTTGTCGCCAAAGCGTGCGTCATGGCGGCTGACATCTGCGCCATTGTGGTCGGATTGATCGGCGCATTCGTGTTGACCCATGGGACCAATATCAATGCCCAGGGCGCCCAGCACGCATTGACCATGATCAGCCTGGTGTCCCTGCCTGTGTGGTTGGTCATTTTCTCCCGCTACCGCCTGTACACCTCCCGGTTTGTTTCCATTCGCATGGCTGAGTTGGGCCGCGTGGTCCACGCCACGCTGGCGGGCACGCTGGCCATGGGCGGATTGGCATTTCTGATGAAGACCCCGGTTCCCCGCAGTTGGTTGATCTTCTGCTTCCCCAGCGTCTTGCTGGCGGTGTGCATCGAGCGCGAAGCGGCTCGGGCCGTGTTCAGCCGGGTGCGTCGCTCGGGCAAGATGTTGCGCCGCGTGGTCCTGGTCGGGGCCAATGACGAAGCCGGTTCCATCCACGACCTGACCGAGCAGTTCCCCGCCCTCGGCTACCAGGTGGTCGGCATCGTCGACGACCACAGCGCCCGCCAGCTCGACGGGGAGCCGGTGGGCGGCCGGGTGGAAGACACCCTGGAGATGGTTCGGGCCACCGGCGCCTCGGGCGTCATCGTGGCCACGACGGCGGTGACCGCACTGTCCTCCAATCGTCTGGTGCGGGAGTTGATGGATGCCGGCGTGCACGTCGAACTGTCGTCCTCGTTGAGCGACATCGACGCCGAGCGGCTGGTGGTTCGCCAGCTCGGCCCGCTGTCCATGCTGTACATCGAGCCGGTTCGCCGGGGCGGTTGGCGGGCCGCAGCCAAGCGGATCTTTGACATCGTCAGCTCGCTGGTCGGTTTGATCCTGGCCGCGCCGATCCTGGCGGCCATCACCGTGGCGGTCAGGCTGGACAGCCCGGGGGGAGCGTTCTTCTCCCAGATCCGGGTGGGAAAGGACGGCGCGCCGTTCAAGGTGCACAAGTTCCGCACCATGGTCGCCGATGCCGAGGCGCTGCGCTCGGCCCTCCAGGACCGCAACGAGGTTGACGGCCCGCTGTTCAAGCTGACCAACGACCCCCGCATCACCCGGGTGGGCAAGTGGCTCCGCCGTTTCTCGGTGGACGAGGTCCCGCAGCTGTGGAACATCCTCAAGGGCGAGATGAGCCTGGTCGGACCTCGGCCCGCCCTGTACAGCGAGATGGAAGAATGGTCGCCTGAACTCCTTCGGACCCGGCTGCGGGTGCGTCCCGGGCTGACCGGAATGTGGCAGGTGAGCGGCCGCAGCAGCCTCAGCTTCGCCGATTATGTGCGGCTCGATCTGTACTACGTGGACAACTGGTCTCTATGGCGAGACATGGCCATTGTGGCCAAAACGGTCCCGGAGGCCTTGAAGCAGCACGGGGCGTACTGACCAACTAGGTTTGCGTTGACATCCGAACCGCCCATGGCAAGCCAAAAGGACAGACTTAAGGACGCGTGGCGTGAGTCGCGACATCCTGAGCTATCTTGATTCGGATGGAAGGGACGAAGGCACCCCTCGACATCGTCGCGGCGCCGAAAGCGCGGGCATGGCGGGTGGGGACCGATCTTTGCTCGGTTGAGGCGGTGGCCGAATCGGTCGACCGCTTCGGCCAGCGGTACCTGCGGCGCGTTTATACCGAAGACGAGTTGCAGTACTGCTTGGACGCACCAGGCCGCACAGCCGAGCGATTGGCGGCGCGGTTCGCGGCGAAGGAGGCAACCATCAAGGTGCTTCGACCTCGGGACAACTGGCCCGACTGGCGGATGATCGAGATCCGAAAGGACCCGGGCGGTTGGTGCCAGGTCGTCCTTACCGGCACGGCAGCCCAGATGGCGGCCGACGCGGGCATTGTGGTGGTCGACGTCAGCATGAGCCACGACGGGGCCATGGCCAGTGCGGTTGTTCTGGCCCACGCGGCCTCGGATTGATTGTCGACCGGAATTCATGACTGAACAAATTCGCAAGATCGTGGCTGAATATGGGCGCCTGTCGGTGGACATGGCCCGGTTGTCGGATGACGACGATCTGTACCGCGCCGGTATGTCGTCCCATGCCAGCGTCAACTTGATGTTGGCACTGGAGGACGCCTTTGACCTCGAGTTTCCCGAGCGCTATTTGCGCCGGGGGACATTCGAATCGATCAGTGCCATCCGAGAAGCAATCCAGACCCTGACGGGCGACGTATCCCAGACCAGCTAGCTGACTGATCATTGACTGAAACGAGCCCCGTGTCCGCCGCCGTTGCCACCCCCAACTCTGCTAGTCCACCTTCCTCGGCCGACCTGGTGGCCATTGCCAGCCGAATCGGCGCGGAAACGGTGGGCCCGGCGGCCCGTGAGGTCGACCGAGGGGCACGTTTTCCATCGGAGGCATTCGAGGCGTTGCGGGCGGCGCAAATGCTCTCGGTCCTGGTCCCGATGGAACTCGGAGGAGCGGGGGCCCGACTGGTCGACGTGGCCCAGGCCACCGAGGCTTTGGGTCGCCACTGTGCCTCGACCGGCCTGATTTATGCCATGCACCAGATCCAGGTGGCGTGCATCGTCCGCCATGGCCGGGACCCGTGGGCCCGCCAGTTTCTGGCCGATGTGGCGTCCCGCCAACTGTTGCTGGCCTCCGCCACCACCGAGGCGGGAATCGGGGGAGACGTCCGGTCCAGCATCTGTGCGGTCGAGCCGACCGAGGGTGGCTTTCGGCTGGAAAAGAACGCCCCGGTGATCTCGTATGGGAACCATGCCGACGCCATCTTGGTCACCGCCCGGCGCGAGCCGGACAGCGCGGCCAACGACCAGGTCCTGGTCATCGTGCCCATAACCTCCGCCACGCTCGAGCAGCGGTCGGGCTGGGACACGTTGGGCTTTCGGGGCACGTGTAGCAACGGGTTCCTGCTTCAGGCCACCGGCCGGTTGGAGCAGGTTCTATCCGACGGGTACGCTGACATCTCGGCTCGGACCATGCTTCCCACCTCGCACGTGGTGTGGTCGTCGGTGTGGCTGGGCATCGCCACCTCGGCGGTGGATACCGCCCGGGCCCACATTCGGGCCGAGGCTCGCAAGAAGCCGGGGACGGTGCCGCCCGCCGCCATCCGCTTGGCCCACCTGGTGGGCGTGCTGGGGCAGCTGCGGGCCCTGGTGCACGGCGCAGCGGCCGACTACGAGGCGATCCTGGACGACAGCGAAGCGCTGGCCAATATGAGTTTTGCCATCCGGATGAACGCCCTCAAGACCTCGGCGTCGGACCTGGTGGTGGACATCGTGTCCCAGGCGCTCACCATCTGCGGCATGGGCGGCTATCGCGAGGACTCGCCGTTCTCATTGGGCCGCCATCTCCGCGACGCCTACGGGGCTGCCTTGATGATCAACAACGATCGCATTTTGGCGGCCAATGCCCAGATGCTGCTGGTGCACAAGGGCGACGGATGAGCGAGGCGACCGTCGATTGCTACCAGAGCCTTCAGGACCGCTTGGTGGGCGACGGAGTACTGGTGGCGATGGGCGTTCCCGGGATGTACGGCAAGGGACGGAGCTTCCAGGCGACCTTTGACGGCATTTACCAGTATGTGACCGCGGCCGGTGCACCGGCGGGACCCGAGCTGTTCCGGTTCCCTCCCTTGATGCCCCGTGAGCACTTCCTCCGTACCGATTACCTGCGGTCATTCCCCGACCTGATCGGTTCGATCCACAGTTTCACGGGTGGGAACGCAGAGCACGCGGCCCTGCTCAGGACGGTGGAGCAAGGCGGTGACTGGGCGGCCGCGCTTTCCCCCACCGACGTCATGCTGCTGCCCGCGGCCTGCTATCCGCTGTACCCCATGGCCACCGGGCGACTGCCCGAGGGGGGGCGGCTGTTCGACGTGCTGGGAACGTGTTTTCGCCATGAACCGTCGGCCGATCCGGCCCGCATGCAGGTGTTCCACCAACGGGAGTATGTGCATCTGGGCACGCCGGACAGCGCCATGGATTTTCGCGACGGATGGCTGGCTCGGTCCCAGGAGCTGTTGACCGATTTGGGGTTGGACGTGCGAGCCGAGGTGGCCAACGATCCCTTTTTTGGTCGAGCCGGGCGTATGTTGGCGGTCAACCAGCGGGAGAGCGAGCTCAAATACGAGGTAGTTGCGACCGTCGCCAATGCCGAGAAACCGACGGCAATTGTGTCGTGCAACTGCCACCAGGACCACCTGACCGGGCCATTCGAGATACAGACAGCCGACGGTGCCACCGCCCACTCGGCCTGTATCGGGTTCGGGATGGAGCGAATCACCTTGGCCCTGTTCTCGGCCCACGGCACCGATACCCACACCTGGCCCGCCGCTGTCCGCGGGCGGCTGTGGCCGTGATCAGGCTGCTGCCGATCGAGGCCTCGACGTACGTCCCCAGCCCATTGCACAGCGTTGATCGCATTTGGCCCGAGACCAATTGTTACGCCGATTTGTGGATTGAATTGCTCAACGCGCTGGGTCTAGACCCGATCGCGGCCCTGCCATTTACCTTTTCCGTGGATTTCGAGGGTGACCAGTGGCAATTCTTTAAGTTCCCATTAGAAGACTTGCGGGCCCTTTACGGAATCGACGTGGCCGAGATGAACCCGTGGCGAGGGGTCGAGCACCACATTGCCGAGCAGCTGGAGATGGGGCGCCTGCTGACCGTCGAGGTCGATGCCTGGTACCTTCCCGACACGGCTGGCGTGTCGTACCAGCGGGACCATGTGAAATCGTCCATAGTGGTCAACATGCTGGACCAGGCCGGCGCCCACATGGCGTATTTCCACAACGGCGGGTACCATGAGCTGGCCGGGGAGGATTACCAGGGAGTCTTTCGTCACGGACGTGACAACAGCGAGCTCATGCCCCCCTATGTCGAATTGGTGCGTCTGGAACGCCTTGAGCACCCCGACGACGACGAATTGCTACGGCGCACCCTGAGGCTGCTCGAGGTCCACCTGCGTCGACGTCCGACATCGAATCCAATCGAACGCTTCCGCCAGCGCTTCGCCCAGGACCTGGAGTGGCTCCGAGGTGGGCACCTGGCCATGTTCCACCTGTACGCCTTCGCGACCATGCGACAGTTCGGGGCGTGCAGCGAATTGGCGGCCTCGCTGTGCACCTGGCTGGCCGAGCGGGGCCACCCGATGGGCGAGGCGCCCGCCGCGTTCACCGCCCTGGCCACGAGCGCCAAGGCGGTCCAGTTCAAGTTGGCCCGCCTGGCTGCGGGTCGCACGATCGATCTGGCGCCGCTGCTCGAGGACATGCAACGCCAATGGGACGACGCCATGGAGATCGTCGGACAGCACACATGACGAACCGAGTCTTGGCCCGACCAGGGGCGGACCAGCCCGAGGTCGGGCTTCAGGACCTGACGCAATGGTCGTGCGCTGCCACCGCCCCGGGCCTTTTCGGCCATCCCCGAGAGTTGGACCAAGCGGTGCTGGACTGGATGCCCGCCACCGCCCCGGGCACGGCGGCGGCGGCTATGCGCGCCGCCGGTCGCTGGTCCATGGGCGACGACCACGACTTTGACAGCCAGGACTGGTGGTTCCGCTGCTCCTTCGGCCGGGCACCGATGCACGGGCGGTGCGTGCTTGATTTCGCTGGGTTGGCCACGGTGGCCCAGGTATGGCTGAACGACCAGGAGGTCCTGGCCAGCGCCAACATGTACCGCAGCCACCATGTGGTGGTGGACCAGCTGTCACCGGCGGACAACCACCTGGTCATTCGCTGCGCCGCGCTGCGGCCCATGCTGGCCAAACGGCGCCCCCGGCCGGGGTGGAAGACCCGGGTGGTAGGCGACCAGAACCTCCGGTGGTTCCGCACTTCGCTGCTTGGCCGGATGCCCAGCTGGACGCCCCCTCTGGCCCCGGTGGGGCCGTGGGGCCCGATCTCGCTGCGGCCAGAGCCTCCGGTCGAGGTATCGAGCGTGCGCCTGCGCGCCAACCTGGACGACTCGGTGGGCCGGGTCGAGCTGTCGGCCCAGCTCGTGGCCCACGATGCCGACGTGCTCGAGGTCAGCCTGGTGATTGGGGGGCATCGGGCAACGCTGCATTGTCGGACGGCGGAGGGACGGACCACGGTGTCGGGTCAGGGGAGCGTGCCCGACGCCCGCCCCTGGTGGCCCTGGACCCACGGCGACCAACCGCTCTACCCGGTTCAGTTGGTGTGCCGGACGACGTTGGGCGAACAGGTCGTCGACCTCGGTCGCACCGGCTTTCGCACCGTCGATTTTGGGTCCCCGTGCCAGCCTGAGCTGGTCGTCAACGGCACGGCCGTCTTTTGCCGGGGCGGCGGATGGGCACCCGACCCGGTCACTCCGTGGTCGAGCAGCCAGGAGCTGCGCTCCCTCTTGGAGGCGGTGCGCGGCGCGGGCATGAACATGGTGCGGGTGCCGGGCGGCACGGTGTACCCGACACCGGCGTTCTACGACCTGTGCGACGAGCTGGGCATCCTGGTGTGGCAGGACCTCATGTTCGCCAACATGGACTATCCGGTCGACGACCCGGATTTCTTGACCGAGGTGATCGAGGAGGTGACCGGCGTGCTGGCGGCGCTGGCCGGCCGCCCCTGCCTGGCCGCGGTGTGCGGGGGTAGTGAGGTGGCCCAACAGGCGGCCATGATGGGCCGACCGCTCGGCTCCTCGGCTCGCCTGTTCGACCAGGTGCTAGCCGATCTGGTCACGGCCTACCTGCCCGACGCGGCGTACTGGGCCCACTCACCCATGGGCGGGACCCACCCGTTCACGGTCGATGTGGGCATCTCGCATTACTACGGCGTGGGTGGATACCGACGGCCCTTGGCGGACGCCCGCCTGGCCGGTGTGCGCTTCGCCACCGAATGCCTGGGCCTCGCCCACACGCCCGACGACGAGGCGGTCGAGGAGCTCCTGGCCTCGGGCTGCTCAGTGCACGACCCGGCGTGGAAGCGCCGGGTGTTCCGGGACACGGGAGCCAGCTGGGATTCGGAGGACGCGCGGGATTCCTACATCCGGGAGCTGTTTGGCCTGGACCCGGCTGAGATCCGCTTTCGCGATCCCAACCGCTATCTCGATCTGGGGCGGGCCACCAGCGTGACCGTGATGGAGCGCACGCTGACCGAATGGCGCCGGCCGACCTCGACGTGCCGCGGGGCGTTGGTGTTCATGTTGCGGGACCTGTGGGATGGAGCGGGGCCCGGCATCCTGGATGGGGGAGGTCGACCGAAGCCGGCGTTTTACCCGTTGCGTCGGGTGCTCAGCCCCACGGCCTTGCTGCTGTGTGACGAAGGTCTCAATGGACTCGATGTGTGGGCGCTCAACGACGGGCCCGGGGCCATCGAAGGGACGGTTCGGGTCACCGCCTATTCCGGGCAGGCGATAATGGCCATGGCCGAGACGCCGCTGGCCCTGGCCCCCCATTCCGGGCATCGATTGCATGCCGAGGAAGTTCTGGGAGAATTCCTGGACGTGACGTACGCCTACCGTTTTGGTCCCCGGGCCGTCGACTGTGTCGCCGTGCACTGGTGGGCCGACGGCGCGTTGCTGTCCCGTGCTGTCTTCTGCTCCCGGCCCGACGAGGTCGAACGACGAGAGATCGGGCTGCGCGGCCAGGCTCGGCCGGTGTCGGCATCCTCGTCGGAGTACGAGCTCGAGGTGACGGCCGACCGCCTGGCCCGCTGCGTGATGCTCAACGCCGCCGGCTGTTGGTTCTCTGACAACTATTTCGACGTCGAACCGGGCGGACGGGTTCAGGTGCAGGTCCGCACGGCGCAGCCGCTGCGGGTCCGCCTGCGGGCCCTCAACTCCCTCGACGGGGAAACGATCACGGTTCGGCCGGCCGCCGGTCCGGCCGCGGACGGTCGAGATGACAGCTGAACCGGCGGGATTTTGGTTCGGGCGAGGACGGGCTCGGTGCTTCGGGGTGCTCCAGCGCCCAGAGGGGGAGGCGGCGCGCCGGGGCGTCGTGGTGTGCAATGGCCTGGGCTATGAGGGACTGATCGCGGGACGGCCGCTCCGGGAGCTGGCCGACCGGCTGGTCGGGCTGGGGTTTGCCGTCCTGCGATTCGACTACCAGGGGACGGGGGACTCCGACGGCGGGGACTGGGAGCCGGGTCGGGTAAAGGAGTGGGCCGAGAGCATCGACGAGGCCGTCGCTGTCATGCGCGTCCGGGAAGGCGTGGACGAGGTGTACCTGGTCGGCTTCCGGATCGGCGCCACGCTGGCCTGCCGCTATGCGCACGACCATCCGGGCGTGGCTGGGGTGGCGTTGTGGGCACCGTGTGCCGACGGCGCGACCTACGTCCGGGAGCTGCGGGCCCTGTCACGGCTGTCGGCGGCCGCTCGGCCGCCCCAGAAGGTGACGGCCGACTATTTCCCCGACGACTCCATCGAGGTTGCGGGCTTTGAGCTGGCCCGGGCCACAGCCGACGATCTGCGGGCGATTCGCCTGGTCGAGCCGTTGGAACGATCGCCCGCCCCCGGGATCCTGATCATTGACCATCCCGACCGGCCAGCCCCCGACAGCCTGATCCCGCGGTTGGTCGAGCTGGGCACGGCGGTGGAGCACGTTCGAGTGGCGGGCTATGCCGAGTTCATGGTGGAAGACGAGACCAAGTCCACCCTCCCCCAAGCCGCGCTGGACGCGATGACCGCCTGGTTCGCCCACATGCCGCCCCGGCCCGACCGGGTGGCCATCGATGCGCCCCAGGTCAGCCCGACGTTGCTGGTCGTCCCGAGGTTGCTGGTGGCCGACTCGGCGCCCGTCCATCGCTTGGCCCCAGGCCTCGATTGCCCGCCCGTGACCGAGGAAGCCGTTCGGGTGGCGAATGGGTTGTTCGCTATCGTGACCGAACCGGTTGCCTCGGACGTGCGCCGCCCGGTGGCCGTGCTGATGCTCAACACAGGGCTGACCAACCGGGTTGGTCAGGGCCGGTTATCGGTCGAGCAAGCGCGGTACTGGGCCAGTCTCGGGTTCACCGCGGTGCGCCTGGACCTGGGGGGGACGGGGGAATCACCAGCTCCCGCGCCCTCCCCGACCGATGTCGCCGCCCTGTCGAAACCGACGGCCGTTTCTTCCTCGTCGACTTACTCGCCCGAGCGGACCAAGGAGGTGGCCCGGGTGGTCGACTGGCTGCGAGCCCGCCGCGACATCACCACCGTCGTGCTGTTCGGGATCTGTTCGGGCGCCTACCACTCGTTCCACGCCGCGCTGGAGGGCGCCGCCATCGATTCGGCGATCCTGGTGAACCCGGCCATTTGGTACAACGACAACTTCCGGCGGGCGGGCCTGGACATCCAGGTGGCCCGGAATGCCACCGCGGCCATTTTCCAAAGGGAGGAATGGCGACGGGTCATCCGAGAGCCCCGGGCCACCCTGAGCTCGATGCGTCAGGCGGCCAGCGGCTTCCGCCACCTGGTGCGGGTCAGGGTGGGCCCCTGGCTGCGCAAGGTCGGTCTCGACCGGGAACCGGTGTCGCTGTCGGCGGACCTGAATCGCATCGTGGGCCGGGGCATCGACCTGCTGATCGTCTTTGCCGCGGCCGAGATGGGGGAGCAGTACCTACGAACCTTCGGCGCCGGGGCGGTCGATGCACTTCAGGCGCAAGCCCGGCTGAGAATCGTGAACATCGACGGCGGCGATCACGTGTTCTCGGCGCCCGGTGCGCGCCAGGAGTTGATCCAGGTGGTCACGCGTCATTTGGAGGACAGGTACCCTTTTGACCCGCCCGCCGCCGGTCTGGATCCTGGCGGCGGGGCACCACAAGTCGGGGTGAACCGACCAGACGAGGGTTCACCGCTAACGTTTGGTGGGGTTGATCTCCCCAAAGGCTCGGTATGAAGCGATATCTCGACCTCTTCTTCAGGCACCGCATCCGCTTCAGCTTGCCCATAATTTTCGCCGTTGTCGCGGCTGGCGCGTACGGCGTGAAATTGCCTCATACCTACACGTCGACCTCGACGCTGTTTTGTGACGCCGCTCTCTCCGATCCCTCGACGCTGCTTGAGCCGACCCCGGTCGGGGACACGACGCCGTGCCAGGACAAGGCAGGCATTCTGACCGAGTTGCTGACCACGCAGAGCTTCAACAACAACGTGGCCAAGCGTGTCACCCATTCCAACCAGGTCGATGCGCTGTTCGCGGACGCTCTGGCCAAGACGATCAGCGTGGCCGTGCCCGGCCCCAACGTCCTGCGGGTCTCGGCCAAGTCGGCCGAGCCCAGCGTCGCCGTCGCTACCGCCTCGGCCGCCGTGGCCGAATTCAGCGCCGAGATCGACGCCGTGCTGCAACAGCGGGGTGAGGCGCAGGCCAAGTCGGACCAGTCCCTGTACAACACCACCGGTACCGAGTTGACGCAGGCCCAGGCGGCCCTGAACGCCTATCTCCAGACGAACCCGGGCGCCACCGACACCCAAGCCACGCAGCTCCAAAACGCCCTGGCCCTGGCCCAGCAGGCCCACACCCAGGCCGAGACCAGCTACAACCAGGCGGTGCTGAGCGAGGCGTCAGGCTCGGATCCGACCGCCTTCCACGTCATCGATCCTCCCAGCGCACCGGTAGCCGGGGCGACGAAGAAACAGCTCATCCTGGTCGGGATGGGCGGCCTCATCGGTGGCTTGGTCGTCACCATCCTGATTCTCGTGCTGGTGATGGCGACCGACCGGACGGTGCGCGACGAGAAGGACCTCGAGCCGGAGCTGGACGTGGTGGGCACCATCCCGCAATTCGACGACGGCGTCCTGTCGCCGAAGGGCCGACAGCGGCGAAAAGACGAAAAGAACCGGGCCAAGCAGGAGGCAGAGCAGGCCAAGCGAAACGCCGAGCAGGCCAAGAAGGACGCCGAGCAGGCCCGCAAGGACGCGGAACAGGCCAAGAAGGATGCCGAGTTGGCCAAGCGGGAGGCGGACCTGGCCAAGCGGCGGGCCGAGAAGGAGGCGGCGCGGACCAAGAAGAAGGATGACCAGCCGCAGCCCGCGGCCAGCGCCGTGACCCCGGCCGAGCCGGCGAGCCGGGGCAAGGCCGAAGCAGCGGCACGAGGGTCTCGGCCGGGATGGGCCGGCGTGTCGCGGACGTCGGCCCCGGGCGAGGCGAACGGGAGCGACTTGGCCGTATCCACCAGCTCGGCGGAATTGACGGGCTCGGCGACGGACGAGGCCCAGGTCGACGAGGAGGCAGAGCTGGCGCCCGCCATGGTGGCGGCGGGCGAGGGGGCGGACGGAGCGGCGCCTGCGTTGGTGGCGGCCGAGGCGTCAAACGGTGCGGTTGCGGGGAGTGGTACCGAATCGCCCGAGGCTCCGGTGACCGAGGTCGAGGTGATCGAGGTCGAGGTGGCCGAGGTCGAGGTGGCCGAGGTCGAGGTGGCCGAGGTCGAGGTGGCCGAGGTTGCGGTGACCGAGGTTGCGGTGACCGAGGTTGCGGTGACGGAGGTTGCGGTGACGGAGGTTGCGGTGACGGAGACCCTGGCCCCGGCGGCAGTGGTTGTTGCGCCGGTGGCTGCGGCGCTTCCGGTCGCCGAGGGCCCGGGCGCAGCGCCAGAACCGCCGGCCAAGCGACCGAACATCCTCCAGCCACCGGTCGTCCTGGTGGAAGCGTGTCGCACCGCGCTGCGCCACCTGGAACTGGAGAAGCGCCGCTCCGGCGACCACACGTCCTTGCTGGAGCTGTCGGTCAACCACGCCGAGGGCAGTATCGGACTGACCAGCTGCCTGCGCGGTGAGGGCCGCAGCACCGTGGCCGGGGGCATGGCGGCGGCGATCCACCAGGCCTACGGTGCCAAGGTTATCCTGGTCGAGCTGGACCTGGAACGACCATCGCTGGCCCGACAGCTGGGCCTCGACCCGACGCCCGGTGTGGCCGAGATCCTGCGGGACGGCGCGCCGATCGAGGATTGCCTCCACATCCCGGGCGACGGCTCGGTGCGCGTGGTGGTGGCGGGCGACGCTCAAGGCAAGGCCGACGCCCTGTTCGTGGCCCTGCGGGCGGGCAGCTTCATCGACGACCTGGCGGCGCGCTGCGACATCGTGGTGGCCGACCTCCCGCCCGTGTTCGCGGCCGGTCACGCCTCCGACCTGGGCGAGCTGTTCGACTCGGTGCTCATGGTGGTGCGGACACGAGGTGCGCCGGTGAGCGAGATCCGGCGCGCCATCGACGATCTCGGTCTGCCTCCACCCGTGATCCTGAATGGGGTCGAGACGTTCATCCCACGGCGCCTGCGGGCGCTGCTGGCCGGCTGACCGCGTGACCGCCTGGGTCGCCGCCCTGTTCGTCGGCTTTCTGGTCATCGGACTGAGCCGGGACCGCTCCGCCAAAGTCACCAGCCGCCTCGTGATCCTGATCATCCTCGTGGTCATCGGGTACGAGGCAGCGAAGATCCACGCCATCTAGTGGCGGTGGCGCTGCGGACCGTTCAGCAGCTACGACGCAAGCGGACCCGTCGCGTGTGGTTGACCGTCGTGGCCGGGATCGCGCTGGCCGTGCTGTTCGGGGTGATCGCAGCCAAGTTGGTGGGGGGCGGGCTGACCGCCTTGGCGCCCATCAACCCGCCCAACTTGCCGGGCGGCATCGTGGTGTTCACCCTCCTGCTGATCATCCCGCCGCTCATACGCTGGCCTCGGGGCGCCATCATCTTCCTGTTGGCCGGCACCACGCTGATCGACCAGTTCTCGCTCACCATCGGCCCCACGGTCACGGGTGGCCCGTCGGCCAAGGTGCTGCCCAACATCCCGCTGTTTCGCAGCCTGACCACCGGCAGTTTCATCACACCGGCCGAGGTCCTGTTGTTCGTCCTGTTGGTGACGTGGCTGATGAAAGGGGCGCGCGAGCACGACTGGCACGTCCCGCGTTCTCCGCTGGCCAAGTCGATGTTGTTCCTCTATCTCCTGTCGGTCGTCGTTGGGGCCGGGCTGGGTGTGGCCCATCACGGCCAGTTCAAGGAGATCCTGTGGGAGCTACGCCCGTGGTACGCCCTGGCCGCCATGTACCTCCTGACCTCGGCCTTTTTCGCCGGCCGGGACATCGTCAGGACGCTGCTGTGGACGATCGTGCTGGGAAGCGGTACCAAGTCCCTGGAGGGGGTCTGGTACTACTTCGACGTGGCCCGCAAGATGACGCCGAGGCCCGAGGCGATCCTGGCCCACGAGGAATCGTTCTTCTTCGGCCTCTTCCTGCTGGCCACCTTGGCGCTGTGGCTGTTCCAGGTGCGGGGGAAGCTCCGGATCGTGGCCACGTCGCTCGTCCCGCTGGTCGTGATCGCCGACCTGGGCAACTCCCGGCGCGACGCCTTCCTCCTGCTGTACGTAGGCCTGGCCGCCCTCCTGGTCATCAGCTTCGTGGGCATGCCGGAGCGCCGCGCCATGTTCAAGAAACTCAACGCCGTGGTGGCGATCGGTGCCGTGGTGTACCTGGGTGTGTTCTGGAACGACGGCGGCACCCTGGGCCAGCCCGCCCGCGCCGTGCATTCCGCCGTCGCGCCCGACGCCCGTGATCAGTCCTCTGATTTGTACCGACAAGTCGAGAATGCCGACTTGGAGTTCAACATTCACGAGACCCGGTCGATCGGCAAGGGCTTCGGCGTCAAGATCAACTACATCTATCCGATCACCAACCTCACCGCAGTGGACCCCATGCTGGCCTACATACCGCACGACAGCGTGCTGTACGTGTGGTACCGCCTGGGGATCCTGGGTGAGATAGCGGTGTGGACGGTGGTCGGGTTCGGGATTCTGGGCGCTTGCCGGTTGGCCAAACGGGGCAACCGGGAGACGGCTGCCTTTGGTGCGGTGGCGGTGTGCGCCATCTTGTGCTGGGTCCTCATGGGCTACAACGACCTGGGCTTCACCTGGATTCGCATTGCCATGTTCATGGGCTTCATGCTCGGGGCGGTGGAGGTGATGTCGCAACGTCTGGCCGCGGGCCACGGCGTCAAGGAGTTGCCGGAAGCGGTCGCCGTGGCGGCACACGAGGGAGCAGTCGGGTGAGCCGATCGGTCCAACCCACCTGGTGCCACGAGCTGCCCATGCAACAGCAGGCGGCGCTCTTCTTGGCTACCCGTGACCCGGACAACATCGGCCAGATCCATCCCTGCCGGGACATCCTGCGGGCCTATCGGGCCAGCATATGGAACTCGGCCCGGTTCGGCCGGCAGCTGGAATGGGGTGAGGTCCCGATCGTTGACGACTTCATGAGCCTGTCGCTGTTTTCTGATGACCACCAATGGGGTGTTGTGGTCAACCAGTTCTTTCAGCGCATCGACGACCTTTCCCACCATTTCTTGAGGCACCTCTACCAGGGGGCGGAGATCCTCGCATACAAGCATCCGGACCCCCGATTCCAAATGCGGTGGGGCAAGTTCTACCAACGGGGGGCGGGGGACATGCACATGAAGGGGGAAACGGAATCCGAGCTGGATGCCCGGCTGGCCGATTGGGGCGAAGCCGACTGGTGACAGAGCCGACTGGGTAAAAAAAATCCTACGCCGGGTCGCTGAAATTCCACCGCATGATGGCGTCGGCCTTGACCGAGGTGTTGCCGGTGAAATTGCAGTCGAACAGCCAGATGTAGAAGGCCTTGCGGAATGGGGCATAGATGATGCCCGAGGGCTGGTAGGGCAGCGTGGGCCCGACCGCCTCCCAGCTCACGCCGTGGTCGGCCGACACGATGACGTTGGCCCCGAGCGTGGCCAGCCAACCGTTGGGTAGCTCGATGAGGTTGGCGGCGGTGATGGAGATGGTGCCCGGGCCGATGACCGTCTGCCACGTGGCTCCCTGGTCGGTGCTCTTGATGAGCCCGTTGCCATGGGCCAGCAGCCAGTAAATAGCGCCATCGGACTTGGCGATGAGGGGCGACCCGGAGATGCCGCCCGGGTACACCCGCGACCACGTCGCGCCACCGTCGGTGGAGCGGAAGACCCCAGAGCCGGGCTGGGCCGACGTGCCCAGCAGGAACAGGCTGGAGCTGAGTATCAAGGGGGAGGTGGTATTGCCGATGCCGGGCGGGAGGGTGGACGAGATGTCGGCCCAGGTGGACCCACCGTCGGTCGACCGGTACAGGTTGGAGGACTCGTGGCGGCCCGACAGCAGGGTTTTGCGGGCCGGGTCACTCAGGTCCACGCTGACGAAGTCGGAGTGGACCAGGTCCCCGAGTTGCTTGAACGTCGCCCCGCCATCGGTCGTCTCGTACGCCCCGCCGCTGTTGTAGGTGCCGCTCTCCCAAAACGTGTTGGGGTCTGCCGGGTCATAGGTGATGGACGACGGTCGGTTGGTGATCACGGCGGACCCCGCGCCGGTGCCCAGCCGGGTCCAGTTGGCGGCGCCGTCGGAACTCTCCCACAGGCCTTGCTGGGCCACCCCGGCCACGACCTCGTCCTGGAGCGGGTCGGCGGAGAGGAGCGACATGTTGCCGCACTCCGACGGCAGCCCGGCCAGATTGGTGGTGGCCGCCACCCACCCGCCGTTGGCCCCCGAGAGGGCGGTGGGGGTGGTGAAGTTGCACAGGGCAAGCCCGCAGCTGCTGCTGCTCGGCCCATCGGACGTGGAGGCCGAAGTGGACGGACTGGCCTTACCGCACCCCACCACAAGCAGCGTGACCAGCATGATCAGGGCGATCAAGCGGCCGCTGCGAGTCACACCGGGCATCGGGCAACCGTAGCAATCGTGCCCTGGAACGAGACAGCACGACCCGGGTCGAGCGTCGGTGGTTGGAGGTCCCTCACTCCTTGGATGCGACGGAGCGGCCGCGTCGGAACCGCCCGATGATCTTGGCCCACTCGGCCAGGAGCGCCTCCTTCTCGGTCGGTCCCACCACTCGCAGCAGCCAGGCCAGGAACACGAAGGCCAGCCCGGCCAACGGGAGCGAGACATACCATCCGAGCGGGCGGGCGGCGTAGCCGACGGCCCACATACCCCCGCTGGCCACCGCCGCGCGCACCACCCGGAACACCGAGGCGGAACCCAGGAAACGGCGACCCACCAGCATGATCTCGGCACTCACGATGAGCAGCTCGGTCAGCAGCATGCAAATCGCCGCCCCGATGGCTCCGTTGTGATAGCGGTGCTGGGTCAGCCGAATGAAATAGAAGTTGAGGGCGGGGTTGACCAGTGCCGCGGCCACCAGGAGCCAGGTCAAGCGGGCTTGGCGGCGCATGGAAACCAGGATCTGGGCAAAGATGATGTTGGCGTACATCGGCACGATGGTGAGCCCCAGGATGACCATGACGGGCACCGAGTTCTGGAATGCGTGCCCGTATAACAGGGGAATGAGTGGCTGGGCGGCCAGCGCGGCCAGCGCGCAAAGCGGCAGGCTCAATATCAGGACCAACTCAAGGGGCGAGCGGGCGGCCTCCCGCAAGTCGTCCTCGGATGTTTCGAATGTTCGCACCAGGCGCGGGGCCCAGGCGGTGGAGATGACCACGGGAACGAACAACAACGTCCCCAGGATCTTGGTCGGTACGGCGTACCAGCCCACCACCTCGTTGCGGGTCATCAGCGACAGCATCACCGAATCGATCCACAAATAGATGAGGTAGAAGACGCCGGACGCGAAATAGGCGGCGCTGGCTCGAACCAGTCCGGTCAGCTCGCGGACGCTGGTCCGCAACTCGATGGTCATGAGCGGTCGCATCCAGCGAAACCCGAACAGCAGGACCAGAATCGAAACGGCGAGCCACGATGCCGTGAGCCCCACCGCGCCGAAGCCGATGACCACGATGACGATGCCCACCAGTCCCTGGGACGACTTTTCGATCACGGTCGAGTACGCCATGTACTCCATGCGTTCGCGTGCCTCGAACGCCGAGCACAGGGGGTCGTCCAAGATGGTGAACAGGGTGGCCGCCGTGGCCAGCCACAAGACGAGCCGAGCCTGTGACCCATAGTGGGCGAAGTGGGCAAAGGCGATGGCGCCGGCGACGAACAGCGGGGTCATGACCACTCGCAGGACCAATGCCGAGCCCACCAGGCGGCCTGAATTGGCGGGCTCGGCCACGAGCTCCCGGGCCAGATAGTTTTCCGTCCCCAGTCCCAGCATGATGCTGAAGATGGCGGCCACGGCCCACACCGAGGTGATCAGGCCGATGCCCGCCGGGCCGAGCAGGCGAGGGACGACCAGGGTCCACAGCAGGGTCATGGTCCACGTGGTCGCTTGCCCCCCGAACAGCACGAGGACGTTGCGCCGAATCGGGTGGCCGGCCGCCGAGGAGGCGGTGGTGCCGGCCGACACGTCGGGACCCGTGCCGTCGCTTGCCTCATCGGGAGGCGGTGTGGCGCCCGCCTCCGGCGAGATCATGACCGAGCATAGGCTGGCGACCGCCAGCCCAAATGCCCCATGCTGGGGCTCAGCACTGGCGCTGCCACACCAACGCCTTGACCATGGCGCCCCACTCGTACGCCACGCTCCACGGAAGGTCGACCAGGGGGACGGGCACGGTCTGGATCTCGAAGCGCCCGGCGTAGCACCGGCGTAGGCGTAGGCGCGCCCGGCTGGCCTGGGGCCGGCTGACCACGACCAGGATGCGGTGCCATCCGTACTGGGTGGCCAATCGGGCGATCGCCTCACTCTCGCCCTGGGTCGTGGCGGGCGAGGGCGCGAAGCACAGCGTCTTCACATGGGGCAGGGTCAGACGGCACGCCGGCTCTCGCACCGGGTCGGCCTCGGAGAACACCAGGACCGGTGCCAAGCCCCGTTGCGCCAGTTCTATGCCCTTCTGCTCGCGATGCCCGTCCCCGTTGAGCACCACGATGGCGTCGGCCGGGGCGGGGGTGTCCCGCCGGGGCCAGACAAAGAGGACAGCGGTGGCGAGACCGAGCAGTACCGCCGCCACCACCACGGCGACCAGCACCGGGTGCCGGCGCAGCGCCGTCATGCCGTCGGATCGACCACGAACCTCGCGGGATCGAGTTGCGCGACGGGCTCGGCGGGAACGCCCGACATGATCGTGAACGGCTCGACATTTCGGGTCACCAGCGAATTCGCCATCACCACCGAGCCTCGCCCGATCCGCACCCCGGGCAGGACCGTGCACTTGGTCCCCAACCATACGTCGTCCTCGATGATCACGGGGCGGGGCTCGGGGACCTTGTTCCTGTCGTAAAGGGTGTGAAAGGAGGTGTCATAGATGGTCACGTGGGGCGCAATCTCCACCCGCTGCCCCAGTTCGACCCGGGCCAGTGCGGCGAACGTCCCCCCCGAGTTGATATGGGTGTTTTTGCCCACAACCATGCTGGCACCGGGGCCCACGTAGATCTCGATCGGCGCCACGATCGAGCGCAAGAAAACACCGGGACCGAAGCTCAGGTGGCCATCGTTGCGCACGATCGGTCGACCGATGACCCGCACGTCGGGCGCAACGTCGTCCGCCCCTCGGAGATAGAGCCGTGCCCGCCCGACGTCCAGGCCGTAGGTCGTGGCCCGCTTTACCCGCCTCGACAAGGGGGCGGAGGCATCCTGGCTCCATTTTGACGACACACGGCGGCGCAATGAGTCCGGCGTTCCAACTCCCTCGCTGGTCACGCCCCAAGGATATAGCGCCCAAGGGCGGCCGCCCGGCCGCTATCCACCCTGGCGGCCCCGAAGCGCTCCGGTCGCACGATCGATGCCCAGCGCGGACCGGGTACAGTCTTGCGGCAATCGATGGGGCGCCTGATGATCGCTTCAAGGAGGACCACGGACCCCGTGCCCGACCACGTCCAGTTCGACCGGCCCCGCATCCCTCGGGCCTCAGCCCCGCGCGGACTAGCCGGATGGTGCCATCACCTTGCCCTGCGCACCCTGAGTTATGTCACGAATGAAATGGTCAATCGCTTCCCCGGCTTTTGGCTCCGGATGGCCTGGTACCGCCATGTCGTGGGCGTGAAAATAGATCACGGGGCAGTGATCTACCGGGATTGCTATCTTGCATATTATGGGCCGGGACGGGTGCGGGCGACGAATTGCTCCATCGGTCGCGGCACGATAATAAACCGGAAGTGCCTACTCGATTTCCGCGGGTTCATTCAAATCGGGGAGAACGTGAGCATTTCACCCGAGGTTGCGATTGTCACGGCGCAACACAAGTACAACAGTCCCACCTTTGACCTTGAGCATCGGGGGGTCGTGATCGGTGACAACGTGTGGATCGGCATGCGGGCCATGATCCTGCCCGGCGTCGAGGTGGGCGACGGGGCGGTGGTGGCGGCGGGCGCTGTGGTCACGGCGAATGTTGCCCCGTTGGCCATCGTGGGCGGAGTTCCGGCCCGCACCATCGGGACTCGCAATGCTGACGCCGCTCGCTACATTTTCGACGCCCCGCCCGTCCTCTTCGAGTAGCGACCTCGAGGCGCCGGGCGCAGCGGGCGTCGGAACCTGTCTAACTCGGTCGCACTAATACAAACTGGACAGAGTCATCCAGGTATTTCCCGATGATCTACCTAAAGGCCGCCGCAAAACCGGACGAATCTACGTCAGAGCCGGAGCACGGGGGCAGCCGCCGTCAGTGGGCCCCGGCATGACCAGATGAATCGGGGTTGCGATGCGTGTAAAGCGGTCCGTCGGTAGGACAAGCCGGGCATTCTCCGCCAAAGTGGCGGTCATCGTCGTGGTGGCCATGGCCTCGGCCGGACTGGCCACCGCTGCGCTACAAGCGTCAGCGGCCACCCCGCAGCCCTCGGTCACGGGAAGCCTGGGCACCGGGTCGACTGCCTGGTGGTCGGCCGATACCGCGACGCTCACGCTTCCTGCCGCCGTGGCCAAGCTCTCATTCCAGATCACGGTGCCTCGCACCACGGGTGTCTCCTACACCGGGGCCTGGTCGACGCTGGGCGGCTACCACATGTCGGAGACGACGACGGCCACCGCGGTCATCTGCGCCTTCAGCGGCCCGGCCCGGGCGGTGGCCCATGGAAGGTACCAGTTCGTCTGTGGGTTCAATATCGACGACAAGCCCCACCCGCTTTCGCTTGATACCTGGGGTTTGACCACCGCCGGCCCGACGATGGCCATCGCCGGTGACATGGGAGGCGGCGCCACCACCTCCTCCACCACGGTGCCGGTCACCTCCTCCACGACGGTGCCGGTGACCACGACGGTGCCGGTTACGACGTCGACGGTGCCGGTGACCACGACGGTGCCGGTGACGACCACGACGGTGCCGTCTGGT
>Ga0302326_10004289_pt1 | contig 33084 bp, 32 predicted proteins | sample Palsa_T0_3_FD_202264 | JGI IMG/M metagenome (GOLD analysis project Ga0302326, IMG submission 202264) | Peat permafrost microbial communities from Stordalen Mire near Abisko, Sweden - Palsa_T0_3 | ecosystem: Environmental > Terrestrial > Soil > Palsa > Peat permafrost | place: Sweden: Abisko...
TCGCCGTTCGCACATCCGGATTAGCGATCAGAGCTAGTCGTGAACGATCACGGGCGCCGGCGCGGAACGCGACGGCCGCTTGAAGACGATCAGCAGCGGCATCACCACCAGCGTCGCGATCATCAGCATCTTGTAATCGTCGATATAGGCGATGATCTGCGCTTGCCGCGTCACCACCGCGTCGAGCGCCGCGCGCCCGGCGGCGGTGAGCGGATTCCAGGCATGCGCGATGAGCGGATTTTCGAAGCCGCGATTCACGGCGTTGACGCTCGGCGCGATGGCCGCGTGATTGGCCTGGGTATTCTGCACCAACATGCTGTTCACCACCGAAATGCCGACGCTCGAGCCGATGTTGCGCGACAAGCTGAACAGGCCCGCGCCTTCGGCGCGCTCCGACGTCGGCAGTGTCGACAGGGTGGCCGCGCTCAGCGGGACGAACAGGAAGCCGAGACCAAAGCCCTGGACCATGGTGATGCTGATGATCGTTCCCTGCGAGACGTCCGGCGTCCATCCGGTCATTTGATAAAACGACCAGGCGGTGAGCGATAATCCGACGATGAGCAAATAACGCGTATCGACCCGCCCGACCAGGCGGCCGACGAACAGCATGGACGCCATGGTGCCCACTCCGCGCGGGCCCATGACCAAGCCGGCGGTAACGACGGGATAGTCCATCAACTCCTGCAGATAAGGCGGCTGCAGCGCCATTGACGCGTAGTAGGTGAGGCCGACCACCGAGATGAACAACACGCCGGCGGCAAAGTTGCGGTCGCGGAACAGGGCGGGCCGCACGAATGGCTTCTTGGCGGTGAAGGTATGCACGATGAACAAATAGAACGCCGAGGCGGCGACGATCGCCTCAATCATGATCTCGCCGGAACCGAACCAGTCGAGCTGCTCGCCGCGGTCGAGCATGATTTGCAGCGCGCCAAGCGCCAGGCTCAGCGTACCGAACCCGAACCAATCGAGCCGATCTTTGGAATTCGCCGGCGAGTCTGGCAGGAAGATCATGATGCCGATGAGATCGATAATGCCGATCGGCAGATTGATATAGAACACCCACCGCCAACTGTAATTCTCGGTCAGCCAGCCGCCGAGCACCGGCCCAAGGACTGGGCCAATCATGACACCGATGCCGAACAGCGCCATGGCGAAGCCTTGGCGCTCCCGCGGATAACTGCCGAGCAGAACGGTCTGCGACAGCGGCACGAGCGACGCGCCGAAAGCGCCTTGCATCACCCGAAACAGCACGATCTGATTCAAGGACTGCGCCATGCCGCAAAGCATCGACGCCACGGTGAACCCGATGATGGCGACCATGAAAAGGCGCTTCAGTCCGAACCGGCTGGCGAGAAAGCCGGTCGGCGGCGTCATGATGGCGGCGGCGACGATGTAAGACGTCAGCACCCAGGCGATCTGGTCTTGGCTCGCGGATACGCTGCCTTGCATGTAAGGCAGCGCTACATTGGCGATTGTGGTATCGAGCGCCTGCATGAGCGTCGCGAGGATGACGCAGGCGGTCAGCGCTCCGCGATTGCTGCCTTCGGCTACGAGATCGCCGCCCATCACTGCACGCTTTGCCGCCGCCCGAACAATGCTGCGAGGAAGTGAGGAACGCCGCGGGCGTGACCGGTATCGACGTCGACTATGACGCTCATGCCGGCGCGCAGTGGCGGCAAATTCGGATCGCTGGTATCGATCCGGACGCGCATCGGCACGCGTTGCACGACCTTCACCCAGTTGCCGCTGGTGTTCTGCGCCGGCAGCAGCGCGAATTCCTGCGCCGACGCCGGGCTCACGCTTTCGACAACGCCACGCCATTCGACGTCGGGGTAAGTGTCGACAGTCACGGCCGCCGTTTGCCCGGGGCGCACGTAAGTCAGCTCGGTCTCTTTAGGAGTGGCGTCGACCCACACATGATCGGTGTCGACCAGAAAGAAAGCGGTCGTCGAAGCGGCAAGATATTTACCAGGTGCGATCGCCGGCACGTCGGTAACGATGCCGCTGAACGGCGCGGTCACAACGGTATGATCGAGTTGCCGCTGAGCTTCCGCGACTTGCGCCCGCGCCTGCAAATATTGCGGAAGCTCAGGCGTCGGCGTGTCGACGTTGCCGCCGAGCCGTGCCAGCTGCACCTTGGTTTGCTCCTGAAAGGCCTTCAGCTTGCCGGTGTCATTCTGCAGCGTGTAGTTCGCCTGATCGAATGTCGCTTGCGTGGCAGTGCCGCTGCGCAAGAGCATTTGCGCGCGATCGAAATTTGTCCGATCGAGATCGACCTGAGCCTGTTGAGCGGAGACGTCGCTCACCATGCGCTTATAATCTTCCTTCATTGAGTCGAGCATTTGCCCGACTTGCGCCAAGTTGGCTTTGGCGTTGTCGAGTGCGATCTGGAACTGACGCGGGTCGAGCCGATAGAGCATTTGGCCCGCGGAAACGTGCTCGTTGTCGTGCACCGCAACGTCCTGGACAATGCCGGAGACGTCGGTCGCCACACCCACCTTTTGCGCATTGACGTAGGCGTCGTCCGTGGACATGACGCGGCCGCCGGTGACGTACCAATACGCGCCGGCGATCAACGCAATCGGCAACAGCGCAAACAAGACCCAGCGCACCCTGCGCCGCTTGAGCCCGCGCCCCTTATCGGCGGCTTTGCCGCGATCCTTACCGCGCTTCTCCACGGGAGCGACCGGTGCAACCGGCGCCGTCCGCGGCGCTTCCGCAATCTCATCGCGGACGGGGGAGACAGTCTTGCGAACGGGTTCAGCCATAGTGGCGCGCTCCCACTGCCGCATTGGCGTTCCGCTGGTGGATTAGCCGGCGGAGGTTGTCTTTGACGGTCGCGAGTTCCGACACCATGCGTTCAATATCGTCCTGGGACAGGCCTTCCGTGGCGCTGTTCATGGTTTCCTCGCCGAGAACGGCGAGTTGTTTCAGAAGCGGGCGCGCCGCGGGGGTAAGGAACAGGCGCTTCGCCCGGCGGTCCCCAGGGTCGGGACGCCGCTCGATGAGGCCGCTGTCGCACAGCTTGTCGAGCAGCCGGGTCAGCGTGATCGGTTGCAAGTCGAGCATCTCGGCAAGCTCCGACTGGTTGAGCCCTTCAGAGAGGTCGAGGCGCACGAGGACAGCCCATTGGGCCCGAGTCATGCCGTATTGCGCGGCGCGATGATCCGCATAGGTCCGAAGCAGCCGCGCCACGTCATTGAGCATAAAGGCGAATTCTCGCCGTCGCGAAACCGGGGGCATTTGACCGACACCTGTTTTCGAGCCCGCTTAATATAAGCTAGCTTATATTTTATCCAGCGCGCGGACCACAGGGCAGGGTTGCAAGGGACTCAGGCCTCGGGCTTGGCTAAGCAACGCCAAGGCTGGTCAGGGCGTCGATATGGTGTCCCGCGGCTTCCGGCGAAAAACAGCAAAAAACCACGCGAGTGATGCCGCGCGGGGCGGCGGCCAGTTCCGACGAAACGGTACCGACGGCGATGCGGGCTGCGCGATCCGGCGGAAAGCGATAGAGGCCGGTTGAGATCGCCGGGAATGCCAGCGCGCCGAGACTACTCGCAGCCGCAAGTTCAAGCGCGGTCCGATAACAGGAGGCGAGGAGCTCATCCTCACCTTTGCGGCCTCCACTCCATACCGGCCCCACTGCGTGGATCACGTGCCTGGCTTTCAGCCGATAGCCGCGGGTGATCTTGGCGCTGCCGGTTTCGCAACTGCCGAGCGCGCGGCATTCGGCGAGCAGTTCAGGTCCGGCGGCGCGGTGGATGGCGCCGTCAACGCCACCCCCGCCAAGCAAGGTGCGATTAGCGGCGTTGACGATGGCATCGAGATCAAGTGTCGTGATGTCGGCCACGCAGACATCGAGCCGGGCGGCACCGACTTCAGCGGACACCAGTGTCGTCACATCACCCATTGCCGAAATTCCATCACGCCCATTCCGCGCGCGCTTCCGCCGCGAGGTCGACGGTCCCTTTCACGCCGATATCTTCGAAGTGGTCGTCGAGAAAGCGCCGCGCCGCGCGCTTGCCGGCCACGTGTAGCGCCTCGAACAGAGCGTAATCCGTTGAGACTTTGCTGGCCGCGTCGAACACCGTGCCGTGGTCGTCGAGTACAATGCGATGCACGTTGATCCGGCGATACTGGCCCTGGCCGACGCCGCGCGGCAGCCGGTCTTGATCGATCAAGCGAGCGACGAATTCGATCGCCCGGTATTCCGACAGGAGCGACGAGTTGAATGTAATCTCGTTGATGCGATTCATAATCTCGTTGGCCGATGTCGGCGTCGCCTGGCGCACCAGCGGATTGATTTGCACCACCAGGACGTCCTCGGTTTTGGTGGTGCCGTAAAACGGAAAGATCACCGGGTTGGCGAGATAGCCGCCATCCCAATAGGGAACGCCGTCGATCTCGACCGCCCGGAACAACAGCGGCAGACAGGCCGACGCCATCAGAGCTTCGGCGGTGATTTTCTCGCGGGAGAAGATACGCACCCGTCCGGTCTGCACATTGGTGGCCGAAATAAAGATTTGCGGGTCGCTTGCTGCGCGCAATGCTTCGAAATCCACGAAGCGTTCGAACAGATCCTTGAGGGGATTGATGTTGAGCGGATTGAAATCGTACGGCGAGAAGTAGCGAGCCCAGGTCTCAAGCCACGCCTGCATCGGCGTGCCTTCGAGCGGAATGAAGGACAGCATCCGCTCGACCACGGCGCGCTGCATGGCCGGGAGGTTACCGTTGTTGCTCACCGCACGCCAAAAATCGGCGAGCCGTTTCTGCGCTTCCGCGGGGCCGCCGCGGATCAGGCCGTCGGCGAGCATGACCGCGTTGACCGCGCCGGCCGACGTGCCGGAAATGCCTTCGAATTGAAGGCGGCCGTCACTCAGCAAATGCTCGAGCACGCCCCACGTGAAGGCGCCGTGCGCACCCCCGCCCTGCAGCGCCAGATTGATGCGCTTGGTGATGAGCGGCGGCGGGCTATTCGCTGCGCGTCCCGGCATCAGCGCGGCGAGCGGATTTTTCATGGCGGTGTTTGAACCAGGCCGGCGCTGAATGATCTCAAGTCGAGCCGAACGTCAGGCCGCGGTCCAGCCGCCGTCGATGGAAAGATTGGCGCCCGTGATCGCTTTGGCTGCATCGGAACACAAATAGACGGCCAGCGAAGCGACCTCGTCGATGGTGACGAACTCCTTGGTCGGTTGCGCCGCTAACAGCACGTCGCGCTTGACCTGCTCTTCGGTCATGCCGCGCGCCTTCATGGTGTCGGGAATTTGCGCCTCGACAAGCGGCGTCCACACATAGCCGGGACTGATGCAATTGACGGTGATGCCGAAGGTCGCAACTTCGAGCGCGACCGTCTTGGTGAGGCCGGCGAGGCCGTGCTTCGCGGACACGTAAGCGACCTTGAACGGCGAGGCGACCAGCGAGTGCGCCGACGCGGTGTTAATGATACGGCCCCATTTGCGCGACTTCATGCCCGGCACGGCGGCGCGGATAGTGTGGAAGGCCGACGAAAGATTGATGGCGATAATCTGGTTCCATTTCTCGATCGGGAATTCTTCGATCGGAGCGACATACTGAACGCCGGCGTTGTTGATGAGAATATCGAGCGAGCCAAAGGTCTTTTCGGTGGCCTGGACCATGTCGGCGATTTCCTCGGGCTTGCTCATGTCGGCCGGCGAATAGAACGCCCGTACGCCGAACTCCTTCTCGATGCCGACGCGCAGCTGCTCGATCGCGTTCCTGTCGCCGAAGCCATTCAGAGTGAGGTTGGCGCCTTGCCCGGCAAGCGCCCGTGCATAGCCCAGGCCAATGCCTGACGTTGAGCCGGTGACCAGTGCGGTCTTTCCTTTCAGCATGATGACCCTCAAATTAAGGAAGCGCCGCGCCGGGCCGCATCATGGTAGCGGCTTTGTAGCGTGACTTTTGGCCGAAATCGCGCGAATGTGGGACGGTTCTTGCTGCGGCGCAACATCAAAATTAAGAGCTCCTCACGTTTCCCGACAGTCCCGAATCATTATCTAGAGCGCGGTCCAAGCCCCCAGCATGGAATGACCTCAAAAGCACAAACCGTATTTCCGGCGCCCGATCACGATCACGGCAGCTGCACGAGCTCAGCGCTAGCCCACGCCGAACGGCTGTGTGCGGCGCGCGGTCAACGGCTGACACAAATGCGCCGCCAAGTGCTCGAAGCTTTGCTGGCGAGCCATAAGCCGCTCGGTGCTTACGAAATCATGGATCGGCTCGGCTCCAAACGCCGTCCGGCGCCGATCTCGGTCTATCGCGCGCTCGATTTTTGGCGCGAGAACGGCTTGGTCCATCGCATTGAAAGCCGCAACTCATTCGTCGCCTGCGTGCACAGCCATGCCGGCAACGATCCGATCGTGTTTTTGATTTGCGAACAGTGCGGCGCGGTAGGAGAGGCGCCGGGCGGTGCCGCAACCGACTCGCTCAAAGCGTCCTGTCGCGCGGCCGGATTTACCCCGAAAAGTCCGGTGATCGAAATCACCGGTATTTGCTCGCATTGCCGCCAGCATTAAAAGACCCGCGGCATTTTAAAGTCGCGACGTTGGTCCATCCCCCCGCCCATTCCCGCCCGCTTGACGCGCTCGCGATCGCGACAGTGGTCGGGCTGTCGCTGTGCTGGGGCTTCAATCAGGTCGCGATCAAATTAGCCATCCACGACATCCCGCCATTCCTTCAATCGGCGGCGCGCTCGGTCGTAGCCGCCGTGCTGGTCGCCGCTTGGGTGCGTTGGCGCGGGCTCAAGCTATTCGAGCGCGACGGCACGCTCTGGGCGGGAATTGCCGCCGGCCTGTTGTTCGCGCTCGAGTTCCTGCTGATTTATCCGGGCCTGTTGTGGACCACGGCGACACGCGCCGTGCTCTTCATTTATCTGGCGCCGTTTTTTGTGGTGATCGGATCGCGCTGGTTCATTCCCGGCGATCATTTTCATCCCTCGCAATGGTTCGGGCTGGCGCTGTCGTTCCTAGGCATTGTCATTGCATTCGGTTTGCCGACGCCTGCCACCGATCCGCATCAGATGCTCGGCGATGTGATGATGGTCGGCGCCGCATTGGCGTGGGCGGCCACCACACTGGTCATCAAAGCGAGCGCGCTCAAAAACGTCAGCGCGGAAAAAACCATGCTGTACCAGCTTGTCGTCTCGGCGCCGCTTCTCGGCGCCGCTTCGCTGGCGTTCGGCGAGCGCATCGAGGGGGTGCCGTCCGGGGTTGCCCTTGGGGCATTCGCTTACCAGACCATCTGGGTGGTGAGCGTGACCTACGTGGTCTGGTTTGCCCTTGTGGTGCGCTACTCGGCGACGCGTTTGTCGGCATTTACCTTTCTGACCCCCCTGTTCGGCGTCGCCGCCGGTGCTCTCGTCCTCGGCGAGCCTCTGACGCCCCCCTTTGCCTTAGCCGTCGCGCTGGTCGCCGGTGGACTGGTGCTCGTAAACCGGCCCCGATAAGGCTATATCCATGCGAGTTCACCGCCCCGGTGCGGGGCCAATAACGGGTAGCAGGAACGGTTCATGATCGAGTTTTCCGGCCCAGCCGAGCGGCGCAAAACGGTCGCTGTGAAGGTCGGCAACGTCGTCGTCGGCGGCGGCGCACCCGTGGTGGTGCAGTCGATGACCAATACCGACACCGCCGATGTCGAGGGGACGGCAAAGCAGGTGGCGGCGCTGGCCCGCACCGGCTCCGAACTCGTTCGCATCACCGTCGATCGCGACCAGGCGGCAGCCGCAGTACCGCACATCAAGGACCGGCTGCTGAAAATGAATGTCGACGTACCGATCATCGGCGACTTTCATTACATCGGCCACAAGCTTCTGGCTGACCATCCAGCGTGTGCCGAAGCGCTCGACAAATATCGCATCAATCCCGGCAATGTCGGCTTCAAGGAAAAGAAGGACCGGCAATTCGGCGCCATTATCGAGACCGCGATCCGCCACAACAAAGCGGTACGTATCGGCGCCAATTGGGGCTCGCTCGACCAAGAGCTGCTCACTCATCTGATGGACGAAAATTCGCGCTCGAACCGCCCGGTGGATGCGCGCGACGTCACCCGCGAAGCCATGGTGCAATCCGCATTGCTGTCGGCGGCGCGCGCCGAGGAAATCGGCCTGCCCCGCTCCAAGATCATTATTTCCGGCAAGGTGTCCGCGGTGCAAGATTTAATCGCGGTCTACGGCGAACTGGCGCGGCGTTCCGACTATGCGCTGCATCTCGGCCTGACCGAGGCCGGCATGGGCTCGAAGGGAATTGTCGCCTCCTCCGCCGCACTGGGCGTGTTGCTGCAACAAGGCATCGGCGACACCATCCGCATCTCGCTTACACCCGAGCCGAACGGCGACCGCACGCTGGAAGTTAAAGTCGCGCAGGAATTGTTGCAGACCGTCGGCCTGCGCACCTTCGTGCCGCTTGTCGCCGCCTGCCCCGGCTGCGGGCGCACCACTTCGACGACATTCCAGGAGCTTGCGGCCAATATCCAAAATTTCATTCGCGACTCGATGCCGGAATGGAAGACGCGTTATCCCGGCGTCGAAGGGCTCAACGTTGCGGTGATGGGATGCATCGTCAACGGGCCGGGCGAGAGCAAACACGCCGATATCGGCATCTCGCTACCGGGCACCGGCGAGGCGCCGGCCGCTCCGGTGTTCATCGACGGCAAGAAGGCGATCACGCTGCGCGGTCCGACCGTTGCTCGGGACTTCGAAAAACTCGTCATCGATTATATCGAGCGGCGGTTTGGCGCCGGCAGCGCCGGACAGACTGCGGCGGAGTAACGCGCACAAACCGCTATGCGCCGAATCTCATCGAGGATGACGTTTTTCTACAAGCGCATCTTCCCGATTTTCTGGTTCGGATTTCTGATTCTATTCATCGCTATTCCGCTGTTTTTTGGCGGAGTGCGAGACGGCCCCCCGCCGTTTCCATTCCTCGTCGTTCCCTTGATCATGATGGGCTTCGGCTACTTCATTATGAAGAAGCTGGTTTTCGATCTGGTCGACGAGGTTTGGGATGAAGGCGAGACGTTGTTAATCAGAAACCGCGGCGAAGAGGAGCACGTCGCGCTCCGCGACATCAAGAATGTCAGTTATTCGACGGTTATAAATCCGCCGCGCGTCACTTTGTCGGTACGGCAACCAACCACCTTCAGCGATCAGATCGCATTCGTCGCCCCTGTGCGTCTCGTGCCGTTTTCAACAAGCCCCATTATCAACGACTTGATCGAGCGCGTTGATCGGGCAAGGCAAAGCCGGTCCGAGGCCTCAGTGCCCCCGAACTAGCCGCTGCACCAAATCGTCGAGCTGTTCGAGATCGTTGTAGCGGATCGTCAGCGTGCCGCGGTCAGTGCGATGGTCGATGCTCACGACCAAGCCGGTTGCATCGGAGACGCGTTTTTCGAAAGCAAGGACGTCGGCGTCTTTGGCGGCCGCCGTACGCGCCCTGCCCTTTCCTTTTTTTCCGCCGTTTTTCTCCGCCCGCTCCCGCGCCATCGCTTCGACCTCGCGCACGTTGAGTTCGCGGGCGATGATTTCTTCCGCAAGCGCGTCGGCATTCGGTTCGCCGATCAGCATGCGCGCATGGCCGGCGGTGAGCTTGCCGCTGTGAATGTAGGCCTTCACATTGTCGGAGAGCTTGAGAAGCCGCAGCGTGTTGGCGACGTAGCTTCGGCTCTTGCCGACGATTTTAGCGATGTCTTCCTGGCTGTTGCTGAATTCGTCGATCAGTGCGCGATAGCCTTGCGCTTCCTCGAGCGGATTGAGATCGGCGCGCTGCACATTCTCGATGATGGCAAGTTGCAACGCTTCGGCATCGGTCGCTTCGATGACGACCACCGGCACTTCGTGCAGGCCGGCGCGCTGCGCCGCGCGCCAGCGCCGCTCGCCGGCGATGATTTCGTAATCGCCGGCGGCGCCACGCGGTTGCCGCACCACAATCGGCTGAATGATGCCGCGCTCGCGCAGCGACGCGGCCAGCTCATCGAGTTCGGTTTCAGAAAATGTCCGCCGCGGATTGTTTGGATTCGGCCGCAACGAACCGGTCGGCAAGCGGCGCCCGCCGCGCGGACGCTCCGCCGACGGCTCTTCGGCGACGTCGCCGATCAAAGCGGCGAGGCCGCGTCCTAGTCGTCTACGAGCTCCCTCCTCCGCCATCGCCGAATTCTCCGAGCCATCGCTCATTGCCACTCCATGCGCCGGTTATCGTCCGCGTCTTTGTTTGATCCGCTGGCGCGCTCGCGCCAAGCGAACGAAGTCAGGCGTACAATTCTCGCTCGCGCTGAATGACCTCGGTGGCGAGCCGCATATACGCTTCGCTGCCGCTGCATCTGAGATCGTACATCAGCACCGGCTTGCCGTAGGACGGCGCCTCCGACACCCGCACGTTGCGAGGAATGATGGTGTCGTAAACTTTTGCGCCCATGAATTCGCGGACGTCGGCGACCACCTGGGCGGAAAGCGTGTTGCGCGAGTCATACATGGTCAGCACGATGCCGTGGATAGTGAGTTCGGGATTGAGTTGGTCGCGCACGGAATCGACGGTCTTGAGAAGTTGCGACAAACCCTCGAGCGCGAAGAACTCACATTGCAGCGGCACCAGGATCGCATGCGCCGCCGCCATGGCGTTGACGGTGAGCAAATTGAGCGACGGCGGGCAATCGATCAGCACGTAGCTGTAAGCCGGTTCGCCAAGGCCGGGCGTGGTGAGCGGCGAAAGCGCGTTGCGCAAGCGCAAAGCGCGATCCCGCGTCTGGCCGATTTCCAATTCGAGCCCGGTGAGATCGAGCGTCGATGGCGCGAGATAAAGTCGCGGCACGATGGTCGTCAGGATGGAGTCGTGCAGGGCGGCGCGACCGGTCAGTACATCGTAGGTGGAAAGACGGCGGCTGCGCTGATCGATGCCGAGGCCGGTCGAGGCGTTGCCTTGAGGATCGAGGTCGACGATCAGAACGTGCTCGCCGATGGCGGCCAGTGCCGTGCCGAGATTGATGGCGGTTGTGGTTTTTCCGACGCCGCCCTTTTGGTTAGCCACTGCCAGGATGCGTGTGTGCCTCGCCGGCTGTGCGTGAAGTTCGCCCTCGGGCAACACTTCGCTGTCGGCCGCTGGCGGACCTAAAGCCTCCAGCTCCGGCCCGGGCTGATCCCCCATCAGGACTGATTCCACAGTTTCACCAATGACTTAGATATTCATCCGCCCGGAGCAATCTGAGGCTTCGGCTCAAGCTCACGCACGACAACAATATGCGACTTTGGATCGGTCCGGCTCGCCGCCAGACTGGTTTTAACCTTCCAATATTTGGATGCCTCGGTCAATTCGAGTGCCGCATCTTGACCCTTGGGAAACAGACCCACAGCACCGTTTTTCAACAACGGGGCGGCCAGGCCGAGGAGCTTCGGGAGTGGGGCGAGCGCCCGGGCAACGACCACTTCAATCGACTCGGGAGAACGGGCGGCAAAGTCCTCAATCTTTCCGGCATGCACTATAGCCGGTGCGCCGGTGGCGCGAACTGCCTCGCGTAGAAACGCTATTTTTTTGGTGTTGGTTTCCACCAGGTAAACCCGGGCGTCCGACACATCCGCCAGCGCGCAGGCAATTGCCACACCAGGAAATCCGGCGCCGGAGCCGAGGTCAGCCCAAATGCGGGCCTTTGGCGCGAGCGCGAGCAACTGGAGGGAGTCCGCGACGTGGCGGGTCCAGATATTTGGCTCCGTGGACGGCGCGACGAGATTAATCCGCTGCTGCCAGCGAAGGAGCACAGCGACATAGCGATCCAAGCGGTCCACTGTTTCACGTGAAACAGGAATGAGCGTTAGTGCATGCGCGCGATCGGCCGCAAACTCCTGGTCGGCGTTTGGTGAAGGTCGGCGCCCACCGCCTGGGGAGGCTTGCGGGCCATTTCCGGCACGCCGAGCGCTCATGCCACGCCGCGAGTGGACTTGCGCTCTTGGCGCTCCTGGCGCTCCTGGCGGCGCAAGTAGGCGACGAGGAGCGTAAGCGCCGCCGGCGTCATGCCGTCGATGCGGCCGGCGTGGCCAATGGTCCGCGGCTTATGAGCGTGGAGCTTGGCCCGGACTTCGTTCGAAAGCCCCGGAATGGCGTCGTAAGCAATCCCGTTGGGCAGGACGAGGCCTTCGTCGCGTCGATAGGATTCGACATCGGTGGCCTGGCGTCGGAGATAGACCGCGTATTTGGCGTCGATCTCGACTTGCTCGGCGATGTTCGCCTCGATTTCGCCAAAACACGGCCAAACCTTTTTCAAATTGGCGACGCCGATCTGGGGATACGCCAGCAACTCGAACGCGGAGCGGCGCTGGCCGTCCTGGCGCAGCGTCAGTCCATGCCGGGCGGCTTCGCTGGGCGTCAGCGTATGCGATTCGGCCATTTCGCGGGCCGCCTTGAGCGACGCGAGCTTGCTGCGGTAGGCACTGGCGCGGTTCGAACCGACACACCCGATTGCGATGCCCTTCTCGGTCAGACGCTGATCGGCATTATCCGCCCGAAGCGTCAGCCGATATTCGGCCCGAGAGGTAAACATGCGATAGGGCTCGGTCACGCCGCGCGTCACCAAGTCATCCACCATGACGCCGAGATAGGCTTCCGCCCGATCGAAGATGGCCGGCCCTGCCCCGCCCGCGCGCTTGGCTGCATTGATACCGGCCAAAAGGCCCTGTGCCGCCGCCTCCTCGTACCCAGTCGTGCCGTTGATCTGCCCGGCCAGGAACAGCCCCGGCAATCGCCGCGTCTCCAGCGACGGCATGAGCTCGTGCGGATCGACGTGGTCGTATTCGATGGCATAGCCTGGCCGGACCACGCGCGCGCGCTCAAGACCTGGAATCGACCCAACCACGGCGGCCTGAACCTCCTCCGGCAGCGAGGTCGAAATGCCATTGGGATAGACGGTCGTGTCGTCGAGGCCCTCCGGCTCGAGAAAGATCTGGTGCCCGTCGCGGTCGCCGAAGCGCATGATCTTGTCTTCGATCGACGGGCAATAGCGCGGGCCGCGGCTCTTGATTTGACCGGAATACATCGGCGAGCGGTGAACGTTGTCGCGGATGATGGCGTGCGTCGCCGCGCTGGTGCGAGTGATCGCGCACTGGATTTGCGGATTAGTGATCCGCTCGGTGAGGGTCGAAAACGGCTCCGGCGGATCGTCCCCCGGCTGGATCTCCAAGGCCGCCCAGTCGATGGTCGTCCCGTCGAGCCGCGGCGGCGTGCCGGTTTTCAGCCGGCCGAGCGCGAAACCCGCGCGCTCAAGCGTGCCCGAGAGGCCTAGCGCCGGCGCTTCGCCGACGCGTCCTGCCGGGATCTGTCGATCGCCAATATGAATGAGCCCCCGCAAAAACGTCCCAGTCGTCAGCACAATCGACGCCGCCGCGAAGGCCCGGCCATCGCCGAGCACAACGCCGGTAGCGCAGCCGTCGCAAACCGAGATGTCGTCCACCTCTCCTTCGACGACCGTTAGATTCGGCGTGTGCGAGATCGCGCGTTGCATGGCGGCCGCGTAAAGCTTCCGGTCGGCTTGGGCACGCGGACCGCGCACGGCCGGCCCTTTGCGGCGGTTGAGCAAGCGAAACTGAATGCCGGCGACGTCGGCGACGCGGCCCATAAGGCCGTCTAGGGCATCGATTTCGCGCACCAGATGGCCCTTGCCGAGGCCGCCGATCGACGGATTGCAGGACATCGCGCCGACGCTGGCAAAGCGCTGCGTGATGAGCGCGGTGCGCGCGCCTATGCGCGCTGCGGCCGCCGCGGCTTCGCAGCCGGCGTGCCCGCCGCCAACGACAATGACATCGAACCCAGTGTTCATCGAAATCCCGCTAAATCGGCCCGTTCTATCCGTCGCCGAATCTGCGGTCAAAGCCGCAAGTCCCGTGTTTCACGTGAAACAGCCGCGTCAGCCGGGCATGCGTCCCGTTCGTTGTTCGATAGTTAACGTTAACGAAACGTTGCCGGCAGCCGATCACTTACCAATACAGAACTCGCGGAAGATCACGTCGAGAATATCTTCCACGTCGACCCTCCCCCTCAGCCTGCCAAGCACGGTGGCCGCTGATCTCAAATCCTCCGCGATCAGCTCCTCGCTTCCGGCCGATCCCTGCGCCAGGGCGCGATCAAGCGCTGCAATCGTCTCCTCCAGCGCGCGGCGATGGCGCGCCCGCGTCACCATCGGCGCTTCGGTGGTCGAGAAGAATTGCCGGACGTTTTCCGTCAGCGCCTCCAACAGCAGCTCCGTTCCGGCGCCGGTAAGAGCCGAGATGGAGAACGCCCTCCCCGACTTATTTGTGGATTGCGGTTCACTCCTTGCGTGAGTCGCCCCGCGTAACAAATCGGCTTTGTTACGTAAGGCCCAGACCTCGGCCGCTGAGAGGTTCTCGGCCGCCGCCCCACCCGCCGCGGCGCGGTCGGCCGATGCATCAGTGAGCCAGAGGACGAGGTCGGCCATTGCCACGCGCTCGCGCGCGCGACGAATACCCTCCTGCTCTACCGGATCGCCGCTGTCGCGAATCCCGGCGGTATCAATCAGCGTCACCGGATAGCCTTCGAGATTAAGGTGCACTTCAATGGCGTCACGCGTGGTGCCGGGATGGGCCGAGACAATCGCCGCGTCACGCTGCGCCAGCCGGTTGAGCAAGGTCGACTTGCCGGCATTCGGCAGCCCGGCGATAGCGACGACGAATCCGTCGCGCAGGCGCTCCCCTCGCCCCGACTTCGCGATCGCGCTCGCAATCTCGTCGCGCAACTCTTTCGCGGCACGCAGCGCGGGGCCGAGAAGGTCTTCCGGAACGTCGGCCTCATCGGAGAAGTCAATCCGCGCCTCGACGAGGGCGAGCGCGGTGATGATGTGCTCGCGCCACCCCTCGGCGCGGTCGCCAATCAGCCCCTTGAGTTGCCGAAACGCCTGACGGCGTTGCGCGGGCGTTTCGGCCGCAATCAGATCCGCCAACCCCTCGATGGCGGTGAGATCGAGCCGGCCGTTGTCGAAGGCGCGGCGGGTGAATTCGCCGGCCTCTGCCGGACGGCAACCTTCAATCGCCGCCAGGGCGTCGAACACAGCGGCGACAACGGCGTGACTGCCGTGCAGCTGCAGCTCCGCCATGTCGTCGCCGGTCTCGCTGTGCGGACCGGGAAACCAAAGCGCGAGCGCCTCGTCGATGACTTCGCCGGTTGCGGGATCACGCACACGCGCCAGCGTCGCGTGCCGCGGCTTTGGCACGCGGCCGATGAGCTTCTCCAGCGCCACGCTGGTGCGCGGTCCGCACAGCCGCACCACCGCAATCGCCGCCGGCGGCCGGCCAGAGGAGAGGGCGTAGATGGTGGGTCGCAATGCATCCATCGGTTTCACATATCCAGCCGAACCTCATTCCGCGCAACTGCCCACGGCCGGCAAACGTTGTAAGGATGTGCGGCCTTGCGGCCGCGACCCGAGCCGAAAACATGACCGCCGCCGAAACGACCACGAATCACGAAAACCGTCTCGCGCGCGAGACGAGTCCGTATTTGCTCCAGCACAAGAGTAATCCGGTGGCGTGGTGGCCGTGGGGACCACAAGCGCTGGCGGAAGCAAAGCGGACCGACAAACCAATACTACTCTCGGTCGGCTACGCAGCCTGCCATTGGTGCCACGTGATGGCGCACGAAAGTTTCGAGGACGACGCCACCGCCGCGGTGATGAATGAGCTTTTCGTCAACATCAAAGTCGATCGCGAAGAACGTCCGGACATCGATCAGATCTACATGGCGGCGCTGCATCACTTAGGCGAGCAGGGCGGTTGGCCGCTGACCATGTTTCTCACGCCCGGCGGCGAGCCGATCTGGGGCGGCACCTATTTTCCAAATTCAGCGCGCTATGGCAGACCGGCTTTCGTCGATGTGTTGCGCGAAATCGCACGGCTGTTCCGCGAAGAGCCGCAGAAGATCGAGCAGAACCGCGCCGCCTTGATGGAGCGGCTCGCCGGCGCCGCCCGCACGGAAGGCACCGTCATCATCGGCGAAGCCGAACTCGACAACGCCGCGCGACAACTCGGCGGCATGATCGATCCGGTCAATGGCGGCACCCGCGGTGCACCGAAATTTCCGCAAGCCTCCTTGTTCGAACTTCTTTGGCGCGGCGGATTGCGCAGCGGCGAGGCGCGCTATTTCGCCGCTGTTGACGTGACGCTGCACCATATCTGCGAGGGCGGCATCTACGATCATCTCGGCGGCGGTTTCTCCCGCTACTCCGTGGACGAGCGCTGGCTGGTCCCGCATTTCGAGAAAATGCTTTACGACAATGCCCAACTGCTCGAGCTCCTCGCCATCGCGCATCTGCGCCTGGGGAAAAAGCTTTACCGGCAGCGCGCGCAGGAAACGGTCGCCTGGCTCGCGCGCGAGATGACCAATGCCGGCGGAGCGTTCTGCGCTTCGCTCGACGCCGACTCGGAAGGCGAGGAGGGCAAGTTTTACGTCTGGTCCTACGACGCAGTGCTCCAAGAGCTCGGCATCGAAGACGGCGAGTTCTTTGCGCGACATTACGACGTCACGCCGCAGGGAAATTTCGAAGGCCACAACATCCTCAACCGCCTCAAGCCGCAGGAGCGCAGCGACGCCGACGAGGCGCGGCTTGCCGCGTTGCGCGAAAAACTTCTCGCCGCGCGCGCATCGCGCATCCGTCCGGGCCTCGACGACAAGATCCTCGCCGACTGGAACGGGTTGATGATCGCCGCGCTTGCGAACGCGAGCCAAATGCTCGCCGAGCCCTCCTGGCTCGACATGGCCCAGCGCGCCTTTGCTTTCATTGTGCGCGAGATGACGCGGGGTGACCGCCTCGGTCATTCCTGGCGCGACGGTCAACTTAAGTTTCCCGGGATGGCGTCGGATTTCGCCGCCATGATCCGCGCCGCGCTCGCGCTTTATGAGGCGACGGGCACACCGGCCTATCTCGACCAGGCGCTTGCCTGGCAACGCGCGCTCGACCGCGATTACGCGAGCACGCAAACCAGAACGTATTACCTGACAGCGGCCGACGCCGAGGGCCTCGTCATCCGTCCGGCTTCAACGGCAGATGAGGCGACGCCGAACCACAACGCGGTCGCGGCGAAAAATCTCATTCGGCTGGCGCCATTGGCCGGCGACCATTTATGGCGCGAAAAAGCCGACCACCTGATCGCCGCGGTGGCGCCGCATGCGGCCGAAAATCTTTACATGCACATGGCGCTGTTCAACGCCGTCGATCTGCGGCTACGCGCCGCCGAGATTGTCGTAACCGGGGAGGGCGCGGGCGCCGATGCTTTGCTTGCCGCCGCGCGCAAAATTCCGCCGCTGGACTGCGTTGTTCTGCACGCGCGCTCCGCCGAGGCGTTACCGCTCGCGCATCCGGCCCGCGCGCAGATCGAAGCGGCGAAGGGCCAAGCGCAAGCTTTCGTCTGCGTCGGCGAAACCTGTTCGTTGCCGGTTTCGGACGAAGCCGGCCTGCTCGGTGCGATCGCAAGCGTGCGACATAATTGACGCCGTCTCCTCCTGCCGGCCGCAATCGTGCTCCATGAAGTTTCGGGGGCGCAGTGCGGGAGACGTGGCAATGCGCGGTGAGATCATTCTGGCAGGCATCGTTTTGCTGATGGCGATCCCGGCGGCCCAGGCGGGAGACTGGTGCGGTTACGCGGCACGGGAAAAATCGCTGATCGAATGCGGCTATTCCTCGGTCAGCGAGTGCCAAAGCGCGTTGGGCAAAGGCGGGATGTGCTTCGTCGATCCGGACACCGCGCTCAACCGCAAGAGCCGGACCCAAACGCAGCCTGCGGCGCCGAAGGAGCGTACCGGTCAGCAATCGTTTGGCGGCGCGCTGCCTTTGAAGCGCTCGGCCATCCAATCGGCCGCTGCATTCGCGCTGTCGTAGCCAATAAATCCGTGGCTCACGCCCGGCATCACCAGCATTTTGACCGTGCTGCCGGCTTTGCAGAGTCGCTGTTTGTAAGCTTCCGTGACGCGCGGAAGCACAAGACCGTCGGACGATCCTTGCGACAGGAACACCGGAACGTCGCTCGGAAGTTCCCCGGCAGTATTCTGCGTGAGCAGCGACTTCCACGGCTCGATGGTCGCGAGATTTTTAACCGACAAAAAGATTCGCGCCAACGGCGCCGACATCTTTTCGCGGATATAGAGGTCGAACGCGCCCTCGATACATTGGTTGGCGAGTGCCTCTACGACCGGCACGGCCGCGGGCTCGATGACGTTTCGCATCGGAGCGCCAAACACTTTGGCCCACGACCAGATTGTCATGGCCGTCAGGTTGCGGCCGCCCGCGGTATCGAGATCGGCCGTCATCAATGCGCCGAGATCCGTCGCCGGTGCCGCGGCGGCAACGCCGACGAGCTGAAGCTCGGGCGCATAAGTTTTCGCGATCATCCCTGTAAACAGCGCGGCTTGGCCGCCTTGGGAATGACCCCACACCGCATAACGGGTGGAATTCTCTAGTCCGGGAAACGTTCGCGCCGCGCGCACGGAATCGATCACCGCGCGCGCCTCGCTGTCGCCGACCAAATAGGGGTGCGGCCCGGGCGTGCCCAAGCCCGGATAATCCGTTGCTGCAATAGCGTAGCCGTTTTCCAGCAAACGCCGGCTTCCCGCCATTTGCTGAAAGACAAATAGCGCGAGCGAAGGCGCACAATGCGAGACGACGCCCGTGGTCGGATGCGCCCAGGCGACAATCGGCCACCCGCCGGCCGGCGGCCTTCCCGCCGGTACGATGACAATCCCGGAGACCGCAATCGGCGTGCCGTCGGGTTTGGTCGAGCGATAAAGCATCTTGCAGGCGGTCGCCCCGGCGGGGGCGCCGACGCGGGGTTCCTTGCGGATCAGGCTGCCAACCGTTCCAGCGACTTCGCTGTCGCTCGCGCGGTAGAACGCGCCCTCAGCAGCCGCCGGCGATGGGCCGAGCAAGCCAACGCCGATGCCCGCCAGAACGAGGACACCAGCGACAAGTCTGGTTGCCAACCTGCGCACCACCATCCTCTTTAGCTCATTTGGCTGTTCGAAAACGCATCACGGCGTAGAGACGACCCGGAGCGTGCCGGCCGCGCGAACGACGACTTCGATGCCGTCTTTCAGCAAGACCACCTTGTCGATACTCGCCGAGGTAAAGCTGCCATGCGAACGGAAGCCATTGCCGAGGTCGCGCGTCAGCTTGGCGTTGGCTTGCTGCAGCACCGCATCGTATTGCGGCTTGTAGTCCGCGAGCACCTTCTGTCGCGCCGCGTCTAAGATTTTCGAAATATCGAGCGTGGTTGCATTCGGCACAGCGGCGAGAAGCTGGGCGCCGTCCAACGCCAGCGTGGTGCCCGCCGCATCGGGTTTGAGTTGCGCGGTCATGTAAACCCAGCCGTCCGACGTCACACCGACGCCAGCCGGCGGAGTATCGAATTGCAGCCCGATCGCGAGCTTGCCGTTTGACGGATAAACGTCGACGTCTTTGACGGTGGTGTTGAACGCTTGCGAGGCGACCGGCTGAATGACCTCCCGCAGAATCTGATAGCCGAGCGTGAGCGGCACGAGGAATTCAAAGTGTCCGGGATCGGGGACATCCGAGCCAAGTTGCGGCAGCGGTGTCGGGCTCGCCGCGGGCGCGGTAGCGCCGAAATCCGTCTCGACAGGACCCGAGAATTCGATGGCGCCTTCCAGAACATCGCTGGTGGTGTGCAAGCCGGCGAACGCCACGCTTTGCGGCGTCATGCGCAGCCAGACATTGTCGGCGATCTGCACCGGAGTAAATGCGTGCCGCCAAGCGGTCTCGGCTTTGCGCCGCACGTCGATCGCTCGCATTTTTGCGGCAACTTCGCCCTCGATCCTGCGGCTCTGCGCCCGGATTTGTGGCTCGACGCGCTCTGCAATCGGGATGTCTCTGCCGAAAATGCGCAGCGTTGGTGGTTCTGTCCACCGATAGCTCTGCGCCATATTGAGCTCGACCGTCCAATCTCGGGTCAAACGCGCTTGGCCTCAACGAACACGTTCATCGCGCCCTGCGCGACGCCGTGAACGAGGCGCGCCAACCCGCGCGCACCCTGACCGTAAACCGAGCCCTCGAGCTTGATCTCGGCGACGAGCCGGTTGCCCTCGGCGCGCAGATAAACCGGCCCGGTTCGCTCGATATAGCCGGTGACGAAGCACTGAATATCGACCTGCCGGCGAAAAAAACCGCGCCGGTGTCCGCACGTCGTCAGCTGATCGTCGAACGAGGCCAGGCGCCGCGGCACCTCGCGGTCGAGCTCTTCGGCAAGCGCCGGCGCGCTGAAGCTCAATATCGCCGAAACTCTCGACTGTACGACGAGCAGGCTGTCTTGCTCGGGAGCAAGCGGCGGTTTTTCGGCCGCGAAGGCTGGATCGGCCAGCGTCATCGCTGCGATCGCGCCAGCGATGCAAAGATAGCGACGCAGGTTCATCCTGCTGCTGCTGAAGGAACGCATCGACGGACCCTCATTGAAGTTTCGCATACGACAGGACAGAGCCGCCCCGCGTGTCTAGCGAAATTTCCAATGAGCGACCACCGCCGCACGACATAGCAGATGCTACGCCGATGCCGGACGCGGTCCGGCACCGGCCTTAGGTATTCATCGAGTCGAAGAACTCGCCGTTGTTCTTGGTGTTGCGCAATTTGTCGAGCAGGAAGTCCATCGCATCCATGGTGCCCATGGGATTGAGGATGCGGCGCAGCACGTACATTTTCTTGAGCTGATCCGGCGGCACCAGGAGCTCTTCCTTGCGCGTGCCCGATCGGGTGATGTCCATGGCCGGGAAGGTGCGCTTGTCGGCGACCTTGCGGTCGAGGATCAATTCCGAATTGCCGGTGCCCTTGAACTCTTCGAAGATCACTTCGTCCATGCGGCTGCCGGTATCGATCAGCGCGGTGGCGATAATGGTCAGCGAGCCGCCTTCCTCGATGTTGCGCGCGGCGCCGAAGAAGCGTTTCGGCCGCTGCAGCGCGTTGGCGTCAACACCGCCGGTGAGCACCTTGCCGGAAGACGGCACCACCGTGTTGTAGGCGCGGCCAAGCCGGGTGATGGAATCGAGCAGGATCACCACGTCGCGGCCGTGCTCGACCAGGCGCTTGGCCTTCTCGATCACCATCTCGGCGACTTGAACGTGACGCACGGCCGGTTCGTCGAAGGTCGAGGAGATGACCTCGCCCTTCACCGAGCGCTGCATGTCGGTGACTTCTTCCGGCCGCTCGTCGATCAACAGCACGATCAGGTAGCACTCGGGATGATTGTGCGTGATCGAGTGAGCGATGTTCTGTAACAGCACGGTCTTGCCGGTGCGAGGCGGCGACACGATCAGCGCGCGCTGGCCCTTGCCGACCGGCGCGACAATGTCGATGACGCGCGCGGAAAGATCCTTCTTGGTCGGATCCTCGTATTCCATCTTCAGCCACTCGTCCGGATAGAGCGGCGTCAGGTTGTCGAAATTGACCTTGTGGCGGGCTTTTTCCGGGTCCTCGAAATTGAGTGAGTTGACCTTGAGCAGCGCGAAGTAACGCTCGCCCTCTTTGGGGCTGCGGATGTGGCCGTCAATGGTGTCGCCGGTGCGCAGGCCGAAGCGGCGAATCTGCGAGGGCGAAACGTAAATGTCGTCCGGGCCCGGCAGATAGTTTGCTTCCGGCGAGCGCAGGAAGCCGAAACCGTCCGGCAGCACCTCGACAACGCCTTCGCCGACAATGTCGGTCTCGCGCGCGGACAGCTGTTTGAGAATGCCGAACATCAGCTCTTGCTTGCGCATGGTCGAGGCGTTCTCGACTTCGAGCTCTTCGGCAAAGGAAACGAGTTCGGCTGGAGTCTTGGTTTTTAGTTCTTGGAGTTTCATTTCCCGCATGGGGAATTCCTACGGAAATTGGGCCAGCGGTTCGGAGGGAAAAACGCGTCGCTGGCGAGGGAGAGAGAAGGTCGCAGGTCCACGGGCGCGAGGGGCTTTACGACCCCGGTCCCGATGCATCAGGAGGCTCCGATTCCTATGGAGCCAGAACTCGACTGCATCCGCCTACGTTCGGTGGGATGCCGCAAATATAAGAAAAGACGGGACTTCAGGCAAGAGGCGAAACAGAGTTTGCTTAAAAACCGCCCTGGATCAGAACGGTTTCAAGACCACCAACAGCACGATCAGGACCATGATCACGGTTGGTACCTCGTTGATAATCCTGTAGAATCTCTGAGAATGCCGGTTGTTGTCGGCGGCGAAATCCTTGACCCAGCGGGCGAATAGGCCGTGCGCGGCCGACATGAGCAGAACCAGGACGATTTTGGCCTGAAGCCAGCCCGAGGCGAACCATCCGTAGTGAGAATCAGGCCCGAGCCACGCCAGCGACAGGCCGAAAACCCACGTCGCGATCATCGCCGGATTGATGATCGCGCGGAGCAACCGCCGTTCCATCACCTTGAAGGTTTCCGATTGAACCGAGCCCTTCTCGGCTGCGCAATGATAGACGAACAGCCGCGGCAAATAGAGCATCCCCGCCATCCAGGCGATCACGGCAATGATGTGGATGGCTTTTAGCCACGCGTAGATGTCCACCTGTCGTCTCCGCCTGCCGCTCGATTAAAGTTCTTCAGCCGTGCGCCGCGCCGCGAACTCGCGCCAGAAGCTGCTCAACATGTGCGATCGGCGTATCGGGCACCACACCGTGACCGAGGTTGAAAATGAAAGGTCCGGATGAAAAGGCCGCGAGGATCGCATCGATCGATTGATCGAGCGCAGCACCGCCGGCCCGCAGCACCAACGGATCGAGATTACCCTGGATTGGCCGCAGCGGCTGAATCTGATCGCGGACAAAACCAAGCTCCGCCGTCCAATCGATTCCGACAGCATCGACGGCGACCTCGTTGAGGAAATGCCGCAACCCCGACACCGCCCCGCGCGGAAAGCCGATGATTTTCGCGTCCGGAATTTCTTTGCGCACACGTTCAACAATCCGCGCGCAGGGTTTTACGCACCAACGTTCAAACTCGCCCGCCGGCAAAATTCCCGCCCAAGTGTCGAAAATTTGCACGGCTTCGACGCCCGCGGCGAACTGCCGGATCAAATAGCTTGCCGAAGCTTCCACCAGCACATCGATCAACGCGGCAAACGCTTCGGGAAAGCGGTAGGCAAACAACCTTGCCGGAGCCTGGTCCGTCGTTCCCACACCGGCGATCATGTAGGTTGCGACCGTCCAAGGCGCGCCGCAAAATCCGATAAGCGCAACTCCAGCCGGCAGGTTGCTCCGCACGCGCGCAATCGTGTCGTAAACCGGCGCTAAACATTGCTGATCGATCTCGCGCCGCAATCGACCAAGCGCGGCAGGATCGTTTATCGCGTCGAGACGCGGTCCCTCGCCTTCTTCGAAACTGACGCGCTGCCCAAGCGCGTGCGGTATCACCAAAATGTCAGAAAACAAGATTGCAGCGTCGAAGCCGAACCGGCGGATCGGTTGCAGCGTCACTTCGGCCGCAAGCTCCGGATTAAAGCACAGTTCAAGAAAGTTTCCGGCCTTGCGGCGCAGCTCGCGATATTCCGGCAAATATCTTCCGGCTTGCCGCATCAGCCAGATCGGCGGAACTTCTTGGCGATGACCGGTGAGAACTCGGAGAAGCGGCTTGTCCATCGATCGCCGTCATAGGCCAGTTCTTAAACTAAATAAATCTATAAAGACTCTGTTGTAGTTACTGGTGCGTGGATTGCGGTCACGCATCGCTCCCCACATTTCATTTCGTCGCCGCCCACATATTCACCGGTGGGGATAGAGCCGAGGTGATGCGCGAGAAAAAAGCGTGCGGCTTATATTTCTTTGCCGTCGCCCGTCTAATTGTCCTCCGGCTGTCCACATAATCGTCGTTGCCGCTTGCCGGCGGTCTTTTCGCATCCCGCCGGCGACAATGTGGAGGAACTTTGAGCCTCAAGGCCGAAGGTTCTTGCACCTGGGCCAAAGGCGTGGCCTTCTCCCCTTTCGCTAACAGGTTATACAGCCCTCGATGACGTTGCCCGCCGGTCATTTCAATCTGCATTTGATCTCGGATTCGACCGGCGAGACGTTAATCACGGTTGCTCGCGCGGCGACGGCGCAATACGCGAAAATGCTTCCGGTCGAGCATGTGCATCCGCTCATTCGCACGCTGAAGCAACTTGACCGGGTCCTGGCCGATGTCGAAGAGACGCCTGGAATTGTGCTTTACACGTTGTTGCAGGACAACTTGGCGGCCAAGCTGGAAGAGAAATGTCGCGCGCTCGGCTTGCCCTGCATGTCAATTCTCGGTCCGGTCTTGCACTTGTTCCAATCGTATTTGGGCGCCGAATCGACGCATAAAGTCGGCGCTCAGCACACACTCAATGCCGAATATTTCCGCCGCATCGATGCCCTGAACTACACGATGATGCATGACGACGGACAGTATGCCGGCGACCTGGAAGAGGCCGATGTTTTGTTGATCGGTGTATCGCGGACCTCGAAAACGCCGACGTCGATCTATCTCGCCAACCGCGGCGTAAAGACAGCGAATATACCGTTGGTGCCGGGCATTCCGCTGCCGCCGGGCATCGAAGGTCTCAAGCGGCCGTTGGTGGTCGGCCTCTTCGCGTCGGCGGAACGCATTGTGCAAATCCGGCAAAACCGCTTGCTCGGCCTGAAGGCGCACCGCGAAGGCGACAAGTATATCGACCAGCAAGCGGTTGCCGAGGAACTGGCCGCTTCACGCCGCCTGTGCACCAAGCATAATTGGCCCTTGATCGATGTGACCCGGCGCTCCATCGAAGAGACCGCGGCGGCGGTGCTTGCGCTTTTGACTGATCGGCGCCGGCACCTGGCGTCTTAGGCGATGGCCGTGTGGCTTTCCGCACAATCGCTTGTGCTGGCGTCGGGCAGCGCGGCGCGGCGGACGTTACTCGAAGCTGCCGGCATTCCGGTCACGGTGCATGTGGCCGATATCGACGAACGGCGTCTGGAAGCCGAAGCTTCATCAATGCCGGCGGCGGGAATTGCCGCGCTGCTCGCGCGCGCCAAGGCCTCGCTGGTCGCGGAATCCTTTCCCGGGCGACTCGTGCTCGGCGCGGACCAAATAATGACACTCGATGGCCAGCGCTTTGCAAAGCCGGCGGATCGCGCCGCCGCCCGGCTGCAGCTTCGCGCTTTTGCCAGCCGCACGCATGAGCTTCACTCGGCGGTCGCCCTGGTGCAGGACGGGGCCGCGTTGTTTCATCATGCCGACACGGCACGGCTGACCATGCGCTCGTTCTCCGATGAGTTTCTCGATCGCTATCTCGACATCGCCGGCGCCGCGGTGACTGCGAGCGTGGGCGCCTACCAGCTCGAAGGGCCTGGCATCCAGCTGTTTGAACGGATTGAAGGCGATTACTTCACCATTCTCGGATTACCGCTGCTGCCGACGCTCGATTTTCTGCGCCGCCAAGGCAGCCTCATGACATGAGCAACGAACGGCCCTTCGTGCTGTGCCTCACCGGTTCGCTCGGAATGGGCAAATCGCGGACCGCGAAATTTTTCGCGGAACAAGGCGTTCCGGTTTATGACGCCGACGCGGTGGTCCACGAGCTCTACGCCGGCGAGGCGGTGCCGGTAATCGACCGAGCGTTTCCGGGCGCCCTCGTCGACGGCAAGGTCGATCGGGCAAGACTGGCGGCTTTGGTGCTGGGTGATGACGCGGCGCTGGCGCGGCTCGAATCCATTGTGCATCCCCTGGTCGCCGCGCGCAGAGAGAAATTTTTGGCCGACGCGCGGGCGAATAAAGCGAAAGCCGTGTTGCTCGACGTGCCACTTCTTTTCGAGACCCGCGGCGAGCGGGTTTGCGATGCGGTGGTCGTCGTGTCGGCGCCCGCCGACATGCAGCGCCGGCGGGCGTTCGAACGGCCCGGCATGACTGAGGAAAAATTCACCGCCCTGCTTGCCAAGCAGTTGCCCGATGGGGAAAAGCGCCAGCGCGCCGATTTTGTCGTGGACACTTCGCAATCGTTCGATCACGCCCGCGCCCAGGTGCGCGACATTTTACGCCTTATCGCTACAATGCCGAAACGCGCCCGTGATTCGTAAAGCGCGCTTCTGCCGGACGGTTGGAAATTTATGCGCGAAATCGTGCTCGACACGGAAACCACAGGCCTCGATCCGCTGGACGGGCACCGCCTGGTCGAGGTCGGCTGCATCGAGCTCGTCAACGGAATCCCGTCAGGCCAGACGTTTCATTGCTACTTCAACCCGGAACGCGGCATGCCGGCCGAAGCATTCGCCGTTCATGGGCTGAGCGAGGACTTTCTCAAGGACAAAGTTTTTTTTGCCGAGGCGGCAGACGATCTGGTCGCCTTTCTCTGCGATGCGCCACTCGTCATCCATAACGCCGCCTTCGATCTCGGTTTTTTGAACGCCGAGTTCGAGCGCGCAGGCCGGCCGCCGCTCGGGCGCGAGCGCCTGGTCGATACGTTGCTGATCGCGCGCCGCAAGCATCCCGGCGGCTCAAACCGGCTGGATGATCTTTGCGCGCGTTACGGCATAGATAATTCCCGCCGCACCAAGCACGGCGCGCTGCTCGACGCCGAATTGCTTGCCGAGGTGTATGTCGAGCTGACAGGGATGCGGCAGGCGCAACTCGTTTTGGCGCAAGCCTCGATTGCGGGCCGGGTCGCCGGCGAACCCATTATCGTACGCGTGCGGCCGATGCCGCTGGTTCCGGTCTTGTCGGTCGAGGAACGAGCCGCCCACCGCGCGTTTCTCGCCGAATTGGGCGAAAGCGCGATTTGGCTCGACTACATCAGTTTGGGTTGACCGGCTGCGACGCCGGCGGCGCCGCGGCGGCAAGCCGCTGGCGGTAAAGCGCAACGAAATCGACCGGATCGAGCAGGAGCGGCGGAAAGCCGCCGTTTCGCGTCGCAGTGGCGACAATTTCCCGCGCGAACGGAAACAGCAGGCGCGGACACTCGATCAATACGATCGCCTGCGTGCTTTCGGCCGGCACATTTTGAATTCGGAACAGTCCGCCGAAAACCAGCTCGAAGCTAAACAGCATCGTTGGCGATTGGCCGGCCAATTCTGCCTTGCCCTCGAGGCGCAGATTGACCTCGAAATCGGTGGCGCTCATCGGGGCGGCGTCGACGTTGACCTGGATGTTGATGCTCGGTTGCTGCCCGGTCGGCGCCAGCGAACGCGGCGCATTCGGGTTTTCAAACGAGAAGTCCTTGACGTATTGGGCAAGCACGCCGATGTGAGGCGCCGCCTGCGGCTGAGGACCGCCGTTTGTGGCCGACATGCTTTCTCCCTCGCAGGCTTAAGGTCTGGCTAACATAGCCGTCCGGAACGGACAATGGCGGGGCCCGGCCCGGCAATTCCAAGCGGTGGCAGGGTTTTGCCGGCCGTATTCACGTCGTCTCCTCGGCCGCCAATTCGCCGCACTAGTGGAGTCTATTAAAGGTGATCGGTGGAATTTGCTTCCGATGTTGGCCCGGCAGCCCCGATCGTCTAAGCTTCAGCCGCCGGCACGCTTATATCCGACGGCGGCTACTGGACGGTTCCCCTTGCGAGCCTACATGAATAGGGGACCGGGTGCCCTGCGGATTTGCTACTTGAAATCGCTTCCGGGGTTCGCCGTGCCGTCTTGAGACGCCGAGAGAATTGAGACGTGTTCGATATCTACACCATCATCTTCCTGGCGCTGGCGGTTTTTATTTTTCTCCGCCTTCGCAGCGTCTTGGGGCAGCGGACCGGGCGCGAGCGTCCGCCTTATGACCCCTATTCCGCTCGCGAGGTTCGCACACCCGCAGCCGATAAGGTCGTGACTTTGCCGCCCCGTCCGACAGCGGAGCCCGCGCCGGCACGATCGGTCGATGTACCTGCTGTGCCGGTGGATCGCTGGAAAGGCGTGGCCGACAGCGGATCCAGCACAGCCACCGGGCTCGACGCCATCACTTCGGCCGATGCGACTTTCGACGTCCAGCACTTCGTTACCGGGGCCCGCGCCGCCTACGAGATGGTCGTTACCGCCTTTGCCGAAGGCGACCGCCGTCAACTGCGCAACCTGCTCTCGCGCGAAGTCTATGACGGTTTTGACGCCGCGATCGGCGAGCGCGAGGGCCGCGGCGAAACCGCCGAAACACGTTTCGTCTCGCTCGACGGCGCCACTGTAACCGCCGCTGAGTTACGCGCCCGTACCGCGCAGATCACGATCCGCTTCGTCTCCAAGCTCATCACTGCAACCCGCGACAGATCCGGCGCCGTGATCGAGGGCAATGCCGAAAAGGTGACCGATGTCACCGATGTCTGGACATTTGCGCGGGACGTGTCCTCGCGCGATCCCAACTGGAAGGTCATCGCTACCGAAGCCGGACAGTGAGGGTGATGTCCGTTCCCCGTTTCGCGTTCGTCATCGCGTTCGCGATGGCTTGTTCAGGCGTCGCCACGGCCAGTCACGGCGCCGAGCGCGAGCCGATCAAATTTCCCGACACCCAGTATGAGCCGGTGAGCTGGGCGAGCCTTGATGGCTGGGCCAACGACGATCACGCCACCGCCTTTGCCGCCTTTCTGGAAAGCTGCCGTGCGCTCAAGTCGGCGACTCCTGGCCAGATTGTCGACGCGCTGAAACTCATCTGTGCCCGGGGTTTTGCCGCCGTTCCGCTCGAGGAGGACGGCGCGCGCAAGTTCTTCGAGGACAATTTCCGGCCGCTACGCATCAGCAAACTTGGCGAAACCGACGGGTTCCTCACCGGATATTACGAACCGATCATCGACGGTTCGCGGGTGCCGACGGGGGAATTCCAGGCGCCGCTCTACCGCCGGCCGCCCAATCTTGCGATCTCCGGGCGGCGAAAGCTCGGCGATGCTTTTCCGAGCAAGGGGGTCAAAGTCGGCCGCCGCGTCGGCCGCCGGAAAATAGTGCCCTACTATGATCGCGGCGAGATCGAAGAAGGGGCGCTCGACGGCTGGCATCTGGAAATCTGCTATCTGCGCAATGAGCTCGATGTTTTGTTCGCGCAAATCCAGGGATCAGCGCGCGTCAGGCTCGAAGATGGCGCGATTTTGCGGGTCAACTACGATTCGCATAACGGCTGGCCCTATACGGCCGTCGGCCGCGCGCTCATCGAGCGTAAAATTCTCACCAAAGACGAAGTTTCGATGCAGCGCATTCGCGATTGGATGGAAGCCAACCCCGATCAAGCCACGGAAGTGCGGCGCCTAAACAAAGGTTATGTGTTCTTTCGAATAACCGATCTCTCGAACGAGGACGAAGCCGTTGGCGGCCAGGGCGTGCCGCTGATGCCGGGCCGCTCCATCGCGGTTGATCGGTCGTTGCACGTCTACGGCACCCCGTTTTTTATCGCCGCCGACCTGCCCATCACCAACGACAAGGCAGGGACAAAATTTCGCCGGCTGGTTTTCGCGCAGGACACCGGCTCCGCTATTGTCGGACCGGCGCGGGCCGATATTTACTTCGGCGCCGGCGACGAGGCCGGGCGCATGGCCGGGCGCATCCGCAACACCGGACAATTCGTGATGCTGGTGCCGCGTGAAGTCGATCCGGTCACCGCGGCGCAAAATATCCCGCTGCCGCCGGAACGTCCGACCGGCGTCTTTGCGCAAATGGGCGCTGACGCGATGGCCGATCCGGCGGCCGAAGACGTGCCCATGCCACCGGTAAAGCCGGTCGTATCGCCGAGTTTCAAACCTAAGCCCAAAGCAACATCACGGCGGAAATGGTGAGCCGCCGGCGCTCATTAAGCGATGAAGAGGAGGCGCTGTGGTCCGGCATTGCGCGCTCCATCACGCCCCTGCGGCATGCAAGGAAGCGTCCAAAAACGGAAGACCAAGCCGGCACCACAGACATTTCCGCGCCCGCCTCCGACCCCCGCCCGGTGCGCGGCGCTCCGGCCGCAGCAGAAAAACCGCCGCCGCTTGCGCCGCTCGATCGCCGCTCCAAACAGCGCATTGCCAGCGGACGTACGCCGATCGAGGCGCGGCTTGATCTGCACGGCTTCACGCAAAAAGACGCGCACGCGGCACTTTTGCGTTTCTTTAAGGGCGCGCAGGCGGCCGGCGCAAAAGTCGTGCTTGTCGTCACCGGCAAGGGAACGGCGCGAAGCCGGCCGGCACGCGGCAATTATGCCGAGCCCGCCGAGCCGGGGGTGCTCAGGCGTCAAGTGCCTATCTGGTTGTCGCTGCCGGAATTTCGGCCGTTCGTCGTCAGCGTGGAAGATGCCCATATCGCGCATGGCGGGCAGGGCGCGCTCTACGTCAGGCTGCGGCGCGGCCGGTAAGCATCCGTTAACCCTATCCATCACAAAACTGGATTTGGCGCCGCTTTACTGGCGAAAAAACGTCTTCTTTGCTGGCAATAATCCGGCCATGTCGGAGACGAGTTCTAGCGGCCCACCGTCAATGCCGGGGTCGGGCCGCCCCGAGCCATCAGACCAGGCGTTGGCCCAAGTCGAAAAGTGGATGGTGCTAATTCGCGAGCTCGCCCACGAACGGCAGGCTCCGACCGTCGTTCCTTCCGACGATCCGTCGCCCAGAGCATGATCCCGAAAGTCCTCGCGCCCTAAAGAATAAACCGGCTCAAATCCGCGTTCTTCGCCAGATCGCCGATATGCTGCTCGACGTAGGCGGCATCGATCTTCACGGTCTCGCCTGAGCGGTCCGGCGCGGCAAATGACACCTCGTCCAGTACACGTTCCATCACGGTTTGCAGCCGGCGCGCGCCGATATTCTCAACGCTGGAATTGACCGCCGCCGCCGTGTCGGCGACCGCATCAATGGCATCCTCGGAGAATTCGAGCGTCACCCCTTCGGTTCGCATCAGCGCGATATATTGCTTGATCAATGAGGCTTCCGGCTCGGTGAGGATGCGGCGGAAATCGTCTCGCGTCAGCGGTTTTAGTTCCACGCGGATTGGCAAGCGGCCTTGCAGTTCGGGCAACAGGTCGGACGGCTTGGCGGTGTGAAAAGCGCCCGATGCGATGAACAGAATGTGGTCGGTGCGCACCGTGCCGTGCTTGGTGGCGACGTTGGTGCCTTCGATCAGGGGCAAGAGGTCGCGCTGCACGCCTTCGCGGGACACGTCGCCGCTGACCCGGCTGTCACGCGCGCAAATCTTGTCGATCTCATCGAGAAAAACGATGCCGTTATTCTCGACCGCCTTGATCGCCTCCTGCGTCAGTTGCTCGGTGTCGAGCAATTTGTCGGATTCTTCGTTGATCAGAATGTCGTGAGAATCGCCGACAGTGACGCGCCGCGTTTTGGTGCGTCCGCCGCCGAGCTTGCCGAAAATGTCGCCCATCGAAATGGCGCCGACTTGCGCGCCCGGCATGCCCGGAATCTCGAATAGCGGCATGCCGCCGGAAGCCTGCACCTCGATTTCGATTTCCTTGTCGTTGAGTTCGCCGGCGCGCAGCTTGCGGCGGAAAGCGTCTTTGGTGGCGGCGCTGGCGTTGGCGCCAACCAGCGCATCGAGCACGCGGCCTTCGGCCGCCTGCTGGGCGCGGGCATGGACGTCTTTTCGTTTGCGTTCACGGGTCAGCGTGATGGCGATCTCGACCAGATCGCGCACGATTTGCTCGACGTCGCGGCCGACATAGCCGACTTCGGTGAATTTCGTCGCTTCAACCTTGAGAAAGGGCGCGCCGGCAAGTTTGGCAAGGCGGCGCGCAATTTCTGTTTTGCCGACGCCGGTCGGCCCGATCATCAAAATATTCTTCGGCAGTACTTCCTCGCGCAGCCGCTCATCCAATTGCAACCGCCGCCACCGATTGCGCAACGCAATGGCAACCGCGCGCTTCGCGTCGGCCTGACCGACAATGAAGCGGTCGAGTTCGGAAACAATTTCGCGTGGAGAAAAATCGCTCATTTACCGCATACCGTCAGGCGCCTTTAAGTGTCTCGACGGTGACGTTGCGGTTTGTGTAAACGCAAATGTCGGCCGCGATGTCGAGCGAACGGCGCACAATCGCCTCGGCATCGAGTGGTCCGTCAATGAGCGCGCGCGCCGCGGCGAGAGCGTAATTGCCGCCCGATCCGATGCCGACGATGCCCGCCTCCGGCTCCAGCACGTCGCCGGTGCCGGTCAGCACCAGCGATGTGTCCTTGTCGGCGACGATCATCATCGCTTCCAGGCGGCGGAGAAAGCGGTCGGTTCGCCAGTCCTTGGCCAATTCGACGGCCGCCCGCATGAGCTGACCGCGATATTGTTCGAGTTTCGCTTCCAACCGCTCGAACAGGGTGAAGGCGTCGGCCGTGGCGCCGGCGAAACCGCCGATCACCTCGCCGCCGCTCAAACGGCGAACCTTCCGGGCATTGGCTTTGACAATGGTTTGGCCGATGGAAACCTGGCCGTCGCCCCCTACGCTCACGATGCCGCCCTTGCGGACAGTCAAGATGGTGGTGCCGTGCCATAGGCCGGAGGGGCCGGAATTCGATGATTGCATGTGCCGGGGAGCCTTCGCTTAGGCATGATCTAGGACTTGGCCCCCTTCATTGCAATTGCGCGTCCCGGGCGATTGGCGAAGCGGCCAAAGCCCTGATAAAAGGCGCGGCGTTGCGGAGAAGATTATGCGCACGGCTTCGGCGAAACGGACCACCAAAGAAACCGCGGTCGAGGTTACGGTTAACCTCGACGGCGAGGGGCGCGCGTCCGTCGCCACCGGTATCGGCTTTCTCGATCACATGCTCGAATTGCTGGCGCGGCATTCCCGCATCGATCTGGAGATCAAGGCCAAGGGCGATCTGCACATCGACCAGCACCACACCACCGAAGATGTCGGCATTGCGCTCGGCCAGGCGGTGCGGCAGGCGCTCGGCGACCTGAAGGGAATAACCCGCTACGCCGACGTGCACGTGCCGATGGACGAAGCGCTCACCCGCGTCGCGATCGACATTTCCGGCCGGCCATTCCTGGTCTTCAAGTCGGAATTCGTGCGCGACAAGGTGGGCCCGTTCGACACCGAATTAGTGCAGGAATGGTTCCAGGCCTTCGCCATAAATGCGGCCGTGACCCTGCATGTCGCAACGCTTTATGGCACCAACGATCACCATATTGCGGAATCATGCTTTAAGGGCTTGGCCCGTGCGCTGCGGGCGGCGGTTGCCATCGATCCGCGCGCCGCG
>Ga0302326_10004291_pt1 | contig 33062 bp, 22 predicted proteins | sample Palsa_T0_3_FD_202264 | JGI IMG/M metagenome (GOLD analysis project Ga0302326, IMG submission 202264) | Peat permafrost microbial communities from Stordalen Mire near Abisko, Sweden - Palsa_T0_3 | ecosystem: Environmental > Terrestrial > Soil > Palsa > Peat permafrost | place: Sweden: Abisko...
TGGCGAGCCATCTCTCGGACGAGAAGAAGTGGCGCATGACGCAACTTCATCCGCTCGCGTCCTTCGACTGCCAGCGCCGCCACCTTCTCGGCCGCGACCTTGGGAACGAGTTCGGCAATGCGGCCGGCAATCTCGACTCCGTCCTCATAAAACTGGCTTTCCCAAAGCAGGCACGCCAGCACCGAGCGGCGCAGCTGCAGCTCCGGAGAAATGTTTCGCGCGGGAGCGCTCTCGTGCGTGCGTCCTCCAAAGTTAAGATTCATTAGATTCAGTCGGGCCATTCTTGGCCTCCTTTCAATTCGCAGCTTTCACCGATTCGTTCTTCGCCGTATCAGTTCGCACATGGGCACTTGGCACATGCGGCCAAGGTGCGACTTGGTTGAAAATTCGACGGGGAATAAGTCGACGACGGTATTTATTCCGATGCTCTCCCACTGCGCTACATGGCTCGAAGCCATGACAGGAATCGAACCTGCGACCTTCGGATTACGAAGGAACCCTCGTCTTCACCACCGGCGAAGCTTATGCAAGGATTCCGTGACTTGCCGCCACTCGATCCGAGCTTTCTTCCCATCTCTCGAACGACTTCACCGCCAAGGCAAGAAGCAGGCCCTGAAACTCTGCCATCGTTTCCCCAGAGCACCTCGCTTCTACGAATTCCCACGCCTCGGCTTCCGAAGACTGCGGAAAGAACCTGAGATACAGCTCTACCTTTTGCTGATCGCTTGCTTTTCCCAGGTAGAGCCTGTAGTCAATTCTTCCCGGACGCAGCAGGGCTGGTCCAGTTTCTCAACATGGTCCGTCGTCATTACAAACAAGACGCCGGTGGGCGCAGCAAAACCATTCAGAACGTTCAGCAACCCAGAGAGCGTGACGCCATTCTGGTTGGGAGCAACCTCCTTTGTGCTTAGCGTCGCGCCACTACGCGCTGCCCGAATCTGATTCGATCCGCGATCGACTGCCCTTCATGCAATCAATGTCCTCAAAGAGCAAAATTGAATTCGCCGGGACGTTGTTGACCGCACCCATTAGACTGCGATCGTTGAAATCTGCCAGATTGATGATGTAGATCGATAGGCCGAAGTGCGCCGCCAGTGCGGAAACCAGAGAGGTCTTCCCTGTTCCGGGCGGCCCGTAAAGCAAATAGCTACGATGGTAGGGAACTCCCAAGCGCTCGTACCGTTGCTTTGAAATTGCATCATGTCTTCGAGCATGTGTTCTTTTTCTCCCGATCCCAAAACCACTGATTCGAGCAGTCGCGGCGAATACCCTTGCACATAGTCCCAGCCGTCGTTGTACGTATACAAACGCGACTGCACGCCTTGTCTCTTGAGATGACACTTTACAACGTCGTCCACGAACTGTTGGAGGAAGAACCGTTTCCTACCCAACGTTCGGAACATGAGGACTCGACTCGCCTGCCACTCCGTTCGTGCGTGTTTTCGGTGCGCGAGAACCACACCTCACAAAGTCTGCCGCCGTACCAGAACCAATGTTTTCCTGGCGCTGGAATCATGGCGATTCGCTCATTGCGGAGCGTCGTGTCTAGATCAAGCCGCCGAATTCGTTTCAAGAACTTCTGCTCCAGAAGCCATTCCTTCACCCATACGAACGCGGCGTCATCATCCTTCACCGTAATCATCATGGTGGCCTGGTCGACGATCCAATGCCAAAGGCTTTCTGGCACGGCCCGCAGCCAGACACTTACCCCGCCGATGATCATCAGCAGAAGCCCGCCGGAGGCGAACTCGTTCCGGCCGCCCAACACGCCCTTCAGAATTTGAAGCATATTCATTTTTCTAACCGGCACCAGGCCGGAGTTACTTGTTGAATTACCTGCCTGCGCAGAATGCTTTGACCGGGGAATCAGCGACCACGGAACCGTAGGCGCTTGCCAATTTAGCTACGCGGGCATAATTCCCGCGGCAGGATTCGAACCTGCATCTCCCGCTTTCAAGGCGAAGTAACCGTAGTCTTCGCCACCGGCCAAACCTGCTACCTCACAAATTCACCGGGGAACCAACGAGAAGAGTTGACTCGGGAAACGATTTTTCCAGGTGCCTTATGCTTCGGGACTACGCCCCCGCCCCTGGAACTCTGATCCCCGGCAGGGCCGCTGCCCTGCGCGTCGTTCAATAGAGCGAAGTATCTCCCCTCTTTCACCACCGGCGAAACTGTCAAAATGCAACTGATTCAATTGCCGCATACACAGATCACTCTGGTCAGGGAACAGGAGGCCACGGCAGGGCTTTCGCCCGTGAGGAGTCGAACCTCACAGCCCGAAGGCTGTTTCACCCAGAGAAGTATCCGTAGCCAAACACCACTGACCGTTGTGAGTTAGGCTGGGGGAATAAGTGGCAGCGGTGGGTCGATTAACAGTCGAAGTACCCGCGGCCTGCGCCACCCAGCTAAGGTTTTGATTTTGCGGAAGAGGGCTGAAGGTCGACTAGCGCGTCGGGAGCGACGCCCTATAGCAACTCAGCCAATTGATTGGCCTATGTTGCCCGCGTATCGTTGTGTTGGTTAAATCCGACAATTTGGGCGTCCTTTCTTGAAGAATATGTTTGAGGATGCCATGATTTCGAACGTTTTGCAATATGAAAATTGCAAATTTCTGCGTCACAGGCAATCCTCAGCGAGGCATGAGCCGGAAAAAGAGGGCCTGCCTTGCAACAGATTCCACTTTTGCCTCCAGCGCCGCCCTCTGAGTCTGATTGAGTGGGTTGAAGGAACGAGCGAGCTCGACGCATTCCTCAACCTGCTCGACTGAGTCACACCCGATCATTGCCGTGCTGATGGGCAAGGTCAGCGTGTAGAAGAAGGTTTCCTGTTTCGTCAGCGTACCCAGAGTGGTGGCGATTGCGCCTCTGCCTTCCCATGAATGCTTTTGCTGCTCCACCGGCGGTGGCGTCCAACTGGAAAGAATGCGGCCGCGGGCCATCACCTTCATCCCGATAATCCCCATCTGTTTCCCGACGGCTAGCGGAAGGAGATCCTTTTCAAAACTGTAATAGTATTTGTCGGCTGCGTTCACGCCCATCAGGACGGTGTCAAAGGGAAAACGTCTTATACACTCGATGAGCGCTTCGGGACGGAAGCGGCCGGTGACGCCCAGATGGCGCACAATTTTCTGATCGCGCGCTTGAACCAGGGCTTCTATTGCGCCGCCTTTGCCAAATATCTGGTCAATGTCTTCCTGAATTCCAACATCATGCGGTTGCCAGGTGTCAATGTGATCCGTATCCAGCAGCTTCAGATTCACCCGTCGGTTGAGACCATCCGAATGTTTGTGAAACGTCGAGGTTTTTTAGCGCGGCATCACGGACTTGGAGCGATGGACATGAAACCACACGACAGTCCTGAGGACGGCGGTAACCAGAATCGCCGGGGTTTCCTTAAGACAGGAGCAGCATCGATAGCAGTTGGTCTGTCTGCAGGGTCAAGCGCGCCGTATGCGTCTGGCGAAGTGACGTTAACGGAAAATAGTCAAGCTGCGGCAAGGACCGTCCAAGATATGATGCCGACGCGCAACCTCGGCAAGACAGGATTTCGGGTCGGAATCGTTGGCCTCGGCGGACAGGGAGCGCTCGAGAAAGCCAATAACGAAAGCCTTGCCTTGCAGATGATCCGACGCGCGCTCGAGCTAGGAGTGAATTATTTCGATACCTCCGCCATTTACGGTGGACCTGACAGGTGGAGTGAACGTTATCTGGGAAAGGGTCCACAAAAAATACCGGGCAAGGTCTTGTGCGCCTACTATGACCTGGGCGGCGAGGGAGTCGCGTATCACGATACCGATCCAACGAATCACGGCAGCGGGGAGTTGAATCCGTCCGATGGGACCTATCTCAATGTATTTCGTATACATGAGGGAGTGGATACTTCCTACACGAAATTCAACCGGAAGCCTGATCCGATTGACGACAACCCCTTCGACAAGATTGTGCCTCCTGCAGACCTGCTCTATGTTGGCTGGACCGAACCCGGAGAGTGGTTCAACGTTACGGTAGATGTGGCACAGTCGGGAACATACGCGGCCGATTTCCTTTACACGTCGAACCGCGGCGGGAAGATATCACTGGACGTAAATGGGAAGTACGCGACCGGAGCTCTGCCGATCACTACAACCAATGATCCTGCAGACCCGCTTGCCTGGCGTCAATGGCACCATTGGAATCTGGCTTCGCAACTTTTCAAAGTCCGTCTGAGCAAAGGGACAAATGTTCTCACCGTGCACATCGTGACGAACGGAAACATGAATCTGGCTTATTTCGACTTCAAACCGGAGGACAGATAATGCTGAACCTACCAGCGATTCAGATCACTGCTACGCGCAATCCGGTAGCATGGGGAACAATGACGGAGCAATTGCCCTGCTTGAGCGAGTCGCTCTTCGTTGACGTTGTGACGTGCGCTTCGGGGCTGTCTAGTCCGGGTGCGTGTAATGTCTCGGTTTGTACCACTCCACTCGCGTCGCTACCAAAGTCGAGTTCCACTTCAAGGTCTGCTGCCGCGTCCTTGTTCAGAATGATGACCGATGTGTGCCCGCCAGACAGTTTCGCGGCATACGCCGTCGCATTGACTCCCGTAGCCTGCAGCCTGGCCGAGAGTTGGGCCTTCAACAGTGTTCCACCGCTGAACGAGCCTGCAAACTTGAGCCCATACGCAACTGGTTCCAACACATAGTCCGAGCCAAACGTCCCGATCGGCGTATAGAAAGGATGCGGATGCGCGGCAATCTGTTCTGGGGTCTCGCCCTTCGATTCGAGAAGCGCGTCGCCGGGCAGAGTTCCGCCAACGGAATTGGCGACAGACCTGCCCGTACCACCGTGCAGATTGACGCCGGAATAATCATTACTGGCCAACAGCAGCGAATAGTCGGCCGCCCAAAGCGCAGCTGCAAACACGTCGGAGACACCTGGCTTGCCTCCGCGATAGCACGTGTTGCCTTCGGTCATGCGTACGCGCGCACCGATTTTGCTGGCTGCGGCCCTCGCAATATTCGCCGTGTTCTGCACCTTTTGCATAGTCGCCGGTTTCAGCAGGTTCGGAGTGTTGACGCCGGGGTTCGTCGCGGGCCCGCCAAAATAATAATGATGAGTCAGGGTGGTTACGTGGGGCGGGACCTGGATGGAAGGCCATTGATCGGCAATCTCAGTCAGCCATGACACGTTGCTCGCAACATCCGGCAGGCCGAACTTTGCCGTGGGCACCCGGGCTGCGATCGCGCGAGCCAGCGCGAGCCATTCTTCCAGGTATGTCTTGGCCGACCATGTCTTCGGGTCGCGCAGGTGCCGGTCAAATAGATCCGCTTCGTTTCCGATTTGGAAATACTGGAGGCGGTCGGCCAGTGTCTCGGCTACAAAGAGTGCTTCCTCGGCGCTGCGTGCCGGTGTATTCGTGCCCATCCCGATGCCGTAGATGCAGTTCCAACTTGTGGCTTGGAGAAACTCTGCCAGGTTCCTGACCGCCTCGGGCGTCAACCTCACGCACTTGAGGATGCTCTGGTTCGGGAGAGTCAGGCTTAGGTTTCCAGTAAGCAAACTCGCTGGTGTTGCCCCCAAGGCGCAGAACACCAGTTGACGAGAGTGCTTTGAACTCGCGAATCAAGCTGCTGTTCTGTGCCGAAAAGAAAGTCGGGTCCGCGAGTTGCTGCACTTCGTAAGACAGGCCGACAAAGTCGATCGGGATACGGGGACCCGTCGCTTCCTTGGGGATGCTGAGGGCCACCCGGGTGTTACTCTGGCCGTGCCCGTGAAGACGTGCTGCAGCCACAGTGCAGGCTGTCGTAGCAATGAATCTCCGTCGTGTAAGCATTGGACCTCTCGATTCACTGCCGGCTCAGAGTTCCCGCTAGGGACAATTCTTGCGCAATTCGATCTAGTCGCTTGCTGGCGTGTTGATCAGCTTCGGTAGTTGGATCGTAATCTTCTGCTGAATGTTTGCTGACGACTCGCCCAGCATCAAGTTGTAGCTGCCGGCATTGGCGCGCCACGCGGCTGCGTTGACATCATAAAAACTGAAACTACGCGGACCAAGCTCGACACTGACATGCGTGGTCTCTCCGGGCTGCAGCGTGACCCGTTCAAACTGCTTCAATTCCTTAACCGGGCGCGGTACCGTCGGGCTTGATTCGGCGACATAAAGCTGAGCGACGGTAGCTCCGGCACGATCGCCTGTATTGGCAACATCGAAAGTGACGGAGAAGCGCCCGTCGCCCGTCGGGATGCTCTTCAGGTTCGTGAATGAGAAGGTAGTGTAGGAAAGTCCGAAGCCGAAGGGAAAAAGTGGCTCGACACGAGCGTGTTCGTAACCGCGATAGCCCACGAAGACGCCGTCACGATAGATGATCTTATTCGTGCCCGGGTCGGGATAGTAGCTATTGAAGCTGGGATTGTCAGTTATCTTTTTTTCCCAGCTGATGGGCAGATGGCCAGAAGGATTACTCTCTCCGAAGAGCAGACGGGCGACAGCGTTCCCGCCTTCTTCGCCCGCATACCAGGACGCCACAATAGCCTGAACTTTGTCTTTCCAAGGCGAGACATCGACGCTGCCACCTGATGTAATCACGACTATCGTCTTCTTTCCCAGCGCGGCGACCTGATCGATTAATTGTTGTTGCCCAACGGGAAGCTCAAAGCTTCGGTCCCCGCCCTCGGACTCAGAGGCTGAGTTGAAACCCACCGCCAGTACGACGGCGTCGGCTTGAGACGCTATTTCCAGAGCGTCGTTTTCGACGATGGTGCTGAGCGGCACGATGCCAACCCGCATTCCGGAAGCCGAGGCGAACTGTGTGGCCAACTGTTCCAACACGACCTTGTGCGGACCGGTGGAAAGCTCAATGGTCGTTTGGTTGAGGATAGCCTTCGGCACGACAGAACTGTCGAAGACGACGGCATCGTCGATGAGCAACCGGTACCGTCCATCGGTCTGAACAAATACTTCGAACTTGCCCGCGCCTTCCACCGTGTAGTAACCGGTCCACCTGCCGCTCGTCGTCGTCCGCAGATAGGGGCTGGAGTTCTTATGGGATGTAAGAGCGTTCAGTTCCTGTTCTTCGGGTTCGCGCCGCGTCGAGCCCGGGATTATCATTGCTCTCTCGATCGTCGTACCGGTTTCTCCGCCTTCCAGATTGGCCTTGGCAAATGTGGTGTGTGTTACTCCGCTGAGCGCGCCTTGGGCATCGGTAGTGAATTGCGTGAGGCGCGCCATTTGATTGGTGCCACGAACCCCGCGCGCGTAGAGGACTTTGGCCCCGTCGCCCAGGTAGTTGCTGACACCGACGAGAAGATTCGTGTTTGCGAAGCTTACGACCTCGCCGCTGCCACCGCCTGTGGTGACGGTCTGGTCTGCAGTGGGTCCGATCACTGCGATCGTCTTGAGTGTTGTTCTGTCGAGCGGTAGAGCGTGGTTGTCGTTTTGCAAAAGCACCGTGCCCTCAAGCGCGGCCTGCAATGAGGCAGCTCGACCCTGCAGGTTGTAGCGCGGGATGCTGGTATCGAGAGCCGGATGATCGAGCCAGCCAAAGTCGACAGCCACACGGAGGATCCGGCGCACCTTGTCATCGAGATCAGCCTGCGTGATCGTTCCCGCCTTGAGCAGCGGAAGAATAGTTTCCCGGTTGTAGTAGACGCCGAAAGGCATTTCCAGATCGAGGCCGCCCTTCACGTCCGCGGCAGTGTCGTAGGTTGCGACCCAATCCGACATGATGATACCTGGAAAGTGCCACTGCTCCTTAGCCACTTCAACGTTGAGGCGGCGATTCTGTGTCATGTGTTCGCCATTGGTGAGATTGTAGGAATCCATGATGGCTCCGACTTTGCCGACTTTGACAGCTGCTTCAAACACTGGCATGTAAATTTCACGCAACGTTCGTTCGTCGATGACGGAGTCCGAATCATGCCGCATGTATTCGGAATTATTACCGAGATAGTGCTTGACGGTGGCGGAGACACCCTCCTTCTGCAGGCCCTGGATATAACCGACGGCAATCTGGCTGGCGAGAAACGGGTCTTCGCCGAAGTATTCAAAGTTGCGCCCGTTCATCGGTGCACGGTAGATGTTGACACCGGGGCCAAGGAGGAAGACGGCTCCGCGGGACCGGCAGTCTCGCCCCAGTTCTTTGCCGATGCGAGCCGCGAGCTGTCTATCCCACGAGGCCGCCAGCCCAATGCCACCAGCGTAGGCGATGGTTGGCGCTGGAATGTGAGCTCCCACCGGACCGTCCGCCATCTGGAAGAACGGAATGTTGAGGCGCGGAACCGGATGAGTGCGGAACGGTGTGTCACCGCTGATGAGATCAATCTTCTCATCGAGGGTCATTTCGCCGATGAGTTGATTTACACGTTTGTCCACAGCTGCGGAGTCCTTGCCGACGAACTGGCCGGAGGCCTGGACGCTGGTCATCAGCAGCGAGCAACCGAGAACGCTAGAGCAGAAAAAAAAGATCGCGTTGAGCCGCATCGTTATGTTCTCCGAAGAAGATAGTACGACAAAAGACTGGGCATAAGGCGAATGCCATGCAATCAACAAATTGTTAGCGCCTGGACTTTGTCAGCGCTCGACGCGAGGCAGTGAAACCGACGTAACGGCGAGGTCCCGGTTACCAACGGCGATAGGGTCGGATTTCCGCAAGATCGGCATAATTGGAAGTTGAATACTGAGCTGACGATCAGTTCCGAAGGGCCAGTCACCCGCTCTCAATCGAGGGCCAGTACCGATGCGGCTTCCAACTCCCACAACCCTGCTTGTCAGTACCAATCTTGTAAGCTGAGTCGAACGGCCTTTTTTCCTGCGCATCTCAGTTGTGCGCTGACACGGGCTGTGCCCAGGCTGATGCTGTTTAGGAAAACAGCTCGTCAAGGGTCCGAATCCCTTTGTGCGCGTTCTGTGGTTGCGGATGGTTTCCTGGGCGTTCGCATAGCAAAGTCTGGAGTCCCCTGGCTTCTGCGCCATCCAATTCCGAGACCATGTCCGAAATGAAAACGATCTCTGCCGGAGAACACTGCAACGCCTTGGCAATCTTCTCATAGCTGGCGGGGTCTGTCTTTGTGCCAATTGTGGTATCGAAATGCGCCGAAAGAAATCCGGTGAGATCGCCAGCGCTTGTATGCGTGAACAGGAGCTTTTGGGCCATGACACTGCCGGAGGAGAAGATCGCAATCGTTCTATTCTGGCTTTGCCAACGCTTGAGTGCGGGCGGCACATCATCAAACACTTCGCTGCGTATGTCGCCACTCGCATAGCCCTCCGCCCAAATCTTGCCCTGGAGCGATTTCAGCGGAGTGGACTTGCGATCACGGTCGATCAGCCATCCAACGTAGGCAACGAACGATGCAGGTTCGCGCGGATCGTTTAAAACAGGGGGACTGAAACCCTGGCGGGTATCTTTAAGGTGGTCGCGCCGGAGGCCATCCAAATCCTCGAGCACGTCCGGCAATGATCCGTACCGCTCCAGGAATTTCTCGGTCTGTGAACGTGCGTATGGAAAGAGGACTTTGAAGACGAAATCGGCCGGTGTGGTCGTGCCCTCGATATCCAAGAGAATTGCGCGAACCGGATATAAAAGGGAGGAGGTCATGACCGAACCGGAGCCCGGGCGGAAAGGTAAGACGGGCCCAGGCATACCGGCTGGTAGTTGCGATCAACTCCGCTATCGGTGTAGTGCGGTGTCCAACCAGATCGGTCTTGAAAAAAACGAAGCGCACGGATCGTCCGATCCCCGCAAAGATCAAACCAATGCCAGGTTCCTCGGGGCACACGAATCAGATCGCCTGACTCCACCTCAATCGCGGTGAGCGGGCCCTGCTGTGGATGGATGTGAAACAATCCGCGGCCACGGATGATGAAGCGCACTTCGTCTTCATCGTGCCAATGTTCGCGGCTGAACTTTGCCAGCATGGCTTCCAGATTTGGAATTTGGGGAGTTATCTCAATTACGTCCGCAGTCACATACCCGCCGTCTCGTTTCAGCTTCTCTATCAGGTCGCTGTAAATCGCCAGAATCTCTTCCGCTGACGCGTTGTCCTCCACTGCTTTTGGGACGTCCCAGCGTTCGTAGTCAATGCCAATGCTTGCGAGATAGTCCGCTATTTCTACCTTATCCCGCAGTGTGCGATTCTCGTCAGGAATTCTGACAATTGCCATCGTGCACCTTATTTCTGCCCAAGGAGCTGAGCCTAACGCGCAACTGCGTCTGAGAGAGTACGTGTTCTTGCCACAACCTCCAACAAGAACTCCAGGATTTCAAGATGACGCTTTGCTTGTTCAATGCTCTCGCCCCAGGTGTAAAGCCCGTGTCGTCGCAATAGTAAACCGTGAAGGTTTGGGTATTCGTCCAGCTTTGCCGCCGCGACGCCGGTCAATCTCGTCATGTCCTGATCGTTCTCGATAATTGGAAGCCATTCGCGGTGATTGTGCGACTTGACTCCTTCAAGTCCCTTCAACATCTCGTAACCTTCGATCCAAAGGCCACCAGCCTTCGCGTCAAGGTCAGAAATAATAGTGCTCCATGCCGAATGGGTATGCAAGACCGCGGCCGCCCGCCTCAGATTCGAGAGGAGCAAGTGCAGTGCGGTTTCCGCCGAGGGATACCCCGTTCCCCGGACCACGGTTCCGTTGGCATCAACGCGCACGAAATTGTCCGCCGACAGTGTCCCTTTGTGCAATCCTCTCCCGGTTATCGTGAGGAGCAAGGGCCTGCGGCGCACTACGGCACTGAAATTACCGCTTGTACCTAAAGCCCAGCCTCGCGCGTGGCATTCCTTAGCGATCTGGACCAAGGAGGTTTCCGGGTCAGCAGGTTCGAGACCCGATGCTCGCCGAACATTCTGTGCCATTCACTGATTTTACTCGTGAGGCTCGCAGAAGCTATGCCCAGCTCAGGTGTCAAATCCAGTTTCAATTGAGCCCCGAATGGTCGGCAACCCGAAGTTGGAAGTCCGACTGCCTGACGGCGGGGCACATCGTAAGTGATCACACCCTCAAGCACCTGGCCGCCGCCGCTGCCGGTTACTGTATCTTGCGCATGCTGCAAAAGCGTCGACCCGTGTCGCTGTTACCTTCAACTATTTCAATCGCCACGTACGAAAACCAAAGTTGAATCAGTCTGAGCTGCTCATTCACTTAACATACTTCCCGCTTCGGGTTTCATATTCGACGCGAAATGGCTTTTCAGTCTTTCGATCCTGCCAGCCCTCTTGTACGATCAAGCGATTGGCTTGGGCAAGGCGCTCGGACGGCTGCGGATGCGAACGGAGGTATCCTTCCAGGCTCTGAATCGCCAGTTCCGAAAGCTCTTCTTCCGGGCTCTGTGCGTGAATGATGTATTCGGTGTGTAGCTCGGCAAATCTCTCGAACAAGCTGACTGCGCCATACGGAGAATAGCCTCCCAGTACCGCCAGCCGCATGCCTTCTCGATCTGCCTCCAGTTCCTCGTCCTTGTTATAGCCTGCTTCCCATACCGTGAGCGGAATTTGCACGAGTGCCCCAATAATATCGAGTCTCAGTTTGCGTAGCCGCGCCTCGATTTGGACACGTTCGACGCAATGATAGTGGTCGATGTGCTCCACCTCGTGGCCGAGGACGGCTGCCAATTGGTCCTCACTGGTCAATAAGTCCAGCAATCCCTCCCCGACATAGACGGGGCCCCCCGGAAGCGAGAAAGCATTGATCATGGCACGATTCGGCACAAGATGAAACGAATATGGCAGTCGCCGGTGGGCATGTGACGACACGTTGTTGCCGACGCGGCGGACGTAACTCTCAAGCCCTAGTTCCTCGGGGCTCAACTGGGCGATAGCGCTTGAATATTGGTCGGCCAGTTGATTGCCGATTGCAATCTCTTCGTCATCAGAAAGATGAGTCAGCCGCATGGGAATGCGGCTCACGTCGCGCTGAGCATCCGCGACGACTTCGACGACCGCGTTGGCCGAGACGGGAGAGGAGTCATGCCGGCGTTGGCTGAAGTAGAGCGCGCTTACGCCGACTGCGAAAACGACAACGAAGATTGCCAGCCGCTTCATAGAAACTGCCGGATCGCATCGCGATACTTGCTGTACAAAAACGACACCAGCAAGAGCGCCGCTCCGAGTATGATAAAGGTGATATAGCGATCGCGAGGCGCGAGTCCCCAGGCATCCCGCACCATGATCTTGCCGACGCAAACCAATAGCAGGGTCAGCCCGGTCAGGCGGTAGCTACGCTCGCTCACAGCAAGAGCGAGCAGCACGATCAGGACACCTTCAATGCCCCAAGCGACTGTGACCATGCCCGCACGCATCTTGAGTGCCAGCATGAGCGTGAACAGAAGTACAGGAGCAAAGAACATAAACTGTTCAGGATGCCGCACCACCGCTCCTATCCAGCCGTTCATGGGAGCCTGCGCTTTTGAGCGATCACGCAGGCGAAAAGCAAAGGGAAGGCATGCGAGCATGACAGCCACAGCCGTGCCAAGGACGAAATACCTTCCGGTCCAGTCCCCGCCGCTGAAATAGCTTGCACCGAAGAGGTTGTGCATCACTCCCCGGACGCACGTGCCCACGGTCAGAATGATTCCCTGGTGCAGGAACATCGCACGGTTAAGTAGCAGAGCCGCGAAAAAGAGAGCAAAGATCACCGCGGCCCAGGCAGTGACCAACCAATCGTTCGCGAACTGGAAGTAGAGCAGCGCAACAAAACTGCCTGTACCGACGTAACCGAGCAGATCGTCGAAATGTAGACGGCGATCGTCGCTGATACTCGCTTCGTCTGGCCCTAATTGGGCATAAACGAAGAAGAACATAAGCGTGAGCGGTAGAACCGTGTATACCCGCGGCCCCCAAAACTCAGCTGGATTGCCGGCTGTCAGGTTAGCAAAGAAGATCCGACCGAATGCCGCGGCCAATGCGCCATACGCTTGAAAGCGAAACTGCTTCATATTTCGCAGAAGACCATATTCAAAGAGAACGATTCCAAAGACCCCCCAACCCACAGCCACACTCAACGGTTGCAACTCGTACCACATGAGCAGCAACACTAGTGCCGACGCAGCCCAGGAGTAGATGTGATGAAACTCATGAGTGCGCCACTCTTGCGGCATGCGTACGATTCGGGACAGCGCGTAGAGGACAAAGGCTACTACGGCTAGCGAGAGTAAGCGGAGGCTAATTCCATGCCAGGTCTCGGTGACGTACAAGTTCAGAGTGACACTGCGAACCATTGAGAGAGCAGCGAGTGCGTGTGCCTGCCAGCCCAAGTCTTCGACTTCAAACTGACAATCCACCAACGCCAGCACCAAGGCGAATACGGCCCAGACTGCAGCAAGCCACACGCCAGGAGCTTCGTACCACGCCAACAGGGCCAGCAGTGCGGTCGCGGCAGAACTGTGCAGGTAAGTGATTCCGCGTGCTGATGAAGAATCGGGAACGGTGGCTTCGCGCGAAAGACAATAGAGGCCTGCGGCGACGATTGAAATGGTAACCAACCGCAGAGAGATTCCCGGCCAAAGTGTATGTTCAAGGATGAAATTGCTTGTGTTGACCCGCACCAGCGTGAACGCCGCCACAACGTTCGCTTGCCACGCCAATTGCCGGTAGTCGATCCGTCGCATCACTAAGGCAAGTGCTACAGCAAAAACGATCCAGGAGACAGCAACCCAAGGCGCGGGCACCGCTTCGTAGAGCACCCATAGCATCGTTCCCGTGCCGATCCAGCTATAGGCAATCCGTCCGAAATCGGCAGGGATCGTTTGAGGAGGGGATATGCGCCTAGCAATCCAATACGCACCTGCGACGACTGGCAACGCGCCGATCGCACGGAATGGGATGTTGAACCATCTCTGCGTTCCGGTCTGATCGGCGGTCACCGCTGCCAGTACTGCCAATCCAGTCAATGCGTGAGTGTGCCAAGCGAGAGCCCGATATCGGACCCATTGCCCGACTTCCAGAAGGAGCACTGCAAAGGCAATCGCCGCGAACGGTTGCCATGGTTCCGGGACCTCGTAATAGATCAGTAAGGTAACGACAGCGGTGCCTGCAAGAGCAAAGAGTCCGCGGAATGAACGCTGATTCTGATCATCCCTCAATTGCGACCACTTCGCCGTCGCATAGAACGCGGCAGCAATCACCGGCAGCGTCAACAGCCGCATCGGAACGTGGGTGTGGTGAGGGATTTCACTGTGCAGGTTCACTACAACGACCCGATACAAAGTCAATATGCCAATCAGACGGTACTGCACCTGAAGGGGGAAGGACTTGAGCTTCGCACCCAACGCGGCCAAAACCAGCATGATGCCAGCGAAGGCAATGGCAGTCCAATCGTCAGAGCACAGAGACCAGGCAGCGGCTACGGCGGCGAATCCGCCTAAATAGGAATGCCCATAGAGCAGCTGTTCATCGGGCGATTCAGCAAAGAACAATTTCCAGCGCTGTCCGACCAGAAGCGCGTTCGCATAAAACACGACGGCACAAAGTCCGAACATCACCCCAGCGGCCAGCAAAAGTACTTCGCTGTTGCTCCGGACAGACAGGACCTGCCTGAAGTCGATAACGACCAAGTGCAACCCGACCAGGAACCCGGCAAGCAGACCCAAACGCCTGAAGACCACTTCCTTAACCGTAACGCCCGCAATAAGAAGGGCTTCGCCGCCGATCAGCCACAGGATGGCAACGTTGTTGCCGGAATAACGGAAGGGGACGGCGGCAATCATGAGCGCCGCGCCGAGCACTGTCAGTACGATGAACGCCTCGCGGCGGCGCTTTGCAATGGGCAATTGCCCGAAGCCGAATTCAACCGCGCCGATGAGCAACAGAGCGGCAAACGCCAACTCCGGCTGCACAGACTGAAATTTCATCACTCCCAGTAGGAGCAGCGTATTGAGCACTGCGGCCGCCGTCGACACATGCTCGCTGGCCGGAGAGTTGACTTTGCGAATCAAGTACGACACTCGGAATATCAGCCAGTAGAACAAGAGGAGCGCGGTACTGGCGTGATACTCAGGGAAGGCGTGTCCGTGTGCACCCTCCGAACCCAGTAAACGGTAGAGCCAATACAGGTGGTTGAGATAGCTGGAGAGGATGCCGAACACTTCGAGCTCGAACCATCCCATTTTTGTGACGATGCTCACAAGCCCGATGGCGAGGATCACTCCCGAGGCGAGACTGTAAACGTCGTCATGGCTGAGGGACACGGTGCTGAAGGCCAGCAGAAATGCGAGTCCCGTGACCAACTGTGAGCGGTAGCCCAGCGTGTGCGCCACCATTGCTAGCGCCACAGCAAGCATAAGGATCAGATCGGCGTTCTCTGAGTTGAGCACCCGCATGGCCTGAACATGATTCAGGGCGTAGGTTGTGAAGAACAGCAGGGCCCATCCGCCACCGATCAGCGTATGGCCGAGAACGCGGTAGCGCTCGCGCCGCCCAAGAAAGACCCCGCCCGCCAGGAGAGCGACCGAAACAATATAGGAGAGACCAACCTTGCCGAGCGGGCCCAGTTGGCCGAGTTCATAAATGCCAAAAAGGGCGACTCCCAACACGAGGATGGTAATTCCGAGCTTGTTGAGCCAATTCGTGCCCAATGTCTCTTCCAAAGCGAACACCGACTTCATGCGGTGTTTAGCCGCTGGCTTTGGGGCTGACGAGCGGAGCGCGGCAAACTGCGGTGGCGCTACAACGCGAGCGCTCGGCGGGGGAAGCGCAATAACGGGCGGAGGGGGAGTATGCGGTGTCTCCATGTGCGGAGGCGCGGGCGGTGTTGCCGCTCGCGGCTGATTAGGTACCTTCGTTGTAGCTGGAGATTGCGCCGAGATCTCTGAAGCCACTGATCGAGGAGGACGCGGCAAACTCGTGACGCCTTCTGTGGGTTCAGGCTTAGTTTCCCCACGGGCGGCATCGACAGAGTTGCTAGCGGCCGGGGCAGCAGGGTTCGTGAAAATCACCTCCCTCACCGCGGCCCCTTCCTCTGATTCTTGCTTTACGGAAACAGGCATCGAATCGACCCCTGAAGCACCCACGGGCACGGCGACCGACTTGGGGCAGTTGTCTACACCTCCGCCATGGACGGTACCGCACCAAGCACAGAATGCGGGCCGGGTTCTGTCGGCGGGCGGAGCCGGTTTCATAGCCGCCGGAGCCGGACCGAGTTCTGGCCGGACTAACGGTTCAGCGGGTCGGGGCGGAGCCGCGGGTTGCGGAGGCTTCGAAGCAACCGTGGGAGTGGGGGGCTGTGCTGTATCTTCGCGATGCACTGCAGCGGACCCGGAAGGCGGCGGAACTGCGGCGACCTGACGCCGAAGTTCCAACAGTTCGCGATGCAAGGCATCGTTCTGTTGAGAGCTAAGGTGAGCAAACTCTTCGAGTAGTCGGCGAAGCTGTCGCTGTCGCCAGACTGCATAAATGGCTAACGCCGGCGTGGCTAAGACTAACAGCGCTAACAATACGGCAAGAAGCTCCAATGGCTACCCCGTATACACCTAGTTCTGCAAGCCTAAATTCTAGAACGGAGGCAGTAACGATTCTTGCACATTATTCTTCCCTGCAAACTCGGAAGTAACTGGCATTCCATGTATTGTGATTGGAACGTAAACCGACTTCATGACAAGATGTTCAGAACTACGAGATCTACAAGCGGTTATCGAGATTTCCTATGACTGAAAATGCTGCCGGGGCCGCGCTGGAGAATTCGCCAAATGGACTCGCGGAGAACCCTTCGGAACTCTTGGTGTCACGATCGTGGCGACGAGGGTTTTGGTCTCTTGTGGCTACCCAGTTCCAGGGTGCATTCAACGATAACGCATACAAGAATCTCATCGTCTTCATCATCCTCGGCACAGCGATCGACAAGGCCGATCGTGACCGGCTCGTTCTAGTGGCAGGTGCCCTCTTCTCCGTTCCCTTCATTCTGTTCTCCATGACGGGAGGGTTTCTCGCGGATCGGTACAGTAAACGTGCCGTCACGATTGCGACGAAATGTTTTGAGATTGTCGTAATGGCCTTCGCGATCGCCGGGCTAGCTTGGCAGAATCTGCCTCTCGAAATGGCCGCAATCTTCCTAGCCAGCACTCAGGCCGCGTTCTTCGCACCTTCCAAATACGGATTGCTGCCCGAGTTGCTGCCTGAGCCAAGACTTTCCTGGGGCAACGGTGTCATCGAACTGGGAACCTTCCTCGCGTCGATCGCAGGGCTTGTTTCCGGTGCTTTCCTTGCAGACGCTTTTCACGGGCACCAGGGTTGGTCGGGTCTGGTCTTCCTCGCTCTGTCTGTTGCCGGTTTGATTTTCAGTCTCGGGATCACAAAAGTCCGCGCCGCTGATCCCTCCAAGAAGTTTCAAGCCAACCCGCTCACCGATCTGTGGAAACAGTTAGGGTTAATTCACCAGGATCGTATCCTATGGCTGGCTGTGCTCGGTAACACCTATTTCTGGTTTCTTGCTGCGCTGCTAACCGCCAACATTGTTTTCTACGGCGAAGATGTTTTGCACAGCAGCTCAACGGGCACCGGGATCCTGCAGGCGGCGGTAGCAATCGGCATAGGGCTGGGCAGCCTCGCGGCGGGATATCTTTCGAGCGGCAAGGTCGAGTACGGACTTATTCCGCTCGGTTCGGTCGGTATGACGGTATTCGGAGTGGTGCTCTCCGCCTCAAGCCTCTCATTCGCCCATGTGCTGATGCTCCTCGCCGCTCTCGGCTTCTCAGCCGGGTTCTTTGCGGTCCCCGTTAACGCTCTGATTCAGCACCGCCCTGACGAAAGAGACAAAGGGGGGGTGATCGCAGCCGCGAACCTGCTCTCCTTTGTTGGCATTGGGGGAGCTGCGGGCGTTTATTATTTTTTCCAGCACTACGCCCATTTCAGCCCGCCTTCGATTTTCCTGTCCGTCTCGTTAGTAACGGTGGCCGCGACGTTCTATGTCTTGTATCTGCTGCCCGATGCCCTGCTTCGGCTTTTGCTTTGGATCGCCACCCATACTCTGTATCGAATTCATTTGGAAGGACGCGAGAATATTCCGGCAAAGGGCGGAGCGTTGCTGGTGCCGAATCATGTCTCCATGGTCGATGCGGTTCTTCTGATTGCCTCGATCGACCGACCGATTCGCTTCCTTATGTTCAAGGGCTCCTATGACCACCCACTGGTCAAGCCGTTCGCCAAAATCATGGGGGTGATCCCAATCTCCTCTCAGCTCCGTCCCCGCGAAATGATTCAGTCTCTCAGGACGGCGACGCAAGCGTTAAAAGATGGTGAGATTGTATGCATCTTTCCCGAGGGCCAGATGACTCGCATCGGTCAGATGCTTCCGTTCCGTCGCGGCATGGAAAGAATCATCAAGGGCGTAGATGTCCCCATCATTCCGGCGAATCTGGGAGGGGTTTGGGGATCGATCTTCAGCTTCGAGCGTGGAAGATTTCTATGGAAGCTTCCGCGCACACTTCCCTATCCCGTAACCGTCACCTTCGGTAAGCCAATGCTCTCAACCACCTCCGCTCAAGATGTACGGCAGGCGGTGCAAGAGCTTGGCGCCGAATCGTATCGATTCCGCAAGCGCTATATGAGAACGCTGCATCGCTCGTTTGTGCAAACCGCACGGCGTCATCCGTTTCGCTTTGCCATGGCAGATGGCCGAACCCCGAAACTTATCTTCGGTGGTGCCCTGACTCGCACCGTTTTCCTCGCCCGACGACTCCGCCCAGTCTGGGGCAACCAGAAGATGGTTGGTATCTTGCTCCCGCCATCAGTTCCCGGCGCGTTAGTCAACCTTGCCGCACTCTTGATGGGCAAGGTTCCAGTTAATTTGAATTACACAGCTTCTAACGAGGTCCTAGCTTCGTGTGCCAAGCAATGCGAACTGGAAACCGTAATTACGTCGAAGGCGTTTCTAGAGCGAGTCCACGTCTCGCCACCGGCGCAAGCGATCATGCTTGAGGATCTGGCCGAAAAGCCGGGTTTCTTCGAGCGTGTAACAGCGGCCCTAATCTCATGGCTTTTGCCCTTGCGGCTTGTTGAAAAGTGCGTAGGCGCCGGCAAGAACGTAGAGCTCGATCACACTGCTACCATCATCTTCTCCAGCGGTAGCACGGGTGATCCCAAAGGAGTCGTCCTAACTCACTATAATGTGGCGTCCAATGTCGAACAGTTGAACCAAGTATTCATGCTGGGTCGCAAGGACAAAATCCTCGGTATTTTGCCCTTCTTCCATTCTTTCGGTTTCACGGGAACACTCTGCTTGCCAACCACCATCGGCATGGGTGTGGTCTTTCATCCGAACCCGTTGGAAGCTCGCGCAATAGGTGCTCTCGTCAGCCAATATGCCGTCACTTTCCTGCTAGCCACGCCGACGTTTCTACAGTCGTACATGCGGCGCTGCTCTCCTGAAGATTTTGGCAGCCTGCAGTACGTAATGGCAGGAGCAGAAAAGCTTCCTGAGCGAGTTTCCATCGCCTTTGAAGATCGCTTTGGAGTTCGACCACTTGAAGGCTATGGCTGTACCGAATGCTCTCCTGCTGTCACGGTCAACACTCGCGACTTCCGAGCAGCACAGTTTCGACAGGTTGGCGCAAAGCGTGCCAGCATCGGTCATCCCTTGCCGGGAATCAGCGTAAGAATCGTAAGTCCTGAAACGCTGGCTCCCCTGCCCCAAGGCGAAACTGGACTACTGCTGGTGCGGGGTCCGAATGTCATGAAGGAATATCTGAATCGGCCCGAGAAGACTGCAGAGGTTCTCCGCGACGGCTGGTATAACACGGGCGACATCGCCATGATGGACGAGGACGGGTTTGTCCGGATCACCGATCGCTTGACGCGGTTCAGCAAGATTGGAGGAGAAATGGTTCCCCATATTAAGATCGAAGACAAGCTTCACGAGATCAGCGGCTCGATGGAACAGATCTTCGCCGTAACCGCGATTCCTGACGAGAGAAAGGGTGAGCGCCTGATCGTACTTCACACACTTCCAAGCGAACGCTTACAAGAGTGTCTTGCTCAACTCAGCAAATCGGATTTACCGGCGCTGTGGAAGCCGCGGCCTGATCAGTTTGTGCATGTAGACTCGTTACCATACCTCGGCACTGGCAAGCTCGATCTGCGTCGGCTAAAAGAGATCGCAGCGGGAGTCGCAATATGACAGGAACGCTTTGACCGAGACAGCAATTCAAAACTGAGGTGTCCCGCGATTCCCGGACGGATCGAAACGCACGCTCTTTCGCCATTCGTCTGGCTGTGACGGCCGTCACCCTCATTGCGTGGTTCTGAGCCCAGCCACTGATCGATGTACGCAGCGTACCGTATGCTGGAATCGGAAACCTATTGCCCACTGTCGCGACTTCGGCGAAGTCTTACCTGCACCGGCGTCGTTGGCATCAGTTCTACCCCTGGTCGCCGCGCTAATAACACTCCCCTTAAGACGGAAGATTAATTCCCGCGGAGCTTATAGGCTTCGTGGGAGGGTCAAGGGATTTCGGCCGCGGTCGATCCCCAAGCCGATCGGCTTCGCCAGCAGCTACCAAAGCGTGCAGCGTTTCGTGCGCAAGTGAAGCGGAGCGCGATCTCGGTCGGCTCGCCGCTTCACAGATCGCTTCGAATCAAGGATCTTGGTAAAGTTGGCAATCCTACCCCCGCGCGTGTGGAACCGCGAGGGGGAAATAGGCGCTGTGAGCTAAGCAGAAGAGAGCGGTCGAGGATAGAATCCATAGCAACTGGAACGGATTAATCGACATCCAGCCTCGCTCTTTGCTAGAAATGAACTTCCTTGAAGACGTTGCCACCCGCAAGCAAGTTGGCTCGTCGCCGGCAGGGTGCGACGCCAGACGAAAGGAGACCTTACGATGTCGAAAATAGAAACCAGAGAGATTCGTCGATCCCTTGTCGCAATCTCCATCCTTATGACCTCCCTGATCTTTCTGTTGCGCTCTGCGGGTGCGCAATCGGCACCACCGGAGGGGACCATCGTCATGAAAGACGTTCTGGTGATTGATGGAAGAAGCGGCCCGCCGCTCGAGCACGCTGCAATCGTCATCAAAGGAGACCGCATTGTTTCCGTGGGCGTGGTCGGAAAGCTGTCGTGGCCAAAAACGGCACGAGTGATCGATTACCGCGGGAAGACGGTACTTCCCGGTCTGATCTCCGACCATTCTCACGTCGGGCAAGTCGACGGAGTCGGGACTGCACCGCAGAATTACAACCAGCCGAACATTCTGCGACAGCTGCGCCAGTACGAGGTATACGGCGTTACTACAGTGACTGCTCTCGGCTTGAATAGCGATCTGTTCTACGAACTGCGGCCTCGATTGCATTCGGGCGCGTTGCCCGGGGCCGATCTGTTCGGTGCGGACCGCGGAATTGGCATTCCCAATGGTGCCCCGCCCACCTTCACCTTGCCGGAGAGCCAACTGTATCGCGTAGCAAGCCCGCAGCAGGCGGTCGAAGCCATTGACGAAATGGCGACTCGCAAACCTGACTTGATCAAAGTATGGATTGACGACTTCCATGGAAGCCTGCGCGTTAAGATGCCGCCGGAAGTGTATGGTGCGGCAATCAAGGAAGCGCACCGACTGGGACTGCGGGTAGCAGCGCACATCTACTATCTTTCCGATGCCAAATCTTTGGCGAACAGCGGCGTCGACATCATCGCCCATGGAGTGCGCGATCAGGCAGTGGACGACGAGTTTGTCGGTCTCATGAAAAGCCATTCCATCTGGTACATCGCGACCATCGATCTGGATGAGTCCAGCTATATTTACGCGGAGAAACCGGAATGGCTCAAGAATCAATTCTTGGTTCACGCGCTGCAACCGGCCCTGGCTGACGAGTTCAGCGATCCTGATTGGCGAGCAAAGATTTTGGGCAACCACAAACAAGTTGAAACCTCCAAGGCATCTGTCCTCACGAACGAGCGCAATTTAAAGATTCTTTACGATGCAGGAGTAAACGTCGGATTTGGAACAGACTCGGGAGCTATGGCTGTCCGCATCCCTGGTTTTGCTGAACATAGAGAATTGGAATTACTGGTGGATGCGGGTTTGACGCCCTTGCAAGCGATCAATCTCGCTACCGCAAATGCCGCGTCCTTGCTCCATCTCGATGATCGCGGGGTTCTGGAGCCTGGGAAATTGGCGGACATCATCGTCGTAGATGGAAACCCGACCGCGCAAATAAGCAACGTTCATAACATTGAGGCTGTCTGGCACCGGGGAAAGCTGGTCAGCGCACGGGTTCAGGACTACGCACCGTGAATGGTGTGGAGGCAAAAATAATCGCGTTGGATCGACTCGATGGTTTTTTTTGCACTTCGGCTGACACAACTTCCCAAGTCCAGGAAGCATGCAATGACCCATCGGCGGCGGAGTGAACTCCTTTCGAAGAGTTTCCTATTCTTGTTAGGCATGAAATCAGCACGACCGTTACAGAGGAGCATGCACAGAGTTCAGTTCGTGACAATCCTCATATTGTTCTTGGTCGGGCTCTGTGCGTCGCAACAGCATCGGGTGGGAATAAGTGGTCCGGAGGCGCCACCGCTGCAGGGAGCAGGACAGTGGCATTATCGGGCTCCCCTCCCGCACGCACGCGGGGGGGTAGCGGTGGCAGAGGCTGGAGGCAGAGTTTACGTACTGGGCGGGTACGCCGATGGCTTCGTGGACCAGCCTCTGAACGAGGAATACGACCCAGCGGCAAATCTCTGGCGCATCCGTGCTCCCATGCCGCGAGGTTTGAATCATGTTGGCGCGGTAGGACTCAATGGCAAAGTTTACTGCATCGGTGGATTCATAGAACAAAACAAGTCAGCCGAGCAAGACGTTTCTGTGTATGAGCCGGCCACCAATTCCTGGCAAGAGCTAGCGCCGCTGCCGACGCCGCTCAGTTCCGTTTCCGTGGCGATTCTCGATGGCAAAATCCACGCAGTCGGCGGACGTGACCGTTTAAGCGTGGGAACACATCGGGTGTACGATCCTGCAACGAATCGCTGGAGCGAGTCGGCTCCTTTGCCCCAGGGTCGCGATCACATGGGCTTGGTCGCAATTGGCGGCAGGTTATATGCGGTCGGGGGGCGATTCAACACCTTTGAATACAACACGAACTTGCTCGATGTTTACGATCCCGCCACCAATTTGTGGAAATCCGTCAAGCCAATGCCAACGGCCCGAAGCGGAATGGCTGTGACGGTCATGGATAACAAGATGTTTGTTTTCGGCGGAGAGAAACTGGGTGGAACCTTCAATCAGGGCGAAGTCTACGATCCCGCGGCTGATATTTGGGCAGAGCTGACGCCAATGCCGATGTCTGTCCACGGCACCGGGGCCGTGGTCGTGGGCGACACCATTTATATTCCGGCCGGAGCAACGCTCAATGGCGGTACGGCGCAAACCAATGGCACCCAGGCATTCACTCTCAAGTGAGCAGCCATTGTCCGATTAAGGATGCCTTGGCCAGTGGCAACTGATTATGCCGGGTGCAGAAGGCTTGTCTACGAAAAAACCTCGGACCTGACACCCGGACGGTCGCGCCGGTATGATAGTGCGCGGTTCGGATTGGCGCTTGTCGGACTGATGTAGTCGACTGCCGTTTCTGTGTTTCGGGAAATTGAAGCGGAATAGAACTTCGCCCATCGAATTAACAGAAAGGATTGTTGGGGTTGAACTATGACAGAGAAAACCGAAGCCGTAAGTCTGTCCGCGGCGAGCGCCGGAACGATCGCACTCGGCGATGAACTCAGTGTCAATCGCCTTGGCTTCGGGGCGATGCGCCTAACAGGCGACGGAATCTGGGGGCCACCGAAGGATCCCGCAAATGCAGTTGCCGTCCTTCGCCGCGCCATCGAGTTGGGCGTCAACTTCATAGATACAGCTGATTCCTATGGTCCCAATGTCAGCGAGCTGATCGCCGATGCGCTGGCGCCTTACCCCAAGGACCTTGTTATCGCGACGAAGGGTGGCTGGAATCGCCCTGGGCCGAACCAGTGGGCGCACGATGCCAGTCCGGCGCACTTGCGCGAGGCGGTGGAAGGCAGCCTGAAAAGGCTGCGCCTCGACCGGATCGACGTTTACCAGTTGCACATTCCCGATCCGGCGGTGCCTCTCGACGCGTCGATTGAAACTCTGGCGAACATGAAAACAGAGGGAAAGATCCGATTGGTTGGGCTGTCAAACGTCACGGTAGAGCACATCGAACGGGCGCGGAAGATCGTGCCGATCGTGTCCGTCCAGAACCGCTATAGTTTCGCCGATCGCGAATGGGACAATGTCGTGGATTATTGCGAGCGCAATGGGATCGCGTTCATCCCTTGGTTCCCTCTGGGGGCAGGGCGCGTGGCCGGCAGGCTGCTGGAAGGGATTGCGAAGGCTCGCAAAGTAAAGCCTATCCAGATTGCATTGGCGTGGTTGCTGAAACGGTCCCCGATTATGCTGCCCACCCCCGGTACTTCCTCAGTCGCACATCTTGCGGAAAATGTGCAGTCGGCATCTTTACATCTGTCTGAGAAAGAATACCTGGAACTAACTGGTATTGCGGAGTTGGCTTCCTGACAGGTCCGCTTTGTACGCCCGGCTCGCCGAAGACAGGGCGAGGTCAGGCGGATGGGCCTGGGTTAGGCGCTTTAAGGAATAGTATTCACTGAGAACGCTCGCTTCTGCAACTGCACAGGAGGACTTGCGATGACTCTGAGCGATAGCAACTCGAATCAATCACGCATCCATGCTTACGAGCAGTCGTCGGCGACCGACAGAATGCTCTCAAACCAGGACTCCGGTGTGAGCAGGAGAGAGTTCCTCGGCATGACTGCTGCCTCCTTATTAGTGGCCGGAAGGCTGAATGCTGCCGCAAAGCCGGATAGCAAGAACGGAATTCCCCATCGAACTCTGGGGCGCACCGGCGAAAGGGTTTCGCTTATCGGACTCGGCGGGTATCACCTGGGCAATCAGAGCGATCCCGACGAAAGCATTCGCATCATTCGCACTGGAATCGATGAAGGAATCAATTTTCTCGATAACTGCTGGGACTACAACAACGGAGAGTGCGAAATTCGAATGGGCAGAGCGCTGCGCGATGGTTATCGCCAGAAAGCCTTCTTGATGACCAAGATCGATGGCCGAAATAAGACCGCTGCCATGACGCAAATCAATGAATCGTTGCGGCGGTTGCAGACGGATCGAATTGACTTACTCCAGTTCCATGAAGTGATTCGCGATTCTGATCCGGATCGCATTTTCGCCGAAGGCGGAGCGATTGAGGTCGTCCAGGAAGCGAAGAAAGCGGGCAAAGTCCGTTTTGTCGGCTTCACAGGCCACAAGAGTCCGGACATTCATTTAAAGATGCTGGCCACCGCGGCACAACATGGCTTCGCGTTCGATGCCGTGCAGATGCCTCTTAACGTAATGGACGCCCACTTCACCAGTTTCGAAAAGAAAGTGCTGCCAGCCTTGACCAAGGACGGTATCGGTGTTCTCGGCATGAAACCCATGGGCGACCATCTCATACTCGATAGCAAGACCGTTACCCCGATCGAGTGTCTACACTATGCGATGAATCTTCCCACCAGCGTCGTCATCACGGGCTGTGATTCGCTTCCGATCCTTCAGCAAGCCCTCCAGGCCGCCCGGACGTTTCAGCCGATGGACTCTTCCCAGGTTGCGGCTCTTCTCGCCAAGACGGCAAAGGCGGCGGAAGCCGGCCAGTTCGAACTCTACAAAACAACTCACCACTTTGACGGCACCGTCGCCAACCCGCAGTGGCTTGGCTGACACCAAACCACAAACCACGGTTAACCCGCAACGATGCGACTGCTAGCAGCAAATAAAATGGAGCGTGCTTACAGCCGGCTTCTCATCGGTGCTTCTGCTTTACATACATCTTTCACGCCGCGGTCTCGGCGAATGCCTCGATTTCGTTGACTTCATCTTCGATGAGGTGCAAATCACCAGCGCGCATGACTCCCTCTGCCTGCGGCACATTGCGGGCTCCGACGATGGCGTCGGTCACGGCGGGATTGCCCAACATCCAGGCAATAGCGACTTCGCCCCACCGCACCGTTGTGGCGGTTGGCGACCGCTCGCATGCGCTCGACCAGCGCCAGATTGTGCGAGAGATTTGGTTCGTAAAATCTGGATACACCCTGCGCCCGTCGTCGGGCTTCCGCTGTTATCGCACCTCTCGAGGTTGAAATCGAGAACGCCAGTCTAGTCGAAATGCCGACGTTGGTGTCAACGGCGGGACGAACTCGGACTGCCAAAGGGCTTGCCCTGTTCTGGAGGCTCGTGGGGGAACGCCGATCCCTTCATCGTGTCGACACCTATCCCGCGCCGCCCAGGCCAGAGCCGTTTCTCGCAATTGCCGGAATTCTCCTCCCTCGGCGCTTTGGCAGTTACGACGTGCTTGCGACTGGAGTATTCTGAGGAGTCTTCCGCGCGGCAGGCACGACGGCGGCGGCTGCCACGGAGATCTCAGGCCGGCTTGGCGGGAAGCACGACTTGGTTCTGGCTGCAGTAGTGGTTGATCGCGTTTTCCGGTTCTCGGAGCTGTTGCTGAGAAAATGACGGATCAACTCAATGTGCCAGGTGGCTATTGGCGATGTTGCATCGAACGCGAAGGATTCTGAAAGGACCATTCTGATGAAGACTCTTGGGGCTGCCTTCATGATTTCGCTTTGTTCCATGGTTGCGGCGCAGCAGTTTTCCTCCGTCCCTGGCCAAGGAAGATCGATGGTAGTGACCAAGCTGGGAATTGTGGCCACGCCGCAGTTTCTCGCCTCCCAGGCCGGTGCGCACATTCTGGAGCAGGGCGGCAACGCCGTGGACGCCGCAATTGCCGCAAACGCAGTGATGGGTGTAGTGCAACCCTATGTGAACGGCATGGGCGGAGACCTGTTCGCAATTTACTACGACGCGAAGACGGGGAAGCTCTATGGATTGAACTCCAGCGGTTGGACGCCGAAGGGGCTCAGCATCGAATACTTAAAATCGCACGGCGTCGATCACATCAATCCCATCGGCGTGGAAACCATCGACATTCCCGGTGCCGTCGCGGGATGGGATGCCTTGCGCGGCCGGTTCGGCACGCTGCCCTTCTCTGAGATCCTCTCACCCGCGATTTACTACGCGCAGAATGGATTTCCGCTGGCTGAGAGAAATGCGCGCTATTGGCTCGCGAAGAGTTTGATGCAGCAGCCAGGCTACAAAGAGACGTATATGCCTAACGGCGTCGCTCCGAAGATGGGAGATGAATTCAAGAATCCTGCGCTCGCCAATTCGCTCCGGCAAGTGGCAGAACATGGCCGGGATGCGTTCTACAACGGCCCGATGACGGAGACGATGGTGACATTCCTCCAGTCACAAGGGGGTACGCACACGCGCGACGATTTCCGCGATTTTGAACCAGAGTGGGTCGAGCCAATTTCGACGACATATCGCGGATGGACTGTCTACGAACTTCCACCAAATGGGCAAGGAATTGCCGCATTAACGATGTTGAACATCATGGAGCAGTTTCCTCTAGGACAGTATGCGCACAACTCCGCGGATGCTCTGCACGTCATGATCGAGGCGAAAAAGCTGGCCTACGCGGATATGTATAAATATGTGGGCGATCCGCGATTCACCCCGGTTCCGGTGAAGGAGATGCTTTCGAAGGAACTGGCGAAGAAGCGTGCGGCGCTGGTCAAGATGGACAAGGCCGCGTGCGAAGTGGTTCCTTCCGACATTGAGAAGATACTCGACGCTCACGGAAATTCGACGATCTACCTTTCAGCGATCGATAAAGATGGAAATATCGTTTCTTTGATCCAGAGTAACTACGCGGGCTATGGCACGGGAATGGTCGCCCCCGGCCTCGGCTTTTCCTTTCACAACCGCGGCGCGGGATTTCAGTTGACGCCTGGGCTGCCGAATTCGCTGGCCGGGCGCAAGCGCCCACTGCATACGATTATTCCTGCGTTTATGGAGAAGGATGACATTCACATTGGATTCGGCATCATGGGAGGGTGGAACCAGGCGCAGGCGCACGCGCAGTTTGTGGCGAACGTGGTGGATTACGGAATGAACGTGCAGGCGGCGCTGGAGGAGCCAAGGTTCACGAAAGGAACTTTTGAAGGCTGCGATGTACAGATGGAAAACACGATTCCGGCATCCGTAAGAGACGAATTAACCAAGCGCGGACACCAGATCGAACTGCTCGAGCCATTTTCCTTCTCGGTGGGGCAGGGGGAAGCGGTTTTGAGAGACACCAAGCGCAATGTGAACTTTGCCGGCGCCGATCCCCGTTCCGATGGCGAAGCGATCCCACAAGAGCCGACTACAAAGTAAACTACGGGATGTAATTAAAATTGATGTAATAAAACGGATTCGACAGCTTCACGCATTATTGAAACCTCCTTTGCCAGAGATGGCGCACCTTACACCAATCAAAGCTCATGGGAGATGCGTGTGAATAGCACTACTCCAGCTCTTTATCTTTTTAACGATTGCGCAGACTGGGCGTCAACACTTTTGGACCTCCGTCCATTGGAGTTGTGGCGGCCAAGAATCTTGGCCATGAGCGGATACATGTTCACGTTTTCAAACCCGGGCACCGTTATATTCCGCCGTATCTCGGGGGCGATGGCACAGAAAATGGCGCGCATGGATGTGAATTGCCGCGGGTCGCAGCCATGACCGGCCTGTTCTTCGGCACCGTGTCTGCGGGATTCGTTGCCTGAGCTTGAATCTTAGCGGAAACCGTCGAGAGAACGGGGCACGGCGTACGGTTTCTTTTCTTGGCCGGGGGCGTTCGGCCCGTGCGCGGATTCGGGGACCGGCGCGAGATTCTGCCCGTGCAGGTGTGCGCACACAATCGCAACAAGCATCCAAACAAGACGATGTTTAGGCCAGCTTTCAACCAAAGTCATTTCTCCTCCCGATGACGGACCGTACCTATACCCCTAAGATGAGGTGTGTACAATCTTTGCAGACGAAATCAGTGAACCCTGGAGAGAACCGTTTGAACTCTAGCAAATGTGTAGCCCTCTTCTTATTTCTCCTTCTTTTTATATTTTTCACGCCGGCTTCGCGGGGACAAATCGATGACGCCACAAGGGAACTCGCACACGATACTTTTAAACAACTGATCGAAATCAATACCACGGACTCGGTGGGAAACGTGACTAGGGCATCCGAAGCCATGGCGCAACGCTTTCGCGATGCCGGTTTTGCCGAGTCCGATATGCAGATTCTTGGCCCGAACGATCGCAAGAAGAATCTCGTCATACGGCTGCGCGGAACAGGGAAAAATAAACCCTTGCTGCTCATCGGCCACCTCGATGTAGTGGAAGCCCATCGCGAGGACTGGACTACTGATCCCTTCAGCTTCATCGAGAAGGACGGCTTCTATTACGGCCGCGGCACGCAGGATATGAAGAGCGGCGATGCCATTATGCTCACCACGCTGATCCGTTTTAAGAAGGAGGGTTATATCCCCGACCGCGACATCATTCTCGCTCTCACTGCCGACGAAGAGGGCGGCAAGTCGAATGGTGTTGACTGGCTAGTAAAGAACCATCGCGAACTCATCGACGCCGAAATGGTTTTCAATCACGACGGCGGCGGCATCCTGAGCGATCATGGCAAACCGGTGATGATGACCGTGGATGCCACGGAAAAGCTTTATGCGGATTTTCAGATTTCGGTAACAAATCCCGGGGGCCATAGCTCATTGCCCAGGCCAGACAATGCGATCTATTCGCTCGCGAACGCGCTCATGCGACTCGAGCACCACCAGTTCCCTTTCGAACTGAACGATGTCACGCGTGTTTACTACGAGCGGATCGCCAAGGTCGAAACGCCGGACCGTGCCGCCGACATGAGAGCGATGCTGAAAACTCCTCCCGACGACCAGGCAGTAGCCAGACTGTCGCGCGATCCGATCGACAACTCTACCCTGCACACCACCTGCGTTGCCACGCGGCTCAGCGCCGGACACGCCAACAATGCTCTGCCGCAGCGGGCCGAAGCAAATGTGAACTGTCGCATTCTGCCCGGGCACTCGGCAGAAGAGGTCCGGCAGGAATTGACTAAGATTTTCGCGGATCCTGCAATCACCGTGCGTTACGTCGACAGATTTGGCAATATCTCCGACACTGCATCCGGTCGCAAGAGCTTCCCGCCTCCGCCCTTGCGTCGCGATGTGTTTGGCCCTTTGGAGAAGATCACGGAAGAAATGTGGCCGGGCACTCCCGTCATTCCGGATATGGCGACCGGTGCATCCGATGGTGTCTACACGATGGGGGTGGGACTGCCAACCTATCAGATCTCAGGAATTGCGATTGATCGCGACGATATTCGCGCCCACGGACGGGATGAGAGGCTCCGCGTCGACTCCTACTACAAAGGCGTTGATTTCTACTACCGGTTCCTCAAAGCGGTGACAGCGAAATAAACAGACGACTCCACAAATCGCGGCTGTTGTCGCGCTGGCAGGATTGGTCGCCAGTGCGCTCGCGGAAGATTGTGGACTTACGCTTTCTGAGCATCACATCAAAACCTCGTTTGTCAAAGGCGAGGGTTATAGCACCTCCGTTCATTATGATCATGGTTCTTTGCCGTGAAGCACCCAGGAGATGCTGTCCGCGAAGCTGCCGCCGCACCGCAGATTCAAACGAGAATCTGCGACCCCAGGACGCGCCAGCAAATTGATCGCAATTTATCTCCTTCAATCCAGCTTGAGTGATCGGGAAGCGAACCTCCTCGAGTCAGGGCTTGTGCTTTGGAGTCCTGGAATTCAGTGTCGCAATCATCATCCGAGCTGCTGGTGGGATAGCGACCTTCCTGGTCAGAACGATCTGCCTTGCTGGTATTTCCTCTCCGTAAATCTTCCGATTGGCGCCATTATCGGGACGAATGGTTGATCCCTCGAGTGACACGCCTACAAACGCGCCGCGGGCTCGGGAGTAACTCAAGATGTCGGCACGTAAGGTGGCGTCCGTTTCCGCTGAGGCAGTGCGGCCGACCGGGCCTGCCGCAACCGATGCGTCGGCCCCCAGTTTCACTTTGCTGGCGAGAATTCCGCCCGCACCCCGCTCATTCATTACCAGCAGCACAAAGTCTGTTGCCTCGCCTCCGATTTGAAGGCCAAAGCTGCCACCCTCAAGTGCCATCATCGTAGGCGCTCCCCACGATCCTCTAAAGCTTTCACCTCTGCGGCAGGACATCGCGCCGCGCCCGTAGCTTCCGCCAACAATGAAGGCGGCCTTCAAAACCGACGGAAAGACAACCACACAATCGGCCTTGTCGAGCAAGTCGTGGGGGATGTCGTCGGGAACATCGAGTATCTCTTTCAGCACCGTACCGCTGTTCGTCAAACGATCTTCATCTTTTTCCTGATCAGCTGCAGAAGCTGAAGAGGAAAGAATGGGCAGAACTACGAGTAACATACTCAGAAGATAAGTTGTTGATTTCTTCATTGACTCTCCTCCTGGTCCAGTTGGCGAGCGATTCATAGGGTAAACACTACCGTTTGGCGTATGCACGCCGCGGGCAGGCGACGACCATTGCTTTGGATCTGAAGCTTCTCACGCATGGTAGCATCAGCGCGCAGGATTGTGTAGCCATCGCCCAGGTCGGTTTTACCCATAAGCCTTCCGTTTGAGACATCGATGAGATTGTTTGGGATCGACACGCTGATTCGCATGTTCTGCACTTCTTCATGCCACTGATCCTTGTTCGGCCACCACATGCTGGCTCCGACTTCTTCGCACGCTGTGTAAACCCAGGGGCGGCCGGCGGGATCTTTGTCGAATACGAGGCTACCGCACCTGCCGATAGGAACGGGATAACCGGAGTAGTAGAAATCAATCGAGTAGACGCGCCCCGCGCGAAGAGTCTCTGGAAAATCAATGAACCCGAAATTCTCTTCGCGGTGATACTCCAGTGGGGTGGACCTCAGCAGAATCTTGTCAACGTCTAGGAGGTGATTGAGGTCGATCTGGACGCGCGTGCCGTCCTTGAGCATGCGGAAGCGAATGGTATTCTTGCCGCTCAAGAACTTCTTGTCGGGATCGACCCGCACATCTAGATGGTAGTAGAGCAGCTTGTTGTTGGCGCGATAAGGCCCCCAACCACCGCGTAAAACATCGTCGCGCGTAGGAGTCGGTTCAGCCGGCGGCGTGGACGTCCGGCCAGGCGACTGGGTTCGGGACGACGGAGAGCTGGTCGTCAGAATGCCGTTTGATTGCTTTGATTGAGCAGAAGACGAACTTTGGGCTGCGGCCGACGGGAGCACGAGAGAAAAAACCACGAAACAAAGAAACAAGTGAGGACAGAAAAGCGGGACGTGGGCCATCTCATGGCGGTAGTTCCAAGGTTTCTTTGCAAAACTAAGGCATCACGGTTGTACAAGCAACCATTGTATACAATATCCCGGAATCGTTGCATGCAGTTTCCAAGGAGCCTCCAAATACTCGGCGTGAACGAAAAACGCCAACCCGTAATCCGAGCCGGAGCGAGAAAAAGGTGTACCAGTTGAGCGCGCTGAGGGAAAAGTGGTCGCGACGCTGCGGGACACAGGGAAGAAGTCGAGCTGGAAAATTGTTCAGTCCCCGCCGCGTCCGCGCGGAAAAGTGGGGGCTCCAGCAAGTCTTTTGTTTTGTTGGCGTCCCCGAAGGGATTTGAACCCGCCATGAAAGAAAAATGGTGCAAGGATTCACGTAGTATTTGCAAGGCCCGGTTCGGCTCACCCAAGCCCTGAAAAAACTGGAAAGAACGGAACACTCGCACTCGAAGCCGGTCTTGGTTTCCACCGGGAAATCTAAATAAGACTCTTGATCGGCAGCCATGTAACCGGCCCGACCACACTAGAACGTCAGCCGAGCCGCCAACTGCCCGATGCGGGGAGTCGCCCCACGAAAGCTGCCGGTGGTGGTGACTTGGCCGAAGATTGGGCTTAGAGGGTTCGTCTCATTATTGAAGGCGGTCGGTTGAGCGAACTCGGGATGGTTCAAGCTATTGAAGAACTCCGCGCGAATCTCCAGCTTGACCCGCTCGGTGAACGAAGTGGTTTTGGCGAGCGCGATGTCGAGATTGGTCAGGGTCGGCCCGCGGAGCAGGTTGCGGGGGATTCCGTAGGTTCGGTCGGCCGGGTTAT
>Ga0302326_10004292_pt1 | contig 33062 bp, 31 predicted proteins | sample Palsa_T0_3_FD_202264 | JGI IMG/M metagenome (GOLD analysis project Ga0302326, IMG submission 202264) | Peat permafrost microbial communities from Stordalen Mire near Abisko, Sweden - Palsa_T0_3 | ecosystem: Environmental > Terrestrial > Soil > Palsa > Peat permafrost | place: Sweden: Abisko...
ACGCAGTTTGGCAACCAGCCCTCGAAGCTGAACACCATCAAGCTGAAAGACGACCTGTACGTGATCCATAACGACTTCGTCCCCGGCAACACCACCGCGCTGATCACCAACGACGGCGTCCTGCTGGTGGACGACAAGTTCGAGATCGATCACGCCGGCATTCTGGCCGAGCTAAAGAAGATCACCGATAAGCCGGTGAAGTACATCATCAACACGCATCATCACTCGGACCATAGCGGAGGCAACGCGAAGTTCCAGGCCATGGACGCAAAAGTGGTTGCATCGCAGGAAGCTCGCGAGCAGATGGTGGTCGCCAATCAGCCCGGCCTTCCCGACATCGTGATCGAACATCACGCGCATATTTTTCTGGGCGGCAAGAACGTCGCGCTGTATCATTTTGGACGCTCGCATACCAACGGTGACGTAGTCGTACTATTCCCGGCCGATCGGGTCCTCGCCGCCGGCGACATGTACACCAAGGGCGACGATGTTCCGGAGCTGATCGATTATTCGGGCGGCGGCAGCGCCGTGGAATGGCCCAGCACGTTGCGTTCGGCGCTGCAACTGGATTTCGACACCGTAGTCCCCGGCCACGGGCCGATGTCCACTAAACAAGAAATGGCCGCTTACCGCGACAGCACTATCCGCCTGGTTGCTCGCGTTCGCGAAATGAATCGCGCCAAGAAATCCAAGGACGACATCGCGCAGATGCTGCGAACGGAATTCCACTGGGCGGACCTGCATTTGGCCCGCGGTCTTAACGGAGTGGTCGAAGAAGCCCAGTAGTTATGAAGTACCTCGCCCTGCTGCTGATCTCCGCTGCGCCGATATTCGCGCATCACTCCTTCGCTGCGGAGTTCGACGCCAAGAAGCCTGTGACGCTCAAGGGCACCATCACGCAACTCGATTGGACCAACCCGCACATCTGGCTTCACATCGATGCCAAAGACGACGCCGGCAACGTCACCTTATGGATGTGCGAAGGCGGCAATCCGAATACGCTGATGCGCGCGGGCTGGCGGAAAGACACCGTGAAGGCCGGCGATCAACTGACCATCGAAGGCTTCCGCGCCAAGGACGGAACCAACACCTGTAACACCCGCTCGGTCACATTCCCCGACGGCAAGCGAGTCTTCGCCGGATCGCAATCCGACGGCGGACCCCAGCAGTAGCTACTTGGCCAATTTACTTACCGACCAGATGCTGCACGTCCAGGTTATTGCCGTGGTCGTCCTGATTCTCGTTGCAGACGTTTTCCATGATTTCCCAACCGGGCGCGAGCTGTGCGACCTCCCTCACGGTCCACGGTTTCGAGTAAGCGCCGGGATCGTCAATCGTGATCTCGATCACCACTTTGCCTAATTCCGGCCGCGTAAAACGCTCGATGGTGTGAGCCTTAGTGGTGCGCGGATGTCCGTCAGCGTCCAGCCACGCGCGATCGTTCATTCCCACCGTATCCACCACCAGCGCGTCGCCATCCCAGTGGCCGATCGAATCGCCCCACCAGGTTTCGACCACATCTTTATCGTGCGGCCGACCATCCAGAAAGACTTGGCGATAGCTGTGGACGTTCCCTTCATAAAGGATGATGAACAGCTTGTCGGTTTGCACGATCTTCCACGGATACGGATTCACGCGCGGCGTTCCCATCGGCAGGCAAAACCCTTCCGGGTCGTCTTTGCTTTCGTTCTCCAAGCGCTCCTTATAAACCTTGGCGGCCCAAGGCAGCATGGGGACATCGTCAGGATTCAGGTCGCGCGCAATGTTGTGCGCATAGCCCTCGCCACTCTTGCTGCGCGGATCGCCGGGGCCGTAGCCGGGCGCGTGATAGACGCCCGAAAAGTCCACCTTACCATCCGCTCTGCGCGGCGTCGGCTGGCCCTGGGGCGCTCGTGGAGCCCGGCTGTTCGCGCCAAAGTCCTGACCCGACAGTATGAAAACAGCCGCCGCGGCCACCATCGCGGCTTCGGTCCCCAGGCGCTTGAACATGGCGTCGAAATCTCCTCTGTGTAGCATATCAGCCGCGGAAATAATTCCGCCCTTAGTACTCTAAACATCCTTGGTCTAGGTGACGATGTTCACTCATTGTGAATCCAAAGGTTGTTCCCTTACCCCGGCCCAAACTGCTGAACCCGGCCGGCGGCAACTCCGAGCAACCGAAGGAGTTTCTCTTCTCCGTGACATGGGAGACTCTGTTGATTCAGCAACCGGTGGCTCTTCCGCAGCCCATGCTCGCGCCGCCATCGCGCGCCCTTCAGGTTGTCGAACCTCCCGCGCGCCGGCTCCAAACCGACGAGGCGGCCTGGGAAATGGTGGTTCCAAAAATGGTGCGGAAATAACCCATGGCTAGCGAACTAGACTCGGCGCTGGTCCATTTCTCCGCCGTCATTGCCGACCCCGAAAACGCGGCCACTCATTTCAATCTCGCTATTTGGCTGCAGCGCGCCGAACGATGGGACGCGGCGGCCCACGCCTTCCAGCGCGCATTATGGTTGGATCCCCAGCGGGACGCGGCGCGCATGGGCCTGGGAGCGTGCCTGCTGAAATTGAATCGCCTCGAAGACGCATTGGAAGTATTCGCCTCCGAAGACGACGCGCCTGGCCCAGCATTGTTTGGCAAAGCCGTGGCGCTGCAACTGCTGCGTCGCTTCGACGAAGCCGAAAGCGCATACGCCATTTTGCTCGAGTCCGATCCGGCCTCCGAAGAGACCCTCGCGAACCTGATCGCGATGAGCGCCCAGACGCGCGACCTGGAAAACATGCGCGAGTATTCGCAGAAACTGCTCGGCATCGCTCCGCAATCCACCGTGGCGTTGCAGGGACTGGCAACGGTGGCGCTGGAGCGCCGCGACAACCACGCTGCGGCGAAATACTGCGATCGCATCGTCGAACTCGCGCCCGATTGTCTGGAAGGTTGGCACAACTTGCGGCTCGCTCTCGATCGAATTCTTTCCGCATTCACTGTCTCGAAGCCCGCAGCTTCGATCCCGGAGGTAAGCTAAATGGCCCGCTTGCGCGTTCGTCTGGAATTGAACCGGCGTACTGCCGGCGTGCCTCTCGACAAGCTGGCCAGCGTAGTGCAGGAGACGCGCAAGTTTTTCCACTTGCTCGCCGAAGACGTGCACATCGAAGCCGAGCGCGGCGAGTGGATGGCGTCGGACTTCGATACCGAGTCGCTCAATTTCACCGCCGAATATTCGGGAGCGGTGACCGCGGAACAAGTGAACGCCTTTGCCGCGGCGTTCGCGGGCGCCACTTCGCTGCGTCGCGGGACCATCGCGCAATTTACCCGCATCGCCGATTTTCTGGGTGAAGACGAACTGGTGGGATTCGGATTGTACCAGGCCGATGCGGAAACCGAGCCATCGGAATGGCGCTGCCTCTCCAAGCGCGACGCGCAGCGTTTCGGGCAAGAGATCCAACTGCTGGCGGAAGCGGCCGGCGAATCGCAACCTGTGACAGCGCTGGCGGCGGTGATGACCGGCAGTGTAGCGGGACGGCGTCTATTCAAAGACCGGCGCGAGCGGGAGGCCCTGGCGGCCGACCCATCCAAAATGATCCGCGAAGTGGAATCGACGCTGGCCCGCCGGATCGGACTGCTGGAAGGTGAAGTGGCGGACCAAACCAGAAAGATGAAGGAGCCGCGCGACTCTGGCATGACGCTGGAGGAGGCCGACGAGCGATTTAAGCAACTGCTGTCGGCCATGGAAACATTTTGGGCGCAAGCTCCCCGGCAGACGCCCTTGCTCGCTACAGGAACGTCGGCCGCGCCCATTCCTGTGCCCGAGCCCATCCCCGCGCTGGCGGAAGCAAAACCAAAGCGCCGCTGGATGGTGGGCGTGGCGATGGCTGCCGCGGCCGTGGGGCTTAGCTTCGTCATTCCGGACTTGCAGCGCGAAATTTCGCACTTCATGACAGTGACGCCGCCGCCCGCGATCCCAGCCAGGGCTTCGGCCGCGCCCGCCGCTCCGGCGCTGCCAGTGGCGAAAGCTGAGTCGCCGCAACCAGCGGAACCGCCGCCACCGCCTCAGCCGTCCAAACCGCCGCAGCGATTCGAAGGGCCCCAGATCGCGCTCGAGATTCCCGCCGATGTGCGGGCCAAGGTCCCGGGCGAGGCGCGCGTCCAAGTGGTGGTCGCGATCGATGATCAGGGCAATGTGACCAATGCGGAAGTCGAGTCCATGACGGGAAAAGGCGCCGGGTTGCTGACCAAAGAGGCTCTCCAGACTGCGCGCCGCTCCCGGTTCCGGCCGGCCCGCGAGGGTGAGCGAGCCATCGAGAGCCAGATGGTTTTGACCTATTTATTCAAGCCGGATTCCGCCGAATTCTGAGGCGCTACTCAGGCGGATGTTCCAGAAATCGCGGCCTAAAGTAGAACCTACGTCCGGCCGATAAGCGGGTGATGGACCGCCGCTTCGACCAACGCATCACCGCGGCCTTGCCGGTTCGGCTCAGCTTGCTCGACTCCGAAGAAGAAGTCGGTGGAAAGTTGCTGAACATCTCCGAATCCGGCGTGGGCGTGCTGCTTCGCACCGAGGCCGAGCCCGGCGCGCTGGTGAAATTGGAAATCCTCGGGATCATTTTCTATGGGCATGTTGCACACTGCCAATGGGAAGACGCTGGATTTCGAACCGGGATCTTCGTGGAACCAGCGTTGCTGGATTCGTCCAATATCGTCGAGCTCGTAAGCAGCTACCTGGTCACCCAAGCCGGCTAACGGCGCTAGCTTACTAATTTGAAGACTGAAGCACGGCGCGGCGTGTCAGCTTGGAATCGAGCTTGCGCTCGATCTGGGCGATTTGCGAGCGCTCCGAGCGCGTGGCGAACGTAGATGCTGTTCCGGAAGCGCCGGCGCGGCCCGTTCGTCCCACGCGATGAATGAAATCTTCCGGGACCTGCGGAAGATCGTAGTTCACCACGTGCGAGATGCCCTCCACGTGAATGCCGCGAGCCGCGACGTCGGTGGCCACCAGTACGCGATAGTCGCCTTCCTGGAAGCCGCGCAACGCGTGCGTGCGCTGGCTTTGACTGCGATTACCATGGATCACCGCGGTCTTTACGCCTTGCCGTGCCAGCTTGACCGACAACTTGTCGGCGCCGTGCTTGGTGCGCGCGAAAACCAGGAACGAGCCCTGTTCCTTGCGCAGCATGTTTTCGAGCAGCCCGAGCTTGCAGTCCTGCTCCACTTCATAAAGGTGCAACTCGATTTTGGAGATCGGCTGCGTGGTGTCGCCGGCTTCGACGCGCACTGCGTTGCGCACGTGGTTTTTCACCAGGTGCTGGACCGACGTTTGAATAGTGGCGGAAAACAGCAGCGTCTGATGATCGGCCGGCATGGCCGCGATGATTTTCGTAACGGTGGGAAGAAAGCCCATGTCGAGCATCCGGTCGGCTTCGTCGAGAACCAGCGTGCGAACGTGGCCCAGGTTGATGAGCCGGCGTCCGAGGAAATCGAACAGGCGGCCGGGAGTTGCGATAAGAACTTGCGCGCCCTTGCGAATGGCCTGGAGCTGCACTCGCTCGCTGAGGCCACCCACGGCGACGGCGGCGCGAATGCCGGAACCCGAGGCCATTTGCGCAAACGCTTCGCTGATCTGGATGGCGAGTTCGCGAGTTGGGGTTAAGATGACGGCGCGAATACCGGCTTGCCCGGCGGCAGCGGGTTGCGCGGCCTCAGCCGAGATGTGATGAATGATGGGCAGAACAAACGCGAGCGTTTTGCCGGTGCCGGTTTGCGCGGTGGCGACCAGGTCGCGGCCGGCCAGTGCCGGCTCGATGGCCAACTCCTGGATGGGCGTTGGCTGGACAAAACCGTGCTTGGATAGATTGCTCTTCAGCAGAGCAGAGAGGGGTAAGTCAGAGAAACTTTTCATTTTTAGTTTTTGCGGAGGGAGAAACGACGAGCCGACTGCCGGTCAGGGGAGAGGGGGATTCGGATCAACTTCCAGTAGTCCTAACTATAGCACAGTTCGCGGACGGTGGTCCCTGCGGGCGATATACTGGAGTCGGTGCAGAAGATAACAGTACGAAAAAGACCTTCGATCAAAAACGCCGTTTGGATTTCTTACGACCTCGGCGTGCAGGGTGACTACCCCGGCATTTACGCGTGGCTCGACGAGCATCAAGCCAATGAGTGTGGCGATAACCTGGCGTTTCTCAATTACGAACACTCCGGTTCCCTGCTAGAATCCTTGACGGCCGATCTAAAGAGGTCGGTCGAAACGACGAAGAAAACGCGTATTTACGTAATATATCGCGAGCAAGAAAGCAAGAAAATGAAGGGGGCTTTCATTTTTGGCGGCCGGAAGGCGCCGCCCTGGTCGGGATTTGCGGTCGCCGCTGGATCGGCCGATAGCGACGAGGCCTAACGATATTGGAATACGCGCTAGCCGACACGGGCTTGTGGTACGCGATGTTCGATCGAACCGATCAACACCATTCTAAAGCCAAGGACAAAGCCGAAGTTTTGGAGCTATTCCAAATTGTGCTGCCATGGCCTACGCTCTACGAGACTCTTCGTACCAAATTCGTCCGCAACTCTGCCGCGCTTGGGCAGTTCGAGCGATTTCTAAAACGGCCCAACGTCACGTACCTGGATGACGCCGCTTTCCGGGATGCCGCGTTTGAACTCGCGCTTGAGTCGTCCTTAAGGCGCGATCGCGCGCTAAGCATGGTTGACTGCCTGATTAGACTGCTCCTGGAAGATGTGAACACCCGGATCAGCTATTTGCTGACTTTCAACGAGCGCGACTTTGCGGATGTGTGTCGGCGAAAGGGAATCGAGATCATTTGACTACCTGGGACTCCAGTTCGGCCCAGCGGGCATACAAATCTTCCACGCGGCGCTGCGCGGCTTGCATCTTGTCGTAAGCTTCGGTGACGCGATTTGGATCGGATGCCGCCGCTTGCAGTTCGTGCTGGCGCGCGCCGAGCTCGTGCTCGGCTTCGAGAATCTTCGCTTCCATACCGTCCCACTCGCGCTGCTGCAAATAGGACAGTTTCCTTTTCGGTTCGTCGGCCGCGACGGCAGGGCGGGGAAGTTTGGGCGCGGGCTTCTCGGAAAGCTGCTCGCCGCGGAATGCTTCCCACTGCGAGTAATCGGCAAACACGCCAGCTTCGCTGCCATTGGGACCGCCATCGAGTCCGATGACTACGGTGGAAACGCGATCCAGCATATAGCGATCGTGGCTCACCAGTACAATGGCGCCGGGAAAATCGAGCAAGCTGTCTTCGAGCACTTCGAGCGTCGGAATGTCCAGATCGTTGGTGGGTTCATCGAGCAACAGCACGTCGGCCGTCGCCAGCATCAGGCGCGCGATCATGACGCGGGCGCGCTCGCCACCCGAAAGTTTCGAGACCGGCATATCCAGCTGCTGTTCCAGGAAGAGAAAGCGCTTGGCCCAGCCCGCGACATGGATGGTGCGGTCGCGATAGATCACCATGTCGCCTTCCGGGCAGAGCGCGCGGCGGAGGCTGATGTCGGGGTCGAGGTGTGCGCCGCGGTCCTGCGCGAAGCTGACGATTTGCAGACGGTCGGCGCGCCGAATCTCGCCTTCGTCGGGTGGGAGCTCGCCCCCGAGGAGCTTGAGCAGCGTGGTTTTGCCGCTGCCGTTTGCCCCCACCAGCCCGATGCGAACGCCGGGCGAGAGGGTGAAGCTCAGATTCTGGAACAGGCGCCGGCCTCCGAGCGTTTTTCCGATGCCTTCGGCTTCAATCAACCGCTTGGTCTTGCGGTCGGAAGCGGTGAAATCAATCTTGGCGGTACCACCGCGGGCGCGCTGGGTCGCGGCGGAGAACTCGTTGATAAGGCGGCCGGCCGAATCGATTCGCGCGCGCGATTTGCCGGTGCGGGCCTTCGGTCCGCGGCGCAGCCACTCGATCTCGCGGCGTACCTTGGTGGCCAGCGCGTCGGTCTGCTTCTTCTGGGCTTCGAGAAAGTCTTCGCGCTTTTCGAGGAACTCGCTGTAGTTGCCCTTCACCTGGAAGGCGCTGCCGGGATAGATCCGATTGATTTCCAGCATGTGGGTCGCGACGCGCTCGAGAAAATAGCGATCGTGCGTGACCACCAAACAAGCGCCGGCGGTCTCGATGGCCGATTCCAGCCAGAGAATACCGTCCAGATCCAGGTGATTGGTGGGCTCGTCGAGAAGTAGCACGTCGGGTGAGGCGATCAGCGCGGCCGCGATGGAGAGGCGCTTCTTCCATCCGCCCGAGAGCGCTGCCGCGGGCAGGACGCGATCCGCGAATTCGGCCCGGCCGAGCATCAGTTCGATGCGCGCCGACTTTTCCTCATCATCTAACGGGAGCCCGGCGAGAGCGGCGGTCAACACGGAGACGATGGTGTCACCCGGAGCGAAAATCGAATCCTGCGGGACGTAGGCGAGCCTGGTTTGCTTGCGCAGAGCGCGGGTGCCGAAATCGGGCGCCTCCCGGCCGGCCAGGATTTCGAGTAGAGTGGTTTTGCCGCTGCCGTTGGGACCGATGAGACCGGTGCGGTCGCCCTCGGAGAGGCTCAGCGAAAGATCTTCGAACAGAGGCCGAGCGCTAAAGGATTTGGTGAGAGCGGAGCCGCTCAGTAGAACACCCATCTCCTCCAGCATGGCATGATGATTCGCATGGGCGTATCGCGTCGGGATGTTTTGGCCGCGTTGAGCTCGCTGGTGGCAAGAGCAGCGACGGCGGAAAAACCGCGCATTGCAATCACCATGGACGATTTGCGATGGCAGGACATCCCCGCCGCGATGCGGAAGGACGCGGACCAGCGGCTGCGCGCGGCGTTGGAGCGGCACAAAGTGCGTACGGCGCTGTTCGTGATCGGAGAGAACGGCGATACGTGGGAAGGACGCGCAATCCTGCAAGAGTGGAGCGGGCGCGGGCACATGATCGGCAACCACACCTGGTCGCACCGTTGGATCGACAAAATGCCGGAGAAGCAATTCGGCGCTGACATACTGCGCTGCGACGCCTTCGTGCGCCAGTTTCCGACCTTTCGTCCGTACTTTCGTTTTCCGATGCTGAAGGAAGGCGGCACTCGCGGGCGCCGCGACTGGATGCGCGCGTTTTTGAAGGCGCACGGATACCGGAACGGAGCGGTGACGATCGACGCGTCCGATTGGTATTACGACCAGCGTCTCAGGAAATGCCTGCAGGAGCGTCCGACGTTCGACGCGAATTTTTTCCGAGAGCCCTATCTGGCGCATCTTTGGGACCGGGCGACCTATTATGACCGGCTGGCGCGCGAGGTGCTGGGCCGGAGTATTCCGCACACCATCCTGCTGCACTACAACCTCCTGAATTCGTATTTCCTGGGCGATGCAATGGACATGTTCCGGATGCGGGGTTGGCAGCTGGTGGACGCCCCGCGCGCGTTTCAAGATGAGGTGTTCACCCGCCAGCCGAACACCGTGCCTGCGGGCGAGAGCCTGGTGTGGGCGCTGGCGAAGGAAACGGGCCGCTACGACTCGGTGTTGCGCTATCCCGGCGAGGATGATGTGTACGAGAAGCCGAAACTGGACGCACTTGGGTTGTAGGTTGCTGGTAACGAAATATGGTCAACTGACCAAACATGGTCACGGCGGGAACATCATTCGGAGGGCAGGGAGCACGGCCAGCCTATGCATCCAGCGCTGGCGAGGGGATTGCACTGGGTTGATCGAGGATACAACCAGCCATGCCCAAAATCTTGTCGAAAATATTAAAGACCGCAGTTCCCACCGCGGTCCTAGCCGCCGGTGTGTGGGGCGTTAGCGTAACTCCGTCCTACGCCAACCCGGCGTATGCGAAAAAAGAAGGGAAAGCCTGCGGCTTCTGCCATGTGACGGCGGGCAAGCCGGAGCTGAACACAGCCGGAGACTACTATGCCGCACACGATCATTCGCTCAAGGGCTTCGAGCCCGCGAGCCAATAGCGGCTGGCAGATCTGAACGCCGGACCGAAAGCGACGGGATATTCTCATATTCAGCTCGCTATTTCGCGCTTTAATAACTCCATTTCCAAGCGACGCGGCTTAATGTAAGAAGCTTAAGATTCAGCTCCAAATCTGTATGAAACTTAAGGTCTTACCCGCGACAATTGTGGAACCACGGGATGGCTTGATCCCTCCTACAAGTGGGACGGGGATTGTGCTTTGCACCGTTCTGTGAAAGACCAAAAGAAATGGAGGAATATTCATGATTTCCCACAAAAGTTTTCGCGCTTTCGCGATGGTGCCAGCTCTTCTCATAGGGAGCGCTATGGCTTCATTTGGCGCTGTCGACATCATTCTCACGGCCAACATCGCTCCGCCGGCGCTGCCCGTTTACACTCAACCGGTTTGCCCAGGTGACGGTTATCTCTGGACACCCGGCTATTGGGCGAACGGCCCGGCTGGTTATTATTGGGTTCCCGGTGTGTGGGTGCAGCCTCCCTCCGTCGGCGTGCTCTGGACCCCCGGCTACTGGGGCTTCGTGGGTGGCGTCTATCGTTGGAACGCCGGCTATTGGGGCCCGCATGTCGGTTTCTACGGCGGCATTAATTACGGCTTCGGTTATGGCGGCGTCGGATTCTTCGGCGGCGAATGGCGCGGCGGTGCCTTCTTCTATAATCACGCCTACGCCAACATCGGCGTCGGTTTCCACAATGTCTACGAGCGCAATGTGACGATCAACAATTACGGTCATGCCGCGTTTAACGGCCCCGGTGGCGTACAAGCCCGGCCTACCGCTGAAGAGATGACCGCTATGCACGAACGGCACGTCGGGCCAACCGGCAGCCAGGAGGGTTTTCGCGCACAAGCTGCGGAGAATCCCGCGCAGCGCTTCAGCGCCAACGGCGGACATCCAGGAATTACCGCTGCTGCCTCTACACGCGACGGCTTCGGGCGCGGCAGCGAAGTGAATCGCCGCGAGGGTAACCAGCAATCCCGGATTAACCAGGGTGTTCGGTCGGGACAGATGACGCCGGGCGAGACACGCAACGTGGAGAAGCGCGAATCCAGCATCAATCGCGAAGCACAGGCCGATCGCGCAGCTAATGGCGGACGCCTGACTGGTCAGGAACGCAAGCAGATCAACCAGCGCCAGAACGACGTCAGCAAGTCGATCGATAAAGACAAGCACGATGCTAATAACGGCGCAGCCGCCGCAAGGCGCGAGGGCCGTACGGATAAACAGGTCAAGCAGCAAGCCAAGCGCGCCGAAAAGAACAATTCGCCTCACCCGAAGGAGGATCACCCGAATCGGTAATCGGTTCAACCTTCCTTGTTCAGCTCGCCGGGGTGTCGTCGGTCGCTATCTTGCGTAAGCGACCCCCGGCGGTCCACGCCCTCGCCGCGCCTGTGATTCTTGCTTCAGTGCTACACTGCAAGAACTCAACCCCTAACTCGCGATGACGTTACCAGTAGGGCGGGAGGAAACGCCCGAGACCGCCTCGGCCAAGCTCATCATCAACAACCTGAACTTCCATTACGGGAATTTCCAGGCATTGTGCGGAATCTCGATGCAAGTTTTCCACCAGCGGGTGACCGCGCTGATCGGTCCGTCTGGGTGCGGCAAATCCACTCTTCTGCGAACCCTCAACCGCATGAACGAAACCATCCAGAAGTGTCGGGTGGAAGGCGAGATCCTGATCGATTCGGAAAGCATCTTCGGGATGGATTTGTGCGCCATTCGCCGCCGGGTGGGCCTGGTGTTTCAGAAGTCCATGCCCTTTTTGAAGTCGATCTTCGAGAATGTCGCCTTCGGGCTGCGACTCTACGGTTGCCGAAACCGTGCGGACCTGCGCGACGGCGTAGAGCTGGCCCTGAGGCGGGCCGCACTTTGGGATGAGGTGAAAGACAAGCTGCATCAGTCCGCCTATGAACTCTCCGGCGGTCAAATGCAGCGCCTGTGTATCGCGCGCTCCCTGGCCGTCAATCCCGAGGTGCTACTGCTCGACGAACCATGTGCGGGCCTCGATCCGAACGCTACGTCGAAGATCGAGGAACTGGTTTTCAGGCTGAGAGAAAATTGCACAATCATTATCGTGACCCACAACATGCAGCAGGCCCGGCGCGTTGCCGACTATACCGCTTTCTTCCTGCCGGGACGGCTGGTCGAATTCGATACCACCAGCGTAATCTTCGAGAACCCGGCCAAGAAGGAGACTCAAGATTACATCCACATGCCGCCTGGGTTCCGAACTACCGCCGCGGGGTAGCCGTCTATGGCGGACCCGGTTTACCCAACACCGCAGCGGCCTCGGACCAGAAGATCTTTGACTGAGTATCGATGATCTCCTTCTTGCTCGCCGCTTCAACGCCGCGCTGAAAAAATTGTTCCGCTTCGCTCTTGTCGCCACGGCGCCAGTGGGCCATGGCCAGGAGGAAAAAATCCGTAGACTGCGTGCCTTTGTCCAGATCAACAGAGCGGTTGAGGCTCGAAATCGCCGCATCCCAGTGATTGTTGCGGTACTCGACGAGACCCAGCATGTTGGTGAGCTCGCCATTATCCGGCTCTGCCTTAACGGCGCTGCGCGCGAGCGGCAACGCTTCCGCCGGGCGGCGCTGGCCGGGATCCGCGGCGTCCACTAGAATCCAGGCCAGGTAACCTAGAGAAACCGGATGATTCGGACTGCTTGCAAGGGCAGTTCGGACCAGGGCATCCACTGCCGGATACTTGCCCTGCGCTTGGTAGTCGAGGGCCAGAAAGAACTCGGATCTTTGCGTATCGGGATGGTCGGGACCCAACACGCGGCGCTGGATCTCCCCGGCTTGCTTGAGCAGGGCTTCGGCCGCGGGATATTTGCCTTCGTAGTAATAGGCCGCGCCCAGGTTACTCATGGTCATCAGCGTATCCGGATGCTCCGGACCCAACACGCGACGACGGATCTCCAGGGCCTGGCTGCCGAGCGCCTCGGCCTGCGAGAACCTGCCCTGCTCGTGGTAATCCGCTCCCAGATTGCTCATGCTGAGCAGGGTTGCGGGGTGCTCCGGACCCAGGACTCGGCGCCGAATTTCCAGGATCTGGCTGTCTAGCGCTGCGGCCTGTGAGGGCTTGCCTTCCCCGGCGTAGAGGTCGGATAGATTGGTCATCGTAGACAGGGTGTTTGAATGCTCGGGACCCAGAACGCGGCGCTGGATCTCGAGGGCTTGGGTTAAGAGCGCCTCAGCCTGGGCATACTTTGCCTCCCGGTAGTACACCACCCCCAGGACGTTCATGGAATTCAGCGTGGTGCGATGCTCGGGACCTAAGACACGGCGCTGGAGTTCCAGGGCTTGGTTGAGGATCTTCTCGGCCTCGGCATAGCGGCCTTGGTCCGTGGCAATCTGCCCGACATGGGTCATCGCGTTGAGGGTTTTTGGATCTTTTTCCCCGAACACCCGGCGGTCTAATTCCAGCGCACGCTCCAGTTGCTTGCGAGCCTCCGGGTAAAGGCCTAGGTCCACGTACGTCTGCCCCATGGTGTCGCGAATGGCCGCCTCCACTTCCGGTTGCTGGTCGAACTTTCCGGTGATGCGCTGGGCGGCGCGGTCTAAGGCTGTGCGCACCTTCAGATCGGGATCGGGTTTGGCGCTGGGCCCAGATTGATTGGAAGCGCTGGCCTGCGCGAGCATGTCGTTCTGCAGGAAATCGTTCACCGCCTGGGCGGCCGCCGCTTCCTTGTTCGCGCGGATGCTCTGCCGGATGCTGATGACGGCGGCGGCAATCAGCACTAAAGCGAACGCGCAGGCTGTGACGAGAGCAACGCGGTAACGCCGTGCGAACTTGCTTGCGCGGTAGGCCACCGACGGTGGGACCGCGAGCACCGGCTCGTTGTGAAGATATCGAGCAATGTCCAAAGCGAAATCGGAGGGCGAACCGTAGCGGCGCGCTCTATCTTTTTCAAGAGCTTTTAGCGCGATCGAATCCAGATCGCCGCGCATCTGTTTGACCAGCGCCGGCGGCTCGGTGTGGCGTTTGCGAGCAACATCTGTCGACGTGGCAGGGTCCTGCGCGCGGAACTTCGTGCTCGGCTTCTGCGGGTCTTCTTCCCGCAATCTGCGCAGGAATTCCTCAAATACGATTTTGCGCAGCTCGATGGGCGGCACTCCCGACAGCAATTCGTAGAAAATGATGCCCAGCGAATAAACATCCGTTCGAGTGTCGATATCTTCGCCCGATGACAGCGCCTGTTCCGGGCTCATGTATTCCGGAGTTCCAATCATGGCTCCCACGCGCGTAAACATCGTATCGGCGGTCAGTTTCTGCGTAAGCGCCTTGGCCACGCCGAAATCGATGATCTTCGGCGCCGGATGGCCATCCACTTCGGTGACCAGGATGTTCGATGGCTTCAAATCGCGATGGATGATGGCTTTCTGATGCGCATGCTGAACTCCCTCGCAGACGTGCATGAACAATTCCAGCCGTTCACGAGTGCTGAGGCGGTGATTATCGCAATACGTTGTGATCGGAACGCCGGCCACGTACTCCATCACGAAGTACGGCGCGCCTTGCGGCGTGGAGCCGGCATCGAGCACCTTGGCGATGGCGGGATGATCCATCAGGGCCAGGGCCTGGCGTTCGGATTCGAAGCGCGCCACCACCTCGCGCGTGTCCATGCCTGCCTTGATCAGCTTGAGCGCGACGCGTCGGCGGACCGGTTCTTTTTGCTCGGCTAACCAGACTTCGCCCATACCGCCTTCGCCGATTTTTTGCAGCAGATGATAGCGGCCGATTACCGCGCCCGCGGCTTCGCCCGGATCCATGGCCTGGGTCGCGCCCAGACCGTCCTGGACGGGGGCCGGAGTAACGTCGGGATTCAATCCATCTTCAGCAGACACATTTATTGCAGCGCGCCGCTAACGCTCCCGGCGGCGGTGGTTGTTACCGGCGTTGACTTGCCGTCGGGCGCGCGCGAAAACTTCTTGAACCAGCTCATCATGTAGAGCTGCGTGCGGATGAAATTCGACGGCTTCGAGCCAGTCCCATGGTATTCACCCTCGAATTGCAGCAGCTTCACGGGCACGCCGCGAACTTTCAGCGCCGCGTAGTATTCCTCGGTTTGCGGCATCGGTGTGCGGCGGTCGAGCACGCCGGTCATCAGAAGCGTCGGCGTCGTGACTTTGCCCACCGTCATAACGGAAGAATGCGAGAGCCAGTCGCTGGGATCTTCCCAGAAGGGCTTTTGGAAAAAGCTATAGGTGAAGAGCGGAATGTCGGTGTTCCCGGACATGCTCAGCCAGTCGATCACCGGGCAGCGCACGGCGGCCGCGGCAAAACGGTCGGTGTGGCCGATCACCCAGCTCGAAAGCACTCCGCCGCCGCTGCAGCCGGAGACGTACATGTGCGTGGTATCGACGAAGCCTTTCGCGACCGTGGCGTCCACGCCGGCCATCAGGTCGTCGTAATCGGGTCCGGGATAATTGTGATCGATGCCGCCGGAGAAGGCCGTGCCATATCCGGTGCTGCCGCGCGGATTTACGTAGACAACCACGAAATCGTTGGCGGCGAAATTCTGAAACATGTAGTTGAATGCCACGCTGTACATGGAAAACGGACCACCATGGATTTCGAGGATGAGCGGATACTTCTTTGAGGCGTCGAAATCGGGTGGTCTTACCACCCAGCCCTGCACTTTGGTGTTGCCGCTGGAAGTGAAGTTGATTTCCTCGGTTTTCGCCAGATGCTTGCCGCTCAGCAGGCCTGCGTTGACGCTGGTCAGCTTGGCGATTTCTCCGGGCCGGCGCAGGTTGTAGCGGACCACGTCTTGCGGATGGTCGGGATCGGACTCGGTGCCAACCGCCATCAGGTCGCTAGAGGTGGAGTCCATGGTCAGCACATGGGCACCCGTGGTGACGGGCTTCACGACGCCGCCGGCCAGGGCCACCGATTGGACGTTGCGCGAGCCATGATCCTCGGCGTCGAAGTAAATGGACGCCGAATCGGGCGACCAGTGCAGATTTACGGGATCGCGGTCATAGTCGCCACTGATCTTCCGCATTTCTCCTCCGGCGAAAGGGATCACGTACAGATCCGCCACCGAGTGCGTGCGCTTCGATTCCGGGTAACCGGTGAAGGCCACGGTCTTGCCGTCGGGCGAAACGGCTGGGCGGCTCCAGTTGCCAGGTTTGCCGACGAGTTCACGAATGGCGCCGGAGGCGATATCGGCCACCAGGAGCTGCGAGGTTTGATACTGCATATCGGCTTCCGCGCTGCGCGCTCCTTGAAACACGATGGCTTGGCTATCGGGGGTCCAGTCCAAAGGAACCGCGCCACGCAATTCGCCGGCGCCCGCGGTCCACTGGCCGTTGGTGATTTGCCGGGGTGCGCCGCCATCGGCCGAGACGACGAACAGATGCGTGTGCCCGTCTTCGAGGAAACCAATCTGATCCTGGCGATAGTGCAGCGTTTCAACGACGCGCGGAGCGCCTGTCCACTTTGCCCCCTGGGGCGCGGTCGGCAGGCTGATGTTCCAGGTGTCCTTTTCCGGCACGAACATGGAGAACGCGATGGACTTGCCGTCCGGCGACCAGCGCGCGTCGGCGACTTTGTCGGTGGCATGAGTGACCTGCGTGGCGGGCCCATCGGCATCGATCCAGCGCACGAAGATTTGCGGGCCGCGCGGCTCTCCATCGGCGATATAGAGGATGCGTTTCCCGTCCGACGACCAGCGAGGATCGGAGCCTTTGGTGAGGAAGCGATGCTGGCTGCCATCGGCGTTCATGATCCAGAGCGAGGAATCCCAGCGGTCCTCGATTTTGTTGGCCTGTTGGCGGGTATAAACAATGTGCGCGCCATCGGGCGAAATCTGTGCATTGCTCACGCGCTCGAAATCGAAGTAGTGATCGTTCGTCAAACGCGTTGCTGAGGGGGTCTCCTGGGAGACGCTGGTGAAAGCCGCCAAGAATAGCAAGGTTGCCAGCGTCATAAGACGGTTTTGCATGGGACACCTCGGAAGAAGGATTTTCGGGGTTAGTATAGCAAGCGGAGGATAAAGGCAGTGCCGATGACCTTAAAAGCCAAGCTCGCCGAGCCCGGCCGCTTGCTGACCTGTGTTATCTCTGTCATCCCGTCGGCCGTTGTGACGCAGGCCATCGCGGCGGGCGGAGCCGACTGCGTGATCATCGATCAGGAACATGGGCCCATCGGCTTTGAGACGCTGCACGCCATGATCGCGGCGACGCAGGGAACGTCTTGCGCGCCCTTGGTGCGGGTGCCCGAGATCGGCGAAGCGCACGTAAAGAGGGCGCTGGACGCGGGCGCCGAAGGAATCTGTTTCCCGCTGATTCGCACCGCCGCGGATGCCGAGCGCTCGGTCGCCAGCCTGCGCTATCCGCCAGCGGGGAAACGCGGGTGGGGGCCGTTCGTGGCACACTCACGCTGGGGAACCCCCGTGTTCGACTATGTGGCCGGGCCTGGCCGGCAGACGGTCTGCATGCTGCTGATCGAAACCGTGGAAGCCGTCGAAAATATCGAATCTATTTGTGCGGTTCCAGGAGTCGACATCGTGATCCTGGCGCCCTTCGATCTTTCGACCGAGCTGGGCGTCTCCGGACAGTTCGAGCATCCCAAGATGTTGGCGGCGAAGAAACGCGTGGAGGATGCTGCGTCGAAATCCAGAGTACCTCTGGGCGGCGCGGCATTCACTAAAGAGGCGACCCAGGCCCTCATCGCCCGGGGTTACCGGCTGTTCGGCGCGTTCGACATTTTGTGGATTAGGAACGCGGTGGTCCAGTCAAAATCATGGCTGGAAAATGTACAATAGTCCCTATGAATAAAGCGCTGTTAGCTGCTACCGCCGTTCTTGGCGTTGCTGTTGGTGTGGCTCTTGCCGAGCGGGTGCATGATTGGCACGATATAGAGGCCGTTCGCGTGCACGTTCACGAAGCCATTCATGAAGTACAAGAGGTCCGCGTCGACAACCACTATGATATGGCTGGTCATGGTGTGAAAGCCGAGGACCTTCTGAAACAGGCGGAACGAGAACTAAGCTTGGGGATCGAAGCGGCGAAGAGAGCCAAGTAAGACTGCTTGCTCGCGCGCGGCTCGGTAACCTCAGCGGCCTATTTGCTCCGGTAGTTCAACGGCGGGGTCTGGCCTGCCGGGATGACGGACGCGTACGCCCGGCCTTTGAGCTGGCGTTCGAAATCCGTTTTCGCATCCGATACCAACTTCGGATCTGAAAACAAGTCTGCGCCAGTGATGGCCAGCGCCTTGGCCGCGACGAGCATCCCTTTCTGGCCGATACTCATGCCCGAGCTGGCCGCCGCTTGCCAGGTATGCGCGACCACTCCGGGTACGAACGTGGCCGTTTCAAAACCGATAGTGGGAACGTTCCAGCTGACGTCGCCTACGTCAGTGGACGCGGCAGCCGCGTTGGGATCCGCTTGGCGCAGGGGCTGAATCAAGGCCGTGGAATCCAAATCGCCAGCTCCACCGGCGGGCAAGCTCTTTTGCAGTTCTTCGGCAAAATGCTTTTCGTCCGCCGTGTAATGGAAACCCCCGACCTCTTCCAAATTCCGTTGCGCCACTTTAGCTAGAGGGTCATTGGGAAGCACGTTGGCGGTGCCGCCCACATCTTTGACATCGAGCGTGGTTTCGGTCATCAGGGCCGCGCCTTGGCCGATCTTCAGGATTCGATTCCAGACGTCGCCGAGCACCGGGAGCGAAGGATTGCGGGCGTAGAGGTAGAGCTCGGCCGTATCGGGAACGACGTTGGGCGCGGCGCCGCCATTGCTGATGATGTAATGGATCCGGCTGTTGCTGGGGATATGTTCGCGCAGAAACTCTACGCCGCTGCCCATCAGCATCACTGCATCCAGCGCGGAGCGGCCGCGTTCGGGAGCCATCGCGGCATGCGCGGCCACGCCATGAAACAGGAACCTGGCGCTGTTCATAGCCAGCATTCCACCGTTTTGAACAATATTCTCGCTGGCCGGATGCCATTGAAGAACCACATCGACGTCGCGAAACAGTCCAGCGCGCAGCATGTACACTTTCCCGTCGCCACCCTCTTCGGCCGGTGTTCCGTAGTAGCGCAGCGTGCCGGTGACGTGATTTTGCTGCATATACTCTTTGAGCGCGACCGCTGCGAGCGCCGCTCCGGAGCCGAGCAAGTTGTGCCCGCAGCCGTGGCCTGGTGCGTTGGCTACCACCGGGCTGCGGTCCGGCGTAGCGGCTTGCGAAAGGCCGGGAAGCGCGTCAAATTCCCCCAGAATCGCGATCACCGGCTGGCCTTGGCCGAAGCTGGCGATGAAGGCGGTGGGTTCATCGGCCACCGGCGATTGAACGTGAAAATCGGCCGCTTCCAATTCATGCCGCAACAGAGCCGAGCTCTTTTCCTCTTGATAGCCTAATTCCGCGTAGTCCCAAATGGTTTTGGAAGTCGCCGAAAAGTGTGCCGCGTGCTGGTCGACGAGGGTCAGGATTTCCCGATGTTGCGCGGCCGGACCTGTAACAGTGTGTTGGCCGAGAACCAGCGAGGGAAACAGGGCCGCAGCTGCCAGTGTGATGCTGCAGGAAAGAGAACGCGCCAGTGTGACGTGCATTCATTCAGCTTACTTGACGGGATAAAATAGCCGCTGAGATCGAAGTGAATACACGACTCGCTGTTCTATTTTTCGCGGTCATCAGCAACGCCCTCTACTCGCAGACCAATTCCGCGGAATCCGAAATACGCGCCGCGCGAAAAGCTTCGAACGAAGCGATCCAACGTCACGACATCAAGAGCTTCGCCGCGAGCCTCGATACCGACTTCAGCATGATCCGCGGCAATGGCGTTGCGGTCCCGTCGCGCCAAGCCTACATTGATCTGCTTGCCCACGAGTTCGCCGATCCCCAGGCGATCCGCTACGAGCGCGTCGCGGACCAGGTGGAAATCTCGAGCGCCGCTCCGCTGGCCGCCGAACACGGGCACTGGATCGGAACGCGCGCGGACGGAAGCCGGGCCTATGGCGGAACGTATCTGGCGATGTGGCGCAGAACGGAAGCGGGCTGGAAAATCCGTTCGGAATTATTCGTCGTTTTAGTCTGCGATGACGGCCCGGCGTGCGCCGGCTATCGGAAGCCGTAGCCGCGATTCAAGGGTGCCACTAGGGGATTGCAATCGCAGGGATTCCGTGTATACTCCCAGCTACCCCGAGTTGTAACGAAATGTAACGGAGGCAACACCATGAAAATCACGTTAATCGCAGCGGCGCTGGCCGCTTGCGCTCCTCTGGCATTTGCCCAATCAGCGGCTCCAAATGACGGCCCCCCGGCCGTGATCACGATCGGGCATGAATCGATCAAAGAAGGCAAGGGCGCGGCCCATCGCAAAGTGGAGCAGGATTGGGCCAACGCCTTTCGCAAGAACAAATTTCCATTCCACTATCTGGCCCTGAGCTCCGAGTCCGGGCCGGGCGAGGTCGTGTTCCTGTCTGCCTACCCTTCGTTCGCCGCGATCGAAGAGGCGGGCAAGTTAGAGGACAAGGCCCCTTTGAAGAACGACCTGGAATTGCTGGAAGCGCGCGATGGCGAACTGCGCACCGAATCCCGGAACATGACGGCTGTCTACCGCAAGGATCTGAGCTACCTGCCGGCGAACGCGCTTCCGGTACCGAAGTTCCGCTACGTGATGATCGACAACTATCGCGTGCGGCTGGGCCAGAACGAGAGTTTTCTCGCAGGCGCGAAAGTGCTATTGGCCGGGTATCAGAAGTCTAACTTCCCGGTATCGATCATCTGTTACCAGGTGATCGCCGGCGCTCCCAACGGCGTCTATCTGTTCCTGCTTCCCATGGATTCCCTGAAGCAGATGGATGATCTTATGGCCAACAACAAAGCTCTGGCGGACGCCGTTGGCGCAGATAACCTGCAGAAAATCACAAAGGGCGAGGGCGAGGTGTTCCAGGTCATGGAGTCTACTTTGTACTCGGTCAGTCCCGAGATGAGCTACCTGTCTAAGGAAGAAGAGGATGTAGATCCGGGATTCTGGCGCCCCAAGGTGACGGCTGTTCATCCGCCTGCGAAGGGGACGGTGGCCAAGGAAGCGACTCCAAAGCAATAGTTCAAATCAGAGTGGGCTGCGAGCGGTCAGCGAGATCCGCTAATTTGTTCAGCTCGGCTGCAAGTTTGCGCGCAGCATCGGGTTGAAGATCCATGCGGACAGTGAACTGGCCGCTCAGCTTTCCCGTTTCTTTGACCAGAAGTTTCAATCGAACAAGCGGGCCGAACAGAAGTGTATTGGAGGACTGACCATGAATGGAATCAAGCTCCAGTGCACGCCCCGCATGAAGCACGGGAATTGCCTCGCGCAGCTCACGCGGAAACGCCATGTAATTCCGGCGCGCCAGACGACGTGCCGGTTTATTTTTCGGTGCGAGTTCCTTGCCCATGCTAGTAGCTTATCTGGAAGCGCGCGGGACTTCCGGGCTCGCCAGGCTGGCTAGCAGATGGGTGTGCTGATATTTGCGCGCAAGGTCCAGAGCAGTCAGCCCTTCCTTAGTGCGCGCGTCAGGCCGCGCTCCGGATTTCAGCAGCAGATCGACCATCGCGGAATTGCCAAAGTCGATCGAAGCCGCGTACAGCAGCGGCGTCATGCCTTTCTTGTCGATGTGATTCACGTCTGCTCCGCGCGCGATCAACAGGCGGGCCATTGCGACGCGGTTGGCGATCGCGGCCCACGAGAGAACGGTGATTCCGTCGCTATCGACTTCGTCCACCTGACCGCCGGCGTCCAGCAACGCGCCGACGGAATCGGTCCGGTGCGTGGTCGCCAATTCCATTAGAGGCGTGATCGGAAACAGGCCGGCGAAAGTCATCTTATCGTCCACCCGGTCCCCCGCTTTGTGGAGGCGGGCGATGATTTCGGAGTTGCCGGAAAAGGCGGCGAGCATGATCGGGAAAGCGTTGAACAACGGCGCGCCCTGGCCCTTGGGCAGCCGGACTTTGGCGCCGTGGTCCAGCAACAGATTCATGGCCCGGACCGAGCCGGGATATTGCGCCGCAACCAACAGCGTGGAGTAACGGTTGTTCGCACGCGCGTCGGCGTTCGCGCCTCGATCGATCAACAGCTTCATTTTCTCGACATCGGGCGCGGCCAGCATCAAGGCGGTGACCCCGCCCGCTTTGGTGGCGGAGTTCGGATCGAAACCACCATCGAGCAGCCTCTTCACATCGGCGGCGCTGCCGAATAGAAGCGTTTCGGCCCACGGTTCGATGTCTGAGGGCTCGGCTTCTTTGAGGACCAGCGGACTGGACTTGGCGGGTGGGAGCGCCGTGGCCAGCGCCATCACGGCCAGGCTCTCACCGGCTGTCGAGATAAACTGATCGTGACCGTAAGGATGGCCGGTCTCGAAATACGCCGGGCTCACTGGCGCCGGCGGACGCAGTCGCGATGCCACGTGCCAGGTGCCGTCCGGAGCCTGCGTGTTCAATAGATATGCGATGCCGCGCTGCCAGGCGTGGACCGTGATCGCCATGCCGCCGGCTTCGTTTAGCGCGACCAGCACCTGGCCGGTGGAATAAGCGTCACTAGGGCGGCCCTCCAGCGAATTCCAGCCGCCATCAGCCTGCTGCGTAGTGGTGAGCGCCGCAGCCATCTTTTTCAGCGCGGCCTGATCCGCGCCGGCCCAAGAGGCGCCCAATAGTTGATACACGCGCTCTTCGGTGGCTTGGGGCTGATGGGAAAGCAGCCACGCTCGGGCGCGTTCCGCACGCGAGTGGATCTCGGCTTTTTGGCTGGGATGGCCGTAGAGTTGAATCGCGCGAAGAGAGACGGCGGTCGCGGTGAACGGACTGTACGATTGGGGCGGTCTTTCATCGACGGTCTCCCAATGCCCATCCGTCTCCTGCCGGGCCGCGAGCAGACGCGCGTAGACCGCGGTGACCAGGCTGGGACGCACTCCCGCGGAGTTCGCCGCAAGCATACCGTAGCTATCGCTCAGCGCGGGATCGATGAGGTGCGTGTACTCCACGGCCCGCGCGAAGTTGGAAAAGTAACCAAAAGCAGAGGCAGCATCGGCGTGCGCCGCCGCCTCGTCCACCGGGATGCCGTGCTCCCGGGCCAATCGAAACGCGAGCGCTGGCAATACTTGCTGGTGGCAGGAAAAGCAGGTCTGTCGCGTGTACCAGTTTTGTTGACTTTTCTGAATGATTGCCACCGCTTTGGAGGCCGCTTCCTGAATGCGAGCGGTGGAAATGTCCGCCGCCCACAGCGCTGAAACAGAGCACAGCGCGCCGAGCCAGAGTTTCATTGTTCGCCCTCCGAGTCTTGCTCAGTATACGTCATCCGTGCCGCTGCACTACACTTAGAGATTGGCCATCCTGCCACGGTCCGCCAAACAAGCCGCCCTATCGTTGCTGCTTTTTTCGTTCCTGCCGATGGCGCGGGCCGATATCCCACAAACCCCCGATCAGACCGATCCCTCGGCGCTCAAAAACCTGAGCCTCGAACAGCTATCCGAAATCGAAGTGACAACGCCCTCCAAGGAGCCGGTGCGGGCGTTCCAGACCGCGGCGGCAGTCTACGTCATCACAGGCGACGATATCCGGCGCGCGGGCGTGACAAACATTCCGGATGCGTTGCGCCTGGCGCCTGGCGTGGAGGTCGCGCAAATCGACGGCAGTACCTGGTCGATCGGGATTCGCGGATTCGGGACCGATCTGACGCGCTCCGTTCTGGTCTTGATCGACGGCCGCGAGGTTTACACGCCGCTGTTCGCCGGGACCAACTGGGACGTGCAAAACGTTCTGTTGGACGACATCGACCGCATCGAGGTGATTCGCGGACCTGGCGGCACCATCTGGGGACCCAATGCGGTGGATGGCGTCATCAACATCATTACCAAGAGCTCGAAAGAAACTAAGGGCGCCCTGGTGTCGGCAGGCGGAGGAAACGTAGAGCAGGGATTCCTTAACGCCCGCTACGGGGGCGGCAACGGCCAGGACTTCAGTTATCGAATTTATGGCATCGGGTCTACCGTGGACTCCGAATATCACCCCGACGGAAAAAATTTTGACGCCTGGCGCAATGTCCAGGGCGGTTTTCGCATGGACTGGCAGGAAGGCCGGGACGACTACACACTGCAAGGCGATATCTACGACGAAGTCGCCGGCAAGAGCGTGGGCGCCACTAGCTATACGCCGCCCTATTCACAAATAATCGATGCCGACGCGCTGCTTTCCGGCGGGAACATCCTGGGCCGCTGGAAAAGAGTTTTCGATCAGGGCAACGATATCCAGTTGCAGGCTTACTACGATCGCACCGGTCGGCTTACGCCTAACTATTCCGAGGTTCGCAATACCTTCGACGTAGATTTCCTGCAGGAGCTCCGTTTACCGTGGCGCCAGGAGGTCTCCTACGGCGTGGGCGCGCGTGTCGACCCGGTTGACGATCGCGTGATTGTCTCGGGGCTGCAGTTTGTTCCGCACCAACGCACCGACTATCTGCTGACAGGCTTCATTCAGGATCAAATCGGGCTAGTGGACCGCCGTCTGGCGATGATTCTCGGGACCAAGCTACTGCACACCAATTTCACCGCGCCGGTTGCCTTCGAACCCAGCGCGCGGCTGCTGTGGACGCCCGACGAAAAGCAAACCATCTGGGCGGCCTACACGCACGCCCTCCGCACGCCTTCCGATTCCGAGGAAAATTTCTACCTGTTGGGATACATCGAGACGACGCCGAGCGGCATCCCGTATTTCGCGCGCTTCAATCCCAACCCGACCTTCGCTCCGGAGCAGCTCAACGGTTATGAACTCGGTTACCGGAGGCTGGTTGGGAAAACATTCTACCTCGACCTGACTGGTTTTTATAATCACTACCACGATCTTTTCAGCGAGGACATCGCCGGAGCCACTTCCTTGGAAACAGGTTCGGACGGTCCGTATTTTCTGCTTCCGGCGCAATTCCGCAACGGGCTGCGCGGCTACACGAAGGGGGCGGAAATCGCTCCGGAATGGCGGCCTAAGGACTTTTGGCGGCTGCGCGGATCGTATTCGTTTCTGCATATGAACGTCGGCAAGTCGCCACACTCGGGCGACATAGGGACCGCGCACTCCATCGTCGGCTCCAGTCCCCAGCATCAGGCCACGATTGAGTCGGCGCTGGACTTCGCGAAGCGTTTCCAATTGGATCTCACCTTTCGAGTCGTCAGCGGGCTGCCGGCTCAGGCGGTCAACGCCTATTCGACGGGCGATGCGCGGTTCGGGTGGCGCCTCAGCCGGGAGTTCGAATTGTCCCTGGTGGGGCGCAATCTTTTCCAACCCACGCACTATGAAGATGGGGGCGATCCTTACGGGCTGGTCGGGATCCGGCGAAGCGTCTACGCAAAACTCACATGGAGCAGGTGATTTGCGACGGCGTTCGGCGCTGGAAACGTAGGGCCATCAAATCGCGGCTGAATCGCGGGATTCTGCTGTGCCTTTTGCTCGGCCTGGGCCTCGATCCGGCCCTGTTCGGTCAAGAGACCAATGGATCCCTCGAGTATCAGGTGAAGGCCGCATTCCTATTGAATTTCACGAAATTCATCGAGTGGCCGCCGTCGGCGTTCCGGCAGCCGGATTCGCCGGTCTCCATCTGCATTCTGGGTGTTGACCCGTTCGGAGACGCGCTGGATCAGATCTTGTCGGGAGAAGTTGTGAGCGGCCGAAAAGTGGTGGCCCAGAGAATCAAGAGTGCGCCGCAGCCAAAAGCGTGCCAGGCGCTTTTCGTCAGCAAGCCCGAAAGAGACATCGGCAAGATGCTGCCTGTCCTCGGCCCGGGAGTCCTGACGGTGGGAGAAGGCGAAAGTTTTATTCGCGACGGCGGCATGATCGCCTTCGTGATTGAGAACCGGCGGGTGCGCTTCGAAATTAATCAAGCAACTGCGGAAAATGCCGGTCTCAAGCTAAGTTCTAAACTGTTAAGCGTAGCGAAGCAGGTTGAGTGATAACGTGGTTCAGCGATTTTTCGGCGACATTCCGATCAAGCAAAAACTCACGGTGGTTATCATGCTGACCACCGCCGCGGCCCTGCTGCTGGCGGGCATCGGCGTGATCGTCTTCGACAGCATCGTTTTCCGCGCGGATTTGAAACGCGATCTCTCCACGCTGGCCCAGATCACCGCCGAGAACAGCACTGCGGCATTGGCCTTCAACGATGCGAAATCGGCATCGGAAACGCTGGCCGCGTTGCACGCCAGGATTCATTTGGTAAAGGCGTGTATCTACCGGCTGGATGGAACCGTGCTGGCCAGCTACACACGCCCCGGTGCAACTACCGGATGTCCCTCCGCAGCCGCGCCGGATGAAATTAATTTCGCGAGTGGCGCGCTGCTGGTTTCGCGCGGCATTCTGCTGAGCGGCCGCCGGATCGGGACCCTGGTCATCCTATATGATCTCCAGGAGATTGCCGGGCGCATCCGGCTGTATGGCGCCATGGTGGCGGCGGTTTTGCTGGTAGCGAGTTTCATTGCCTTTCTGTTTTCATCCAAGTTGAGCGCCATCATTACCACCCCCATATCGCAACTGGTGCGCGCCACGACGTTGGTGTCGGAGACCAGCGACTACAGCACGCGAGCGGAGAAACGATCCAACGATGAACTCGGCGTGCTGGTGGGTAGATTCAACGAAATGCTGGCCAGCATCCAGTCCCGGGATGACAATCTCAACCAAGCGCTCATGGAGCGCGAAGCGGCGCTGCGGGAGGCGGAGAAAGCGCGGGAGCGCCTGCGTTTCATGGCCGAATCGATGCCGCAAAAGATTTTCACCGCGCTGCCCGGCGGCGAGACGGACTACCTCAACCGTCAATGGACGGAGTTCACCGGCCTGCCCGTTGAACAGATACAGAATTGGGGTTGGGAGCAATTCGTTCATCCGGACGACCGTGAGGACAACGTCGAGGCTTGGCGGCATTCGCTCGAAACCGGTGAGCCGTTTCATTTTCAGCACCGTTTCCGCCGGGCCGATGGAGTGTATCGATGGCACTTGAGCAGAGCTCTCGCCATGCGGAACGCGGACGGGCAGATTTTGCTATGGATCGGATCTTGCACCGATATTCACGAACAGAAGGAGACCGAGGAGGAACTGCGGCGCGCGAATGACGATCTCCAACAATTCGCCTATTCCGCCAGTCACGATCTCCAGGAGCCGATCCGTAACGTAGCGTTGTACAGCCAAATCGTGTCTAATCGCTATCAGGCGATCCTGGATGCGGATGGGAAGCAGTTTCTTGGATTCTTAACGGAGGGAGGACGCCGTTTGGCAAAGCTGGTTGACGATCTGCTGGCCTACACCCGGGCCGGAGCCGGTGAAATGAATCCAACCAGTGTGGATTCGTCCGCGGTTCTCAAGGACGCGCTTTCCAGCCTGGCGGAAACGATCCGCGAGAACGAGGCGATCGTGACTCACGACCCGCTGCCGGAAGTGTGGATGGGCGCAACCCACCTTCAACAGTTACTTCAAAATCTTATCAGCAACGCTCTGAAATACCGAAACCAAGACTTGCCGCGAATCCACATTTCAGCGGTCAACCTGGGCGCCGCCTGGCGCTTTTCCGTGAAAGATAACGGCATCGGCATCGATGCCAAGTACAAGGAGGTAATCTTTGGCGTTTTCAAGCGGCTCCATCGTGACCAGAAATACACCGGTACCGGCATCGGCCTGGCAATTTGCCAGCGTGTGGTTGAGCGTTATGGCGGACGAATCTGGGTCGAATCCGAGCCCGGGAGAGGATCAACCTTCTTCTTTACAGTCCCGCGGCACGCCCCAAGAGTCCACAGCGCCACGCTTACATCTACTGTTGGCTGAAGACAACCTTCCGGACGCGCTGTTGGTACGGGAGGCCATCCGGCTGGAGAAGTTGCCGCTGGAGGTGCACGTCGCCTCGGACGGCGAGCGGGCCGTCGATTGGATTGTCAAAATGGAGCGGGGCGACCCGGATGTCCCTTGCCCGCATGTTTTCCTGCTCGACCTGAATCTACCGAGGGTGGATGGATTTGAGATTTTGCGAAGAATACGAGCCAGCGAAAAGTGCAAGGATGTTGCGGTCCTGGTGGTGACGTCCTCGGACTCGGCGGCCGATCGTGAAATGGCGGCCAAGCTCGGGGCCGGATATTTTCGCAAGCCCACGAGTTTGGAGGAATTCCTAAAAATTGGTTCGGTGCTGAGGCGGTTTCTGGAAGAGAAGGGCCTGCTTTGAAGAGCGCCGGATAAGAATCCGCCGCGCTATCTAAGGTGCGTAACGCGTGAAGACCAGGTCGGTGGCCTTGGCCTGAGCGTGGCAGGGGAAGCAGGATTTCATTGCCGCCGCAGCGCTGGGTTTGCCGTCGATGAAAGTAGCGAACCCCCAGCCGCCCGTCGCGGCGTACTTCTTTGAGTCTTTGACCATAAACTGAATGTTCGTGGCCGGGCCAGCGACGAAAGATTGGGCCTGGCCAAAGACTTTGTCGTTTTCCGCCGACGGGACGTGCTTGTAATGCAGAGCGGCAACGATCGCGCCGTCGGGAAAGGGGAGCGTCCCCTCGCGGTAGGCCTTGATCGCGACATCGTTGCCCAAAACGGCGCCAATACTGTGCAGGCTGCCTTCTTCATGGGCGACGGAGACAAACTTCCAGTCGCGGTATCCGGGGGGAATTTGTGTTACGAAGATCGGGGCGGCCGAGTCATCGGCAAGTAGCACGATAACAGTCGCAAGCAGCAGCCAAGTGATCCTTTTCATAGTGCTTCATCCTCCCATCGAGACTAGCATGCGGGTGGCATCCGCTATACCTTGAGAGAAGCCATATCAATGGAAAAGCGGTATTTCACATCCGCCTTGGCAAGTCTCTCGTACGCTTCGTTGACCTTTTGGATCGGGATCACCTCGACATCCGCGGTGATGTTGTGCGCACCGCAGAAATCGAGCATCTCTTGCGTCTCGGGAATGCCGCCAATGGGTGAGCCGGAGAAGCTGCGGCGTTTGAAAATCAGGCCGAAGACGGAGATGGGGAGCGGCTTGTTGGGTGCGCCCACCATGGTGATGTTTCCGTCGCGGCGCAGCAGCTGAATGTAGGCGTTGATGTCGTGCTCGGCGGAAACCGCGTCGAGGATGAAATCGAAGCTGCCGTCGTGTTTCTTCATCTCATCGGTGTTGCGCGAGACCACCACTTCGTCGGCGCCTAAACGGCGCGCGTCTTCCTTCTTGCCCGGCGAAGTGGTGAAGACAACCACGTGAGCTCCGAGCGCATGCGCAAACTTCACTGCCATGTGGCCCAGCCCGCCGAGTCCCACCACGCCCACTTTCTTTCCCTTCGTGACGCCCCAGCGGCGCAGGGGCGAGTAGGTTGTAATGCCGGCGCAAAGAAGCGGCGCGGCGCCGGCCAGATCGAGGTTGGAAGGCACCCGTAGAACGAAGCGCTCGTCCACGACGATGCTATCGGAATAGCCGCCGTAGGTGACGCCTCCGAGGCGCTTGTCCGGTGCATTGTAGGTGAGGGTGACGTTCGGGCAGAACTGCTCGAAGCCAGCCTGGCACTCCGGGCAGGTGCGATCGGAATCGACCATGCATCCCACCGCGGCGATGTCGCCGGCCTGGAACTTCGTCACCGCGGAGCCGGCCCTGGTAACGCGGCCGACGATCTCATGGCCGGGAACGCAAGGGTAGACAGTAGGCATGACGCTCTTCCATTCATTCCGTACCTGATGGAGATCGGAGTGGCAGATGCCGCAGAACAGGATCTCGATCTCGACATCGTGTTCGGTCGGATCGCGGCGGGTGATGGTCGTCCGAGCCAGCGGCGATGTCTCTCCGTCCGCCGAGTAAGCCTTGGTTTTGTACATGAGTTATGCTCCCTGGTATTGTTCGTCGGTGACCTGTTCCAACCAATCAACGGCTTTGCCGTCGAGCTGTTCCTGGATGGCGATATGCGTCATGGCCGTGGTTGGCGTAGCGCCGTGCCAATGCTTCTCACCGGGCGGAATCCAGACTACGTCGCCCGGCCGAATTTCCTCGATCGGGCCTCCCCAACGCCGCGCCCGGCCGGCGCCGGCTGTGACAATCAACGTCTGGCCGAGCGGGTGCGTGTGCCATGCTGTCCGAGCGCCAGGTTCAAAGGTAACAGCGGCGCCCAACGCGCGCGCCGGAGCGGGCGGGTTGAATAGCGGATCGATACGCACCGTGCCCGTGAACCACTCGGAAGGCCCTTTACCGGAGGGCTGTGAACCACTTCGTGTGATTTGCATAGTTTTCACCGACCCGTCATTTGCTCCAGTCTCTCCGGGTAGCGAGCTCCTTGCACCGTGATCCCGGAAGCCGCGATATCGATGTCCCGCAGATCGCCGGGCGTGAGTTCGACTGAAAGCGCGCCGATGTTCTCGTCCAAACGATTTAGCTTGGTAGTGCCGGGGATCGGCGCCATCCACGTTTTCTGGGCCAGAAGCCATGCGAGCGCAATTTGAGCTTGTGTGGCCTTCTTTCGTTTCGCGATGCTGTCTAGCAGATCGATCACGGCCTGATTGGCCTTGAGAGCATCCGGGGTGAAGCGAGGCAGCGTACTGCGGAAGTCGGAACTGTCGAACTTCGCGTTCTCATCGATTTTCCCCGTGAGGAAGCCCTTGCCCAGGGGACTGTACGGCACAAAGCCGATTCCGAGTTCTTCCAGCGCCGGGATCACTTCCGCTTCCGGGCGTCTAAACCACAGCGAGTATTCGCTCTGAAGCGCCGCCACCGGCTGAACCGCGTGTGCGCGGCGGATGGTTTCGACGCCCGCTTCGGACAGTCCGAAATGCTTGACCTTGCCCTGCCCGATCAGTTCCTTCACCGTTCCCGCTACATCTTCGATTGGCACATTCGGGTCAACCCGATGTTGATAGAGCAAGTCGATGACATCCGTCCGGAGCCTCTGGAGCGAGCCCTCGACGGCCTGCCGGATGTGCTCGGGCCGGCTATTCAGACCGGCGGCTCCCGGCCGATGATCGCTGCCGCTCAGGTCGAACCCGAATTTGGTGGCGATAACCACTTGTTTGCGGAAGGGCGCCAGGGCTTCGCCCACCAGCTCTTCATTCAAGAACGGGCCATACACCTCGGCAGTATCGAAGAATGTGATGCCCCGTTCGACCGCTGTCCGGAGCAGAGAGATCATCTCCTGCTTGTCTTTGGGCGGACCGTAAGAAAAGCTCATGCCCATGCAGCCCAGCCCCAGAGCCGAGACTTCCAGGCCGCTATTTCCAAGTTTTCGCTTCTGCATTGTTTCTCCTTGGGAGTTGTTCCCTCATCTCCAGGTTAGAATCCGAAACTGCAGAAGTGGTATCCTGATTCTCCCGATTTATTGCCTATTTGTCTCGCACAGTCGATTCACGCACAGGCCAGCCGGTTATCATAAGGTGAGATGAGCGCTATGGAGAAACGCAGTGATCAGGCCTCTTTCTTGCGGACAGAGCTCGCTCGCAAGATTGCCTTGTTCCTTGGCTCCGCAGAGAACCGGGCAACATTGATTCCTGGGCTGGAGCTGCACCGGCGGACTGCGCCCACCGCTCCTTGCTCCATGACTTACGAACCGGGCCTGACCGTGATTGCTCAGGGGCGAAAGCGGGTGGAACTCGGCCGCAAGGTTTTCATTTACGATCCGTCGCGGTTTCTGCTGACGGCAGTGGACCTGCCGGTGATCAGCCGGGTGATTGAGGCCAGCGAAAAGTCCCCCTGCCTGGCGATGTCGCTCAAACTCGAAATGCCTGTGGTCCGAGAGCTTCTCAGTCGAGAGGAGATTGAGGTAGCGCACACGCCGGATGACGCTCCGGGCATGGCGATCGGCGAGACCACGGCCGAATTTCTGAACGCCTGCTGCCGGCTGGTAAACCTGCTGCACAAGCCCCAGGACATTCCCTTTCTGAGTGGTCTGATTCAACGCGAGATTATCTACCGAATCCTTCAGAGCGCGGAAGGAGCGCGCCTGCGGGCGATTGCTACGCTGGGAGATCAGAGCCAGCGGACGGCAAAAGCGATCGCCTGGATGAGGGCGAACTATGCGAAGCCGCTGCGAGTGGAAGAGCTCGCACAAATAGCGGGGATGGGTGTGTCGACGCTGCACCACCATTTCCGCGCGCTGACCGCCATGAGTCCTCTGCAGTATCAGAAACAGCTTCGGTTGCAGGCCGCGCGGGGGCGCATGCTCACGGACGGTCTGGACGCCGCGAGTGCGGCCTTTGCGGTCGGCTACGAAAGCGCCAGCCAATTCAATCGCGAATACAGCCGTTTCTTCGGCCAGCCACCGATGCGGGATATTCGGACCCTTCGCTCGCCCAGCGCTCCGCCCATGGAGTCGGTCAGTAGCCGGTAATGCCATCCTCTCGCTGAGGCCGAGGGTTCACCCGTTGTCGTGACGTGGTTCCACCCCGCCGATCCGGTTGATCTTCGCGAACGAGAGATCGACGAGTCTCAGTCGGCCGATCTGCGCCGCCGGGTGGCTTCGTTTGCCGAGGATCGGGTTCGGCCTGAAATGGCTGCGCATGACGAACTGGAGGCGGATCTGCCTCAGAGAATTGTGGCAATGATCACCAGCAACATGCTTGATGCTGTTCCCCGGTCAAAATCACTTTGCCCTGAGCCACTTCCTCGCGATTCGCGGGTCCGGCCCGCGCTAGACTTGGCTATGGGATGATGTCGGCGCCGCACAAGCCGCTTTCGGCCCTTCTCTCGCAAATTCTGGTCGCCTATAGTGTGGAGCTCGATTGCGAATTCGAGCGCCGCATGCTGCAAGCGCGGAGCCGTAGCGCGCGCCTCTCGCTGGTCATTTGGCTTAATGTGCTGCAGTTTTTGGCCGATGGACCAGTTTCGGTTCGAACGCTCGCTTCGCGCGCGCTCACAGCCGAGGCTGGCGCCACAGCCGGGCTTGGTTGCCTCGAACGATGGGGCGTCGTTGCGCTGCAGCCCGGAAAGCGCGCCGGTTACGGTAGCGGCCGAGGCATCCGCGCCGATTGGCCGGTTCGGCTCACGGCCAGCGGTGAAACAGCCGTCAGAATCTGGCCCGACCTGATCCCGGAAATCGACGCCCGGTGGTCGAAACGCTTCGGCGACGACGCGACGAGGTTGCGCCGCTCGTTAGAAGCAATCGAGCACCAGATCGACCTCGAATTGCCGCAGGGCTTGCCCGTTGCGATGCTGAAGCTGCCGGAGTTCGGGCCCCGGAAATC
>Ga0302326_10004295_pt1 | contig 33056 bp, 34 predicted proteins | sample Palsa_T0_3_FD_202264 | JGI IMG/M metagenome (GOLD analysis project Ga0302326, IMG submission 202264) | Peat permafrost microbial communities from Stordalen Mire near Abisko, Sweden - Palsa_T0_3 | ecosystem: Environmental > Terrestrial > Soil > Palsa > Peat permafrost | place: Sweden: Abisko...
AGCCTTCTACGGAACCAGCGAGAATGCGGTGAAGACTCAGATCTGGATCGCGGTGTCGGTTTATGTGCTGGTGGCGATCGCACGCAAGCGGTTGGGCTTGGAGGCTAGCCTTTACCAAACCCTACAGGTTCTAAGCGTAACGCTTTTCGAGAAAACGCCCATTTTATGCGCACTGCAGCCCCTCCATGCGGGGGCCGATCTTGCCGAAAACGTCAACCAGTTGATTCTCTTCGACCTTTAGCCGGACAGTAGTGAATTGGAATAACACCCTGGTTTCATCAAGCGTCTAACTAATACTTTCGTCATCCCTTGGAAACGACTGCACATGAAGCGCAAGTGCTCTTAACGAGTTAATCGATCTCTCCCGTTCAACACCGAGGGGACGATCAATTGATCGTCATCGACTGAAGTGGCGCCCGCTAGTAAGCGCAAAGTGGAGCTAATAGTTCTATCCGCAGCAAAGCATCCTTCCATCAGTCGCTGCACTCCCGACCGCAAGCGCGAGCGTAGTTCTGGAGAATTAATCAATTCTTTTATGGCTGCTGTCATCGCTGCGGGGTCTTTGGGTGGACAAAGCCGAACATTCTCTCCATCGATGAAAGGATCTTCCAACATTTCGCCACGTGTAGTGACAATAGGCAGACCGTGCGCCGCGGCAGCCGCAAACGAACTATTGTTTAATCGAACACCAACATTAAAAGGAAGAACGCAAATATCAGCGGTATACAAATACGAAGAAGATCTTTCATCATCACAATGGCCAATCCAGACTATACGGTCCGCTCTTCCGACCTTATGACTCAACTCGCGCAGACTCCTAGCGTAAAGTTCGTCCTCGGTCCCGCCGACTATCAGCAACCACGTGTTAGTCGGCAATTGGCCAAATGCGGAAATGAGTGTTTCTACCCCTTTTAATGGATACAAAAAACCGTAATAAACTATGGCAATTTCGTCCTCTTGGAGGCCCAACGCCTCTCGACCACGACGGCGGACGGAACCAGCATCTTCGTCGGGGATACGAATAAATGAAGGCGCAGGAATAATCTCAGCTTTCGCGCGAACATCAGAGTACGCCATTGCAAATGCGTCCAAGTGACGTGCGCTCAGTGCAATGATGTGGCTGCTATCGCGAAACAATGTTCCATAGCTGGGATGAACATCCTTCCGACCGACCGACGATGCAATCAGAGCTCTCATTAACCGGTCCCACACATCTTCATTCGGAAGCATACCGCTGAGGCCACTTTCATTCTCAAGCTGAGTAACCACAGTTCTCGTCCCGCACAGACGTCTGGCGAAGGTGGGAAGAAACGTAATCATCGGATGACATTGATAAATCCAGTCGATGTAAATCAACAAGATTGTATCGAAACGATTTGAGCGGACGAAATGCAAGAGTTTTATTAGCTGCTTCCAACCCCAGTTATCCATTATGGAGTGGACTTTTACTCCGGATGGCAATGGGCCGTTAATAGCATTGCCTTTGTTTGTCAAGAGATGGACTTCTACCCCCGCCCGGGACAGGTGTTCACAAAGAAATAACGCATGCCCACTTTCGGGCGCCTTCATGGGCGGGAACGCACTCGAGATTATTAGAAGACGGAGGTTCATTCAACGGGGCCGTTCATGCGCGGGCAAATATCGCGTCTGCCTGAAGGGGACGACCGTCCTCCGGGCTAAGTAATTGATCAAAGTTTCCATCGTAGGTAAAACCTCGTGTCTTGAGAATCCGATAGATGTCGTCAAATAACGGGCCTCCCGCGAAAAGGGACTGGAAACTAACTTCGATGATAATGATCTTTGCCCGCGCCACAACGTCTTCACCGCCGATAATCACTTTATCTTCGAAACCCTGTACGTCAAGTTTGAGCAACAGGGGGTCACGCCAATTGAATTCTCGAGCCACATCAGAAAGCCGTCGAACTTCGATCGTTTCTGCCTCCTCCTTTACCGCGAACGCAAATGATCGCCTGTGTAAATCAGTCATCGGCAACAGAGATGAACTCGGAGCATATTCGTTGCGATGAATTTCACATTGCCCCGCCTTCTCACCAAGTGCGCACTGAAGTGCGAGGAAGTTCGATTGTCCTGCAAATTTTTGAGAGAGCGCTAAGAATGGCTCCCGGAGCGGCTCGAAGCAGACTAGATCAGCGTCTGGAAGTATAGCTCGTATACGTTGCGCGAATTCTCCCATGTGCGAGCCAACATCCAAGATAGTTTTGATACCAGACTTCACAAACCAGTGATCTTCTGGTTTGTATTTGGGGGCAAAAGCCCTCATCATTTCGAGTTCCCTATTCGAGATTACAGGTTCAGCCTTGGAAGGACGCCATCGCACCAGATCCACGCCCAGCGCTCGAAAAGGCGCTCTGAAGAACCGCTTGATTGCAGTCTTGCCATTCATGTCTATATACGCCTTCTGATAATTGATCGTGTCCGGCTAAACGGAGATCGGCGCACAATGATGGTTCGCGGCTGCAAATTGCTTTTGACCATTTCGCTGCGGATGAACTCGATCAATCCGGACTTCGCGACTGCCGGGTATTCCAATGATAACGTCATCATGTAGCAAGACGTAGCGATTCTTGTCATGCAGGGATAGTAATTTACAAATCTTGTGATGTCCGGCCAGTGACTACTTTCGTGAGGGGGAAGGATTGGTGGGATAAATGCGCGTTTCACCTTCAGCACACGGCGGTGCATCCAGTAAGGTAGGTAGATCGGAACCAGAAGTTTTTTGGCCATGGGTTTAGGCATTAGCCCCGAAAGAGTCGAGAAAAAAACGAACACGTTCACATGGCACCGCAACCAGATTTGCGTCGTAGCGATCCTTGTTTGGCTCGATGGCCTGCGGCGTACCGTCGTCACGAAGGCTGAACCATTCGTACGCTGCCCGGCTGAGAAACTGAACTATTTGGCGGGCTTGATATCCCCATGGTTCGGTGCGAATGTCGTAGACCTCCACCATAAGTACCGGCCTTGGAGCGGTTGCCAGCAGCCTAACGGCACCTTTGAGAGCGTCAAGTTCAGATCCCTCCACATCAAGCTTTAGGAAGTCGACCTTTGAAATCGCATCGATAGCTAGATAGTCATCGAGGGAAGTGACCTTCACCGCGAGGGGGATCGTTTGCGCCTCCGTGACCGGAGGGCGAAGGCTGTTGCAGTAATCTTCGGCACCTTCCACTAAGAAGAGGGTCGCTGTACCGTGGGCGGCGCCTACCGCCAATGGTTCGATCCGAACGTTCTTGCAGTTGTTCATCTTGATGTGACGTACAAGACGTTGACGTTCGCGGGGTGACGGCTCAAAAGCGAAGATCCTTCCTGTCGGACCAACTCGAATGGAAGCGAGCAACGTGTAGAAGCCATGATGCGCACCAACATCAAGGACCGTCATTCCCTTACGGAGAAAGCGCGTTACGAAGGCAGCTTCAGCATTCTCGAATGCCCCAGATCGGAGTTGGCAGTCGAGGGCACTATTCTCCAAAGCCCACTTGGCGCCGAATGGCAATGCAATTGTCGTCGACCCCGCGGGGAAAAGCGTCCGAAGACGAAACTTTACGCTCTCGAGCTTATCCTTCGAAGGCTTCGCGAAAAATCTACGTATTCTCAGCCGAAGCGCCGTCGAAGAGTCACTCATGGCCACCTCGTTGCCTGGACACGAAAAGCTCACTGGGAGTATTGAGTAGGCCTGTCCACTCGTCGCGTGGGTGCTGCTGGTTTTCTGTGGCGACAAGTAGTTCTGGGACTGCCTCCCACATATCGAATTCCTCGTGGTCATCGAACAGACTGACTAGCCAATTATAGGGACCGGGCCGCAGGGGCAGAGACGGAAACTTGTAGGCCAGGGTGTGCACGCCTGTGTCAAATTCAAGGTTATAAGCAGCTGTTCCCCACATGAGTTGGCGATCAGAATTATACAAAGCTATGCCGTGAACGCCGCGGCGAAGATGCACGAACGATTCAAAGTGAAACTGCACTGTGATGGGACCGAGGGTCGTCAGGGTATAAGGGTCATCGCTGCTAGGCTGGACAATCTCCCATTTCAGGAATCGCGCCTTGGAACCCGCCACTCGATGTTGGTGCCCGTCGTTGTTGCCGCGCGCCATAGCGGATTCGTAGGCGGAAACGACTTTGTGAGTGTTCCCATTCATGCGGACGGAGCCGGCGTCGATCCACACGACGCGTTGGCAAAGACGCCGAATCTGATTGAGCTGGTGGCTGACCAGAATGACGGTACGGCCGGCGCGTGCTACGTCGTTCATCTTGCCCAGACATTTCTTCTGGAAATTAACATCACCGACCGCGAGCACTTCATCGACCAACAAAATCTCGGGCTCGAGGTTCGCCGCCACCGCAAAGGCCAGCCGCACGTACATCCCGGAGGAATAGTGCTTTACAGGTGTGTCGATGAATTTTTCGATTTCGGCGAAGGCTACGATCTCATCAAACTTGCGGTCGATCTCTCTCTTGCTCATACCCAGGATGGAGCCGCTGAGATATATATTCTCGCGGCCGGAGAGCTCGCCGTGAAAGCCGGTGCCAACCTCGAGGAGGCTGCGGACACGCCCGTGAATTTCTGCCCATCCGGTCGTCGGCCGCGTAATGCGCGAAAGGATCTTCAGAAGCGTAGTCTTACCAGCACCGTTCCGACCGATGAGGCCGAGAACTTCACCCTCCCGTACCTCGAGAGAAATGTCTCGCAGGGCCCAGAAGGTTTCATGCTGGGGGCGATGGAACGCGGCGAGCGGCGAGCGGATGAAGTTTGCGAACGCGTCGCGCAGCGTATCGCTACGGCGAGTGCTTAGGCCGCGGCGGTATTTCTTGCCGAGGCCTTCGGCTTGGATGACTATGGTCATTGGTCAGACGCGGTCGGCGACGGTGCTCTGCATGCGTTGAAAGAAAACGAGGCCGCCGATGAGAAGTGCCACGACGATTCCAGTTGAGCTGAGCATCATGGGACTGGGAGGCTGACCATTACCGGTGAGCGCCCACCGGAAGCCGTCGATGACCCCTGCCATCGGATTGAGTCCGTAAAGTGGTCGCCAGCGCTGCGGCACCAACGAGCTCGGATAAACGACCGGCGACGCAAGCATCCAGAACTGAATGATGAACGGGATGATGGATGTCACGTCGCGATATAGCGCATTGAGTGCGGAAGTCCACAGCCCAACCGCAAGGGCTGTCAACAGCGCGAGGACAACCAGCACCGGCAACAAAAGCACCGTCACCGGCGGCCGAATCCCGTACGACAAAGTAATCACAATCATCACGACAAGTCCAATGCAGAAGTCGACGAGCGGAGAGCACACCGCCGCTAGCGGGAGCACCAGCCGAGGAAAGTAGACCTTGGTGACAACCTGCTGGTTGCTCACCAGGACATTGGTACAGCTGCTGAGCGAACTGGAAAAATACGTCCAAGGGACAAGCGCGGCGAAATAGAAGACCGGGTAGGGCAGCCCCTCGGACGGTAGCTTAGCCAGCCGACCGAAGAAAATTGTGAAAACGCCCATGGCCAAGAGAGGCTGGAGCACGACCCACAGGACGCCGATGACCGTCTGCCTGTAGCGAACCTTGAGGTCGCGCCAAACAAAGAAATAAAGGAGTTCGCGGTATTCCCAAACCTCGTGGAGGTGCAGCTCAAGCCAACCGCGGGGCGGCTCAATGCGCACGGTGGCGGGAGCGGCGGGTAGAGTTTCCGCTTCGACCCTCGCCAGGTCTGTGTCGGGCGAACGCGTAGTGACGGAAGCCATTGGTCTAACCGAACTCCGAAACAATAGATCGCACAGTGATTATAGCCTTAGACAGGAGGACCTGGACGAGACGCTGGCGATTACGGCTCCAGCCGGCACTCTGCGGCGAATCGATCCAGACCGGCATTCGAAACCTGCTGGCGTTGTCTTGCGCCAGGATGGTCCGACGCTTGGTCGCGCCGCAAAGCGAAGTGGGGCTCGCTCAATTGTCGGGTGTCGGTCTTTCCGTCGCGATCGGCCAGCACGCTCGGCTGCGCCGCGGCATCGATGACCCATCAGTTAAGGGAAGCCTCTCCAAGTCGATCGCCATTGGAGTCGCTGTGAAAAGATGCACGCATGCTTCAGGAAGCCGTTCTTGAGATTCAATCAGATAACGCCGAGGTGACTACCGACAAACCGCATACCGCTGAAATTAGAAATCTTCATTGCTATGCTGTGTCCCGCAGACGCGAAGACCACGAGGCAGCGATGTCGGCCACTATCTGCTTCAGGTTCTTGGTAATGCCCCATTCAGGATAGTGACTTTTCATTTTGGTCAGATCGCTGTAGTAACAGATATGATCCCCGATCCGATTGCCTTCGACATACGTCCAGACTTGTGCGCGCCCCGAAACTTCTGCGGCCAACGAAAAAGCTTCTAAAATCGAGCATGAATTTTCCAGGCCACCGCCGAGGTTATACACTTCACCACAACGCGGTTTCTGCGCAAAACCTAACATAAAGCGGGCGACGTCTACAGAGTGAATGTTGTCGCGCACTTGTTTGCCCTTATAGCCAAAAACCTTGTATTCCTTGCCGATGAGGTTGCAGCGGACTAAGTAGCTGAGGAATCCATGCAATTCCACGCCGGAATGATTCGGCCCGGTCAGGCAGCCACCACGTAAGGCACAAGTGGGCATGCCGAAGTAGCGCCCGTATTCTTGCACCATTACGTCGGAAGCCACCTTCGACGCTCCGAACAAGGAGTGCAGGGATTGGTCTATCGAAAAGGTTTCCGGAATGCCCAGTCGGCACCTGGGATCAGCATAGTCCCAGCGCGTTTCCTTCTCCACTAACGCCAACGAGTTTGGAAGGTCGCCGTAAACTTTATTCGTGGACATGTGAATAAAGGGCGACTCCGGCGCCCAGCGGCGCGCGGCCTCTAGCAGGTTCAGCGTGCCGACCGCATTGGTATCGAAATCATCAAAGGGGATCTCTGCGGCGCGGTCATGCGACGGTTGGGCCGCAGTATGCACGATTACCGTGGGCCTCGAACTCTCGACCAGATGGAGAATGCCTTCCCGGTCGCGAATATCAATCTCGCGATGCTCGTATCCGGGGATCTCCTGGCGCAATCGTTGCAGCGACCAGGAGGTATCACCTTCCGGCCCGAAAAACACGGCGCGCTGATTGTTGTCGACACCCAGCACCGAGTATCCGGCCTGGTGAAAATGCACGCAGACCTCGGATCCAATTAACCCACAAGATCCGGTCACCAAGACTCGCGCTTTGCTCATACACCTAACTCGGCATTTCCTTTATTGATCTCGAAAACGGCACCATCGTACACCGTCAAGCCTGCTCGCGACAGTGAAGGACAGATTACAGGTCCTCGAGGTGGAATCCAAGGCCGGAACTGCAAAGACGGGCGGGGTCGTGAAGACCACGCTGAGCGTGCGAGGCGGCCATTTCTGGGAGCCGCGTTTCCACCCATCGCTGTGTCCGTTGCTGTGTCACCCATTGTCAGGTTGAGCGGAGAACGACTTTGGCGAATCCCTTTCAGGACGCCTTCTCACCCAGGTTTTCTAGGAAAACCTGCTGCAGTTCGCCAGGTAAGAATTTGTAATGGAGTGAGATCGAGTTGAGTAGGATCTCCGGGGTTGCCATTGTCTAGGATGCGCACCCGCCAAGAAATCTGCGCCAGATCATCTCCAGACAGTAACCACCCGATTTGTCCGCTCCCAATTTCCCAATTCGGGATAAGAATTTCGGATTCTGTTTTTATAGTGCCTGTCTCCCACTGTAATGGGGTTATAATCTGCTCATCTCACCCGTCGGAGACAACCACTTCGGACATAACTACTGGAGGAGGTCGTTCATGCCAGTTACTTCGACGCCTGTTCTGCCGCAAGCAGCCAGAGGTTCAAGGAAAGTTTCGCTGAAAAGCATACTAAGGGGCCCGATGCGGGCGCACCTTTTCCAACGGCTTGGTTTCTATGGGACTATGTGTGGCCTCATGTTTTCAGCCTTGATTTACTGCGGAAACACTTACCCGGTATTCGCCGCCGATCCGGAGCGTGTCGGATATCCCTGGGATTGGTCGCATGAACATCTTTTGTTCAGCCATTCGGACAACCCCACGGTGCTCGGGATAATCCAGAAAGATCCGCGGGCATTCCACCAATGGCTGAGGAGAAACCGACCTCGATCGCAAGAAGGCGTGCCGAATCCGTTCGACACTTTCCTGCAGTCTGACTTTCTGCAGCCTACGGCCACTTATGCAGCTCCGTCTCCAGGGTCGGGTCCAGAACCACGCTCGGAGACAGAGGGAGCGAAGCAGATCAAAAGAAGGGACTGGGGAGTCTCGCTCGGGGCTTCCCAATTCAGCGCCGTCAATGCCACGAACGCCGCGCCCTTGTATCCCGCCAAATTCACTTTCAATATCAACGCCGCCCCATCCTGCATGGATCCGCTCAGCGGCGGCGACTACGTAGTGTTCCCGACCGCCGCCGACGGCAGTGCGACTCAGGCATCGATTGTTGCTTACTACAATCTCTATTCGACGCAACCCACCGCTGGAGGTTTTTGCGGCACTGATGGTCCGACGGTGGGGTGGGCTTACATCAACGCGGCATGCCCCGCGTCGACGAGCGGCGATCCAATTGCGAGTTCGCCTGTCATCTCTCTTGACGGCACCGAGGTAGCGTGGGTCACTTCCACGGGTAAGGTTCAGATCGTGACTTATGGCACGGGCGCCACGATCGCGGGTGGGGATGAGAGCGTGTCTAATCCCGTGTGCATAGGCTCGGTGTTGTCCGGCGGCGATGGCGCTTCGCTGCAGAGTGTAACTCTGGCAAATGCCGTGCACAATCCCACGAGCGTGAGTGTCTCGGCAATTTTTGTGGATTACAATTCCGACTCCGCATACGTGGGGGACAATGACGGTTATTTGCACAAGATTAGTCCATTTTTCACCGCGACCGGAGCGCTTCAAGAGATCACCACTCCGGCGTGGCAGCCCTCGTACGCGTACAGCGTGGGTGCTCTGATCGTCGATAGCAACGGCTTCATCGAGCAATGCACTACAGCTGGTACATCCGGTACCAGCCAGCCTCCATGGGGCACCGTCTGGCAATCCACTTCACCCCGCGACGGCGGCGCCAACGGTGTAACCTGGACAAACATGGGCTCGGGGGGCGGATGGCCGGTTTACGTGACGGGATCGTCAAGCAATATCGACAGCGTCGCATTGAACGGGCCGATTTTTGACATCGTGTCGAGCAACGTTTTCGTGGGCGACAGGAATGGCAGCCTGTATTATGTTTTGGACCCGCCGTCGTCGACTGTGGTCGGTTCCTGCGCTAACGGGTACAGCCTCTACCCGTGCTTGGGTTCTCCGGGAACGCCGACACCCATTACCCCAGCCGCCGGGGTGCAGACGGATTGTGCCGACAACGTTAACGGATTCAACACATGCCTAGTCATGTCAAACCAACAGGGATTCATCGATTCGGTGGCGGTAGATTCCTCGGATAGCCTGGTGATCATGCAGTTTTCTAATGCGGATGGCCACAATGCCGCGGTAGAACAGACAAATACATCGCTCGGTGTATTCAACTCGGCGACTCTGGCAGGTCAATTGAACATTGCCTACCATAGCGGAGATTTCGATAACAACTATTTCAACAATCCGACAACCGGTTACTACTATGTTTGCGGGCCGGACTCCGATGGCATGGAAACCGACCTATATCGAGTCGGCTTCACGAGCGCCGCGGGTGCGATTACGCTGGGATCGGTGAATGGCACCCCCCTCAAACTCACCACCAGCGGCAATTCGGGGAACTGCTCCCCGCTAACGGAAATCTACAATACGTCCACCGCCATCCCAAAGGATTGGCTCTTTTTCAGCCTCGATAACAACGGCAAGTTCCCCTCCGCGACGATGGGGTGTGCCGACGGATCATGCGTGCTGTCTTTCAGACTGGAAGACACGACGGGGTTCATGAGCGACCAGATGGTTACTGGCCCGCACAACATTTACGGGTCGGGAGATGGGGGGATAGCGGGCATGAATGGGACGGGCGGAATGATTGTGGACAATGAGGCGGATGTGGTCACCTACGGTCAAGCGTCGAGCATCTATTTCATGCCAGTCGCGAACGACCTGACCTGCGGGGACGGTACCTCAGGCACCGGATGTGCGGTCAAACTGACGCAAGCCGGTTTGCGATGAAGCGGTGCTCACAAACGTCAGGCTAAGGCAAAGCTGCAAGGAGAATACGCCCTGTCGAAGAAATGCATTTCTACTCTCGATTGCCCTTTATTGCTCCGTCCAAACTCTGGTGCATTTCCTCGATGGTTGCCTCCCGGTTGCGGGGCCACTCCTAGTGGAAGAGAGGAGTCCTCGGTACTCGGTCTGCGGGAATGTGGAAAATTGAACCTTGGTGTTTGCTGTGCCAATCGGTGTGTTCCTCGATTTGACCCTCTTCATTACCTGTGATCCCCCTTACCAGCCTCGGGGCATGTTCGAACACTGCAATACGGATCATTCTTCGTCCGCCTGCACGCGAGAAGCTCTATCGCAGTCGAGGCGGCTCCTACGACTGAAGCGGCAAGTTCTCTTGAGCCGGTGATGAGACCAGTTTTCCCGAAGGTGTCCGAAAAATAGCAGGAATGATGTTAAAATTCGCCTATCCTGAAAACGTCGGTTCGCGGGACGCGAGGCTGCCACCGGCCGGGATTCCCTGGGGTTATCGATGGATTTGCAGTCGAAGAGCAACAATTCAGGCGAGTCGGAAGCGCTAGAACCACTCGATCTGCCCGTTTTTGAACGTCACCGCCGACCCACACCCTCTTTTGTTGAAGATGAAAGCCCTCTACTGCATTACTGGCGAATTTTAAGAAAGCGACGATGGGCAGTGTTAGCCACGATCTCTATCGTTTTTGCACTCTCCGTTCTTGCCACTCTCAAAACGACTCGGCTTTATCAGGCAACATCGAAGGTTGCAATCTTTCCGGAAACTCCTAACGTATTGGGATTGAAAGGCGTAGAGGATAGTTCCAATGACTACCAATATGACGTGGCTCTTGAAACCCAAGCTGCGATTCTTCGCAGCGATGTTCTAGCCCTGAAGGTGATTGATGCCGTGCACCTTGACGGGGGCACGGCATCTCCAGTTGCATCGGACGCGCAAGATGACGGCTCAATTCGAGTTGCGATCAAGCAACCTGATCCGGCGAAAGTGGCCAGCATGCTAAGCTCATTTCGCGCTGGGCTAACCGTTTATATCATTCCAAATTCTCGGCTTGTGCAAATCAGCTATACCAATCCAGACCCTCGCCAGGCAACCGAAATCGTCAATGCATTGGTAAAAACGTTTATCGAGGAAAACTTCAAGACAAAATACGAATCTGTCGCGCAAACCTCAGATTGGCTCTCGACGGAACTGGACGATCTTCAGCTGAAAGTCCAAACATCCGAGGAGAAACTCGTCCGCTACCAAAAAGAACATAGCATTCTAGGCGTGGACGAGAAGCAGAACATCGTAATGGCCAAACTGGACGAACTGAATAGGCAACTAACAGTGGCCGAGACGGATCGCATTCAGAAGGAGTCCAATTACAGGCTTGCCGAGTCAGGAGAACTTACCGCATTCGCCAAGACCTCCCGTGAGGGAATGAGCAACATGCTCGAAAAGTTGCGGGAAAAAGAGGCGGACCTTGATACCCAGCGTGCACTGGCTACAACCCAGTTCGGTTCCGGATACCCCAAGGTTGTCGAACTGGACAATCAGCTCAAACAGGTGCGCGCGGATATCGCAGCCGAAGAAGCGAGATCGCAGCAGGAGAGCCGCGATGAGTATTTGGTCGCACTTCAACGGGAGAATTTGTTGGCCACCGCATTCGAACGGCAGAAACAAGAGGCTAACCAACTCAACGAAAGCGCGATTGAATACTCGCAGCTGAAGCGCGATGCGGAATCCTATCGACAGCTGTACCAGGATCTCCAGCAACGCCTCAAGGAGGCGGGCATTAGCGCCGGTCTCAGATCGAGCAACATCCGAGTCGTAGACGTCGCACGGACTCCGACCTCACCCATCGCACCGAACGTGCCCCGGAACCTCGAAGTCGGCTTTCTGTTCGGGCTTGCCAGCGGTATTGGACTAGCATTTGTGCTCGAGAGTATGGACACCAGCATCAGGAATATGGATGAGGTGGGCGCGATTTCGACGCTACCAGCGCTCGGGACGATCCCGTTACAGGTTTCAAGCAATGTGCCCTTGCACAAGCGCCTGAAAACGGTCTCGGCCGACCCCGAGAAGTCCGAATCGCCGGCTCTGGTGACGTATGCCCGTCCGAGGTCAGAAGCGGCGGAGGCATATCGAGCGCTCCGCACTTCGATTCTTCTCTCGTCGTTTGGCGCCCCGCCCAAGGTCATCCTTATCACCAGTGCCGTGCCGCAAGAGGGGAAAACTACGATCAGTGCGAATTCAGCGCTGGTCTTGGCGCAACGCGGGAGTCGCGTGTTGCTTATCGATGCCGACCTTCGTCGGCCCGGGATCGACAGGCTGTTTGGCTTTCGGTCTCGCGGAGGCCTCAGCACCCTCATAAGCGGAGTCGACAAGGTGGAAGACGTGCTGGTTCCGTATCCTCAGGTGCCGAACTTGTGGATTTTGCCATCCGGCCCCATTCCACCACAACCTGTCGAGTTGCTCAGCTCGATTGTTATGAAGGATTGCATCGCACGCTGGCGCAGTGAGTTCGACCACATCATTATTGACACGCCTCCATGTTTGTCCGTGACCGACGCCGTGGTTCTGTCTCCCGAGGCCGACCGGATCATCCTGGTTGCTCGGGCCGGGAAGACTACAAAAGCCGCTCTACGGCGCGCTTGTGGCGTGCTGCTGCATGTAAACGCCAGGGTTATGGGCATTGTCCTTAACGCCCTCGACCTCCGTGCGGACGACGGCTACTACTACACCTACGGCAGTTTAGAAGCGCACCGGTATTTCGATGAGGCCTCGTCGGAAGATGACACGACAACTGCCAGCAAAGTTTCATAACGACGACTGCTTGTAATTTGCATGCACCCACGTAACCGGCGCAAAAGGTGCCCTCACCGGCATGACTCTGATCCCGATTGAATTGCGGTCCCCGATCCGGAAGGTTTCTTTTGCGGGTGCCTGCTTCGTTCTCGTAGGGCTGTATCTGTACTCGGCCCTGCCGATCTTCCTGGCATCCCACCTGGCGGCGACTCCGGACCCATCGAATCTCACGAAAGCTGTTCAGCTAGAACCGTCGAACGCCGAATATCGCGACTTGGTCGGCCGAAGTTTGGCGTTGTCGGGTATGAGTCTCGATGACGCTATTACAAACGATCGGATCGCGGTGCGTTTGAATCCGTACGTGGCCCGATATTGGCTAGATTTGGCAGGTGCCTACCAACTCGCGGGCCGCACCCGAGAGCAGGAAGAGAGTGTGGAGCAGGCCGTAGAAGCCGACCCGACGACCCCGTATGTCGCTTGGGAGGCCGCCAACTTGTTCCTGGTTCAGGGGGATCAAGAAAAGGCGTTGCGTTATTTCAGCATCGTGCTCGCAAACGACCCCGACTCGGTTGACTCTGCTCTCGAGCTCTGCTGGCGCGCAACCGGAGACGCGAATCGGATTCTTGATGAAGCGCTGCCTCGAAGACCGGATCGCTACCTTTCGTTTCTGCGTTTGCTTATCTCCAGACAGGAAGTAGCCGCCGCGGAAAATGTCTGGAACCATCTGATGGCGTTAAACCAGCAGTTCTCGGCGAAGCTTGCATTTCCGTATTTTCGGCTTCTGATCGCGAAGCAGCAAGTTGCAGCGGCACAATCTGCGTGGCAAGAACTTGCCGGCATCGATCGCTCTCTTCAGCTCTATCTTCCCTCTCCTACGAACCTGGTTGTGAACGGGGGATTTGAGGAGAACGTGCTGAACGGCGGCCTTGACTGGTGGTACGAATCGAATCCCCATGCGACCCTGGCCATCGACACGAGTGATTTTTTCAGCGGAACACGGTCCCTCGAGATCACTTTTGACGGTCGAAATCCAACGGATGCTGGTATCTTTCAGTTCATTCCAGTGAAACCCCACACCGACTACGAATTTAGCGCAGAATCGAGGACCGAAGACATCCAGAGCGCCAGCGGCCCGCGGTTTGCAGTCGTGGATGCGTATACCGGTGCTTCGTACGTTCTCACCGATGATTTACTAGGCACCAATCCCTGGCGAGCGCAACATGCACAATTCCAAACCGGTCCGAACACCAATCTATTGTTGTTGAAAATTGTCCGCCAACCTGCGAACCCCCTGATCCGTGGCAAAGTTTGGATCGACGACGTCAGATTAGTGGAGGGATCGAATGAAGGACGATAACGTTTGAAAATATCATCGTATGCGATCGTCGATACGACTGATGCTGTTGACCTGGAGCGCCCCCACGGTCGCGAGCCAGGGATCCTGCAATGGGTGCTCGTTCTCGGCCTATGCGTCCTTTTGATGTTCGCCGTGTTGGCGTTCGGAGCAGTCGAAGAGTGGTCAACATTCGCCTTCGAGGCCGGTGCTTCGGTTCTATTCCTGGTTTGGGCGGCAAAACAGCTTATTTCCGGGCAGGTGAAGCTATCGGCAAACCCTCTGTACCTGCCAGCATTGTTCTTTTTCGTGCTCATCGTCGCGCAGCTTGCGCTGCGCAGGTCTGCTTACGGGTACGTTACTAAATATGAAGCACTTCAATATGTCTCTTATGGAATTGTGCTGCTGATTGGATCGGAATGCGTCCGAGAGGAAGGCGCTCGCAAATTATTCGCCCTGGTCATGATTGTGTTCGGCGCATGTTACTCCTTTTTTGCGCTCGCCCAGGAACTGACCCCTAACGGCAAGATTTTCTGGATCCATAGTCCACAGTTCCACGGCTCGATCTATGGGAGCTACGTCAACCACAACCACTATGCCGGACTGATGGAGATGCTGGTGCCGATTCCCTTTGTCGTCAGCATGGGACATCTGTTTCGAGGCGGGAAGCGAGTCCTGGTTGGTTCCACCGCGGTATTGATGGCGGGCACGATTTTTCTTTCCGGCTCGCGCGGAGGAACGATTGCATTCGTTTTCGAAATGGTACTGTTCTTAGCACTGATTTTCAGGAAGACACGAAGTACTCGCATAGCGCTCGGATCAATCGCAGTGTGCGTGTTGATCGTGGCTCTGCTGGTCTTCTTGGGCGCAGAAGGGCGGATTCTCGAACGTCTCGGAGATTTGAGTCCTGGCATCCGTGTAGACATCACCAAAGACAGCTTGCGAATGTTTTCCAAGCGACCGGTTTCGGGCTGGGGATTGGGCACCTTTCCAACGATCTATCCGAGTTACCGCAGCTTCTATACGAACCTGTTCGTAAACCAAGCGCATAACGACTATGTGCAACTGTTGGTCGAGACCGGTTTGCTCGGTTTCGGGTTGATGCTATGGTTTCTCGTGGGCCTGTACCGGTACGGATTACCGACCTCTCGCCGGTGGGAGTTCCAATGGGACGGGGCGGTCTCGTTCGCCGCTTTGCTCGGTTGTTCCGGGATTCTGCTCCATAGTTTCGTGGATTTCAATTTGCAGATCCCGGCGAACGCTGCGTTGTTTTATGTGCTTTGCGGATTGGCTGCTTCCGCTCTGGCTGAGTCATCGAAGCAGCGGCGGTCTCGAGGCATTGGAGGACGTCGCACTCGGTCTGACAATGGCGACGCGTCGGCGCGGCCGACATAATTCAATCCGGCGTCAAACGTATCGGGAAGCACTCTTCGTTAAGCTCGGCCGCATTCAAAAGATCAACGGAAGAAATTCTGGTCGCAAAGCGCGCGACGGAAAAAAAGGGCTATGCTACCCTAGGCGCTAAGCGAAAATGTGCTTCTGATAAAGAAGAAATGATTTCAGGAGGAGAAATGTCGCTGAAACATCTCACCATCTGGGCCCTGGTGGCAGTCGGTACGTTCGTCGCGCAGGCCGCGGCGCAGAAGAACGAATTGGACGGGAGTATTGGGCGTACCTTCATCAGCGATCAGAGCATTCAAGGTGCCCCCCCTTCTGATCCGGACCTGCGCTTCGGGAACGGATTGAGCTTCGAAGGCGATTACGGCAGGCGCGTCCTGGATATGGGCAAAGGCTTCTTCTCTCTCACCTTGGAACTCCCGTTCGTGGTGGACCCCGACGAGAATCTGCACGCTGCACTGCCCAACAGAATACCGCACGAGTATGCGTCCTACTTCGTTACGCCATCAGCCCGTCTCAACGTGTTTGCCGGGGAAGGAGTATCCCCATGGGTCAGTTTCGGCGGAGGGTACGGCTATTTCGACGCGAGCCCTACGCTGCTGTTCGGAGGCCCTAACCCGGGCAAGACAGGGACCAGCACATTCGTGCTCCAGGCGGGGGTCGGACTCGATGTGAAGATCTTCCGTCGATTCAGCCTGAGGGGGGAAGGTCGAGACTTCTGGTCGGGGGTGCCGCAACTCGATGTGAATTCGGGCAAGAGCCGCCAACATAATATCTTCGCGGGCCTCGGCATCGTCTGGCACTTTTGAACGGGAGGTTAAAACGGGGATCTGAGGTTAGACGAGGGTCTCCGGGAGACAGGGGAAACTCGCTGAGGATTTCACTGGTTGATCGGGCTACTGCGATGGACTCACCGGTTGCTCGGGTTTCGTTAACACAAAGATCGTCCCGCCGATAATGGCAGCCCCGCCGATACCGATTGCCCAGGGCGAACTCATGATGCCCCCCTGCGCGGCAGGAGGCGCTCCTCCGTTATGGTGCTTTTTCTTCTTCTTGTTTTCGTCCGACTGATCGTCTCGAGTGGTCTCCTGACCTTGGGACAGTGTCGTTGTCTCAGTGCCATCGCTAATGGTCAGGTCGCCCGTTCGCGCCGCAATCTGGACCCTGCCATCCACATCTCTGACTTCAAATTCGGTCCAAACACCAGCGGCCGGTGACACGGTCACGTCGCCAGCGCGGGTTGACAGCAATTTCGAGGTCGATACGGTCACTCCTCCGTGCTCCAATTCGACGGAATTACCCTGATACTTAACCAGCGAGTCATTTCGAACCATCACGATCGAGCCCGAAGCATTGATATTGGCCGCTGAGTCCGCGCTGGTTTGCACCAAGTCTCCGGAAAAGATCGCCGACGATCTTGTGACGCTGTCGCCATTGAGCATTGCGGTTCCATGGCTGTAGAGCATGGCAGCAGGTTGGTCCGTTGCAAAGAGGGCAGCCGGAAAAATCATAATCATCATGTAGCTCAGAATCTTCAAGAATCGAGCCCCGATCATCCTAACCCCACCCTTCTGAGAGTCCTTGGCTGATGGTAATCCGAAAGATCATTCTCCGTCAATCGCTTCTTGCCGCTTCTGTCAACCGCTTCTTGCCGCTTCTCTCCGCTTCTTGCGCGGCTGCCGCTGCGGCTACGTTCCGACGCACGATGGGCACTAGAGAGACGCTTCTCGAGTCCCCAGGGAAGCGGCAGCGGTATTCCCAGCCATCTGCAGAAGCGGTCCCGCTCGGAAGATGCGACGGAATTCATGCGGACACGTCATTGCACTTCTGATCGCTGTGCTCGTTCGACCACCCGGATTGCTCCCAAGCCATCGACGAGCGTACGGCCCAGGTTCGTCATGCGGTCGCGCCTCACGGGCGAATCGACCAACTCCTTCACTGAAACCGCAAGCTTTGCCGGATCGAAGTGGCGAGTCTCACCCATGTCTACCACGACTCCGCGATGCGACAAATCCTGTACTACCCGCGCTTGTACAGTGTTTCTCGAATAGCTCAACACCGCACAACCCATAAAAAGGAGCTCCCAGAGCGTTCCCCCTGCGGCGATGATTGCCTGGTCGGAGTTTTTCATGAACTGCGCAATGTTTCGAGGATTGAATACGATTCGGAGATTGCTCGCCTTCAGTTTTCGTAGCTGAGCGAGTTGATCGTAGCCAGCTCCCGCGATCACTGTCAGGTCAAGATCGGAGCGATGTGCAAGAGAGTCCGCGATTTTCGGGGTCAGATTCTCCGGATCGCTTCCTCCAAGAGAGACGAGGATCCGGTTACCCGTTTGCCGAATCTCTTTTTTTTCCGCTGTTTGCCTGAACTCGCGGCGGAGCAAAACGTAAGACGGGCCAAGCAACAGTCGTGCGGTCGCTCCCCGTCTTCGATACGGCTCCTCATCGTCGTCCAGATTCGGATTGACGATCAGATCGGCAGGAAACGATTCCCGGTCGGCGAAATCATCGATGAGCAGCACTCGAAAGCCTGCGGCCCGAACCGTCGCCAGATAATCACTTCGGAAGCGATCGCCGTCGATCATGACCCAATCGGCACTCAATCGGTGCGCTTCGGCGACGGTCTCACGAGCGTCCTCGACACTGCCTGGGGCTGCATGAACCCGGCGCAGTGAGGCTCCTTCGGCGCTCACGCGCGGCAGAAGCCCCTCCGGCAACTCCGCCACGGCAAAACTTGCCACGCCGCCGGCATCTTGCCAGGCTTCGGCCACGGCAAGAGAGCGCATGACATGTCCGGTGCCTATCGCGAGACTGGCATCGGCCCGAATCAGAACTGCGCCTGGGTTCATCGACTCCGATCAAGCAAATGCGAGCGACCTCGTTTGCGTTCGTAGTGGGTCACCACTTTACGCAGCGCATGGATCACGTCGTCCACATCCTGCGCCGTCATGGAATGAAACATGGGCAGACTGATCATTCGCTCATAGGCGTCTTCTGCAACCGGATAGCCCGCTTCGGTATTGAAGCGCTCGCGGTAATAGGGATGTTGAGGGACCGGGATATAGTGAACACTCACGCCGATGTTCTCCGCGCGAAGCGCCTGAAATATTTCTGTTCGTCCGGCCGCGAGCAATTCGAGGTTCAGGCGGATCGGATACAAGTGCCACGCCGGAACCACGCCATCGCGCACCGCGGGGATGACGATGGCCGGCAAATCCCGGAATGCCTCGGCGTACTGCGCGGCGACTTCCTGCCGCCGTGCCAAGTTCGCCGCCAGCCTCCCCAGTTGCGACAATCCGAGCGCGCAGGCGATGTCTGTCAACCTGTAATTGAATCCGAGTAGGACCATCTCGTAGAACCACTGCCCGGATTCCTGCCGTTGCCGCGCTTCGCTGCTGATGCCGTGATTGCGAAAGCATCGCAGCGTCTCGGCCAGCCGAGCATCGTTGGTCGCAACCATCCCGCCTTCCCCGGTGGTCAGGTGCTTCACCGGATGAAAGCTGAACACAGTCATGTCGGCAATACCGCCGACGCGCCTGCCCCGGTATTCGGCTCCGAGCGCATGGCAGGCGTCTTCAATGAGGAACGCTCCGTGCGACTTCGCCAGTTCTCCCAGTTCATCGAGAGCAGCGGGATGGCCCGCGTAATCGACCGCGATGACGGCCTTTACAGGAGAAGACGCGGCAGACAGCTTTCTCGAAACTTCACCGGGATCGAGATTCAGCGTGTCCGGCGAGACGTCGGCGAACACCGGCGTGGCCCTCTGGTACAAAATGCAATTGGCCGTCGCGCAGAAGGTCAGGGGGGTCGTGATCGCTTCATCCCCGGGCCCCAGACCCGCGGCAAAAGCCGCGCCATGTAAGGCGGCCGTGCCCGAACTGAAGCTGACCGCGTGCCGCGCGCCGACCCAAACGGCAAACCGTTGTTCGAACTCGTCGACCTTCGGTCCAGTGGTCAGCCAGTCCGACTTCAAAACATTAACCACCGCCTCAACATCGGAGTCATCCAGACTTTGCCGCCCGTAAGACAACAAACTTCTCCGGACGGGTGTGCCCCCACCAATGGCGAGCGCTTCCAACTTTGTGGGTAAGGCGCTCATTCTAGCGGGGCCGTTGCGCAAGTCTGGTTCGTAGGCAAGATTCTGGTTTCGTATACCGCTTTGCTTCATCTCGGGCATCGCTTCAGTCGCTCGCAATGCGAGCCGCCCGAGAATCAGACGGAGCTTCAAGGGCTACCCGCTACACCGACGCCGGCAGCTCCTCGGCAGCGCTCGCCTCAGGCGCTACCAATTCTTCCAGTTCCGGCCGAGTCAGCCAGCGTTCGTTGTTGTCGCTCGAATAACGGAAGCCTTCCGGGAGCGGCTTGGCATTGACCCAATTTTCCGACTTCCACCACGGATGCGAGGGCTGAATCACGTACATGTCTTCGGTTTCGAGCGTTTGTCGCGACTCGTCTTCGGAGATCAGCACCTCATGCAACTTTTCCCCGGGACGAATCCCGATGTACTCGACCCGGCAACCCGGAGCTACGGTCTCCGCCAGATCCATCAGTCGCATGCTCGGAATCTTGGGAACAAAAATCTCGCCGCCATGCATCTGTTCCAGGCACCGGATCACAAACCTCACTCCCTGCTCGAGCGTCAGCCAGAATCGGGTCATTCGAGGATCGGTGATCGTGATCTTCCCGCGCCGGCGCTGTTCCAGAAAAACCGGGATTACGCTGCCGTGGCTGCCGACCACATTCCCGTAACGCGCACAACTGAACCGCGTGCCTTGAGTCCCCCCATAGGCGTTCGCCTGCACAAATACCTTTTCTGCGCACAGCTTGGTGGCGCCGTAAAGGTTGATCGGATTCACCGCCTTGTCGGTGCTGAGCGCGAGAATCCGGCGCACGCCTTGATCGATCGCCGCATCAGTCACGTTGCGCCCGCCCATGATATTGGTCTGGATCGCTTCGAACGGGTTGTACTCGCAGGCCGGGACCTGCTTGAGCGCCGCCGCGTGCACCACCACCGTCACTCCCGCAAGCGCGCGCTTCAAGCGCTCGACGTCCCGCACATCGCCAATGAAATATCGCATGCTCGGATGATCGAAGCCCGACCTTCGCATCTCGTGCTGCTTCAACTCGTCCCGGCTGAAAACCACCAGTCGTTGTGGCTGGTAGTCGCGCAGCATGATCTCGACAAACTTCTTCCCGAACGAACCCGTTCCACCCGTGACCAATACCGATTCGTTCGCCCAGTTCATGATTCTTGTTCCTTCGACCCTTGTCGTCAGGTTACGAGCGGGGCTTCAAAGCGGCCCTCAATTTTCGATCAGCCGAGTTGCCGCCTGCCCAAGCCTTGACGGTTCCGGAACCCTTCTCTCTGTTCGGGTAACGGTTTGTGTTCGCTAGTATAGCTGACCCAAGACTGCGGAATGATCGCTGAGAATAGCTGAGGATTCATCGCGTCCCACCCTTCTGAAGGGTCTCGATTTCAATCTGCGGATCCCGCCGATCGCTCTGCCGTTTTTCGTGCTCCGGGCGATTGGCGCCTCCAGCCCGCTTGGAATCCGAGCGGCGCCGCGTGCTTCGCTGGCACAATTTGATTGTGCCAGCAGCCCGGAGCGAGCAGCGTCGTGAACGGCCGATTGCCTCAGATCTGGCAATGTTTCGCGCGGGTTTTTGCGTGAATTCTCCGCTAAACATGCGGGTTTCTTACTTCCATTCGGGCTGAATCGGCCGCCCGCACCCGGAGAGGTACCTAGTTCCTACTGAGATTACGAAGGTAATCGAGGGCTTCTTCTCGGGTATTTTCCGTGATATAACGCCGTTAGCTGCTCGAGACGCTTTCGGCTGGGAGTTTCGCAGTCTCCGGGCTTTCGGTGGAAGCGCAGGGCGAGGGCAGAGGAGGAGTCGTGACCGAAGCGCGTACCGGGAAAAGGTTTCCGCTGCATTTGCCGATCAAGATTCACAAGGAAGATGCCGCGGGTGACACCCACAGCGGCATGACCGGCGACCTCAGTGCCGCCGGCGTGTACATCCGCGCCGACGCGTCGCTCGAGGTCGGCTCACCAGTAGAGTTTGAGATCACCCTCCCGCCGGAAGTCACGGGCGGCAAGGACGATGTTGTGATTCAGTGTCGCGGCCGCGTAGTGCGGACCGATGAGCCTAACGCCAGCACCGAACCCGGGGATCACCGGGGCGTCGCTTGCGTAATCGATTCTTACGAATTTGTGCGCAACAGTTAACCGGGAGCGACCATGCTGAAACTTATTCTGGCCGACAATCAAGCGATTTTCCGCGCTGGCATCGCCAAGGTACTGGCCGTAGAAGACGAAATGCGTATTGTGGCCCAGGCGCAAACTGCCGAGCAGATGTTCATGGCGCTCGACAAGTTTCGCGCCGCCGTCCTTATCATTGCCGGAGGCTTCCACTCCGACTTCAACTCTGTCCTCACGGCTGCCAACAAGAACAAGACGCGCGTCGTCGTCCTCGCCGACACCGGCGAGAGCGCGCAGCGCTACATGGCGGCGGGTGCCCACGGCGTGGTCTATCGCAACGTGACCAGCCCCGCGCTAGTCGACTGTGTCCGGAAGATTGCGCGCGGCGAAAACTGGGTGCAGGACATGGCTGTGCCGAGCGAGTTGACCGAGAACGATATGGTCGGGCTGCGCGTCCGCGACCGTTTGACGGCCAAGGAGCTGCGCATCGTGGCGCTCATCGTGCAGGGATATAAGAACAAAGAGATCGCCACCCAGTTGGGCACGACCGAGCAGGTGATCAAAAATTATCTGCGCAACGTCTACGACAAGATCGGTGTGTCGGACCGGCTGGAGCTGGCGCTGTTTACCATTCATCACCGCATCCTGAACGAAGCCGCGGCCGCGACGGCAGCAGCAGCCGTGCCGCAATCCCAGAGTGCGGGGATCGGCAACTAACCGGTCTTACCGGAATCATGCTTGGTGGCGGCGGGTCTCCGACCCGCCTCTAGTATCCGCTCCAACTCGCCCGGACGGGGCATAGCCCCCGTCACCACAGGTCGAGCTAGCCAATCTTTTCGCCTACGCTTTTTGCTTGCGTAAACAAGTAGAGGTAATCCGGGCCTCCGGATTTTGAATCCGTCCCGGACATATTGAAACCGCCGAACGGATGCGCGCCCACCATGGCTCCCGTGCATTTGCGGTTGAGATAGAGGTTGCCAACGTAAAACTCTCGCACCGCGCGATCGAGTTTCTCGCGCGAACTTGAATAGACGGCCCCGGTCAGGCCGAACTCGGTATCGTTGGCGATCTCGAGGGCGTGGTCAAAGTTGCGCGACTTGATCACCGCCAGCACCGGTCCGAAGACTTCTTCCTGCTCGAGTGTCGACTTCGCCGGGATGTCGGCAATCACCGTCGGCTGAATGAAATAACCCTCGCCCGCACTGGTGTCCCGCGCCCCGCCGGTAATCAGGCGGCCATCTTTCTTACCGATCTCGATATATCCGAGAATGTCGTTCATCGAACCTTCGTTGATGACGGCAGCCATTTGTGGGTTCAGCGTGGGATCTCCGATGGTGATGCGTTCGACGCGGGATTTCAGCTGCTCGAGGAACTTGTCGTAGACGCGCTCGTCAACAATGGCGCGCGAGCAGGCCGAGCACTTCTGGCCCTGGAAGCCGAAAGCCGCTGTAGCCACGCCTTCGACGGCGGAGTCGATATCGGCGTCGGCATCGACGATGATGGCGTCTTTGCCGCCCATTTCGAGGATGGTGCGCTTGATCCATAACTGGCCGGGTTGTTGCTGCGCGGCGGTCCGGTTGATGTGCAAGCCGACCTCGCGCGAGCCCGTGAAGGCGACATAGCGAACCTTGGGATGCGCCACCAGGGCGTCGCCGAAGCTCGCGCCTCCGCCCGGGCAGAGGTTCACCACGCCTTCTGGCATGCCGCATTGTTCGAGCAGTTCCACAAACTTGGCCGCAATCGTCGGCGAATCGCTCGATGGCTTCAGCACCACGGTGTTGCCGCTGACGATCGAAGCGAGCGTCATGCCGGCCATGATGGCGCAAGCGAAATTCCACGGCGGAATCACGGCTCCGACGCCCAGCGGAATGTACATCAGCGTGTCGCGCTCACCCGGCAGTTGCACGGGTGGTGCGGCCTTCGATAAGCGCAGCGCCTCGCGTGCGTAGAACTCACAGAAATCGATCGTCTCTGAAATGTCGGCGTCGGCCTCGAACCAGTTCTTCGAGACTTCGAACACCAGCCAAGCCATGTATTCAAGTTTGCGCTCGCGCATCACATCCGCCACGCGGAACAGGAGCGACGCGCGTTCCTCGACCGACGTCTGGCGCCAGTGACCAAAAGCGTGCGAAGCGGCTTCGACTGCGGGCTCGACCTGCTCTTTGCCAGCTTTCTGGTGAATGCCGACTACTTCCGAAGGCTTGGAGGGATTGATGGAACGGATCTTATCGGAGGTCTTGATGCGCTTTCCGCCAATGATCAGGTCGTACTCGCGCCCCAGTTGGCCGCGCACTTTCTCGATGGCGGAGCGCATCTTGCGCACATTTTCTTCTTTGGTGAAGTCGACGAACGACTCATTCTTGAACGCACCTTGATGAAGGCGAAGTTGCAGACGCGGCGGTGCTTCGACGGTTGCCATAGGGGATCCTTTCGGGACGGATCAATTTGCGCGGATATTCGCGATCTCTATTTTACACCTGGGTCGAGGAGGTCAGGAAAACCAATCGGAACCACATCCGAACCGAACGGTGACCGACCCTTCAGTAAATATCCTACAACTCCCTCAAACCACGGCGATAATATCCACGAACAGCCGGCAACTGTTCGGGACGCAGCCGTCGATGCGCAACCTTGCAACCGGACGACGGTTCACCCTGTCTTAAGGGTTGAGGTGACAGAATGAGCTATACAGTCGGCGATGGTTCGGTTGTGCTAGCGGTGGCGGCGGGCATTGTAGGTTATGTCTATGTGAAGCTCGAAAGCCGCAGGAAACGGCTCGAGATGATTCATCAGGAGAGGCTCTTGGCGATGGAAAAGGGTATCCCCCTGCCTGAATTTCCGCTCGAGCCCCCGCGGCAGCCGCTTGACCCCGATCAGAACGTGCTCCCGATCTTGGGTACCGTGCTGTTCAGTCTTGCCGTGGGAACCATGATTGTGCTCTATCGGACTCTTGAGGCGGACGTGCATTCATTTTGGGTATCACCCCTGCCGTTCGCCTTTTTGGGCGTGGGCCTGATTGCCTTCCACTTTTTGAAACGCGATGCGAACCGTTGATAAGAGTGGAAAGCGATTCCCAACTCGTAGCCCGCGCGCAGGTTGGCAACCAAGACGCCTTTGCCGAGCTAGTTCGCCGCCATAGCGACCGGGTGTTTCGTCTTGCTCTTTCGATTCTGGGGCGAGAATTTGCAGCGGAGGCAGAAGAGGTGGCGCAAGAGGTGTTTCTGAAGGTCCATCATGCGCTCGCATCGTTTCGGGGCGAAGCAGAAGTGAGCTCCTGGATTTACCGCATCACGTTCAACCAGGCGGTGAACTTGAAGGCACGGGCCCGTTACCGAAGACCGCATTTGGATGACACCGCGCTTTCTCAGGTAGAGACTGCGGAGCCGGGTCCGCACTCGCTTTTAGAAACCGCACAGCGCGATCAGTCCCTTTCGGAATGCATTGCAACCCTACCCGAGGTCTACCAATCCGCTCTCGGTTTGTACTATTGGATGGGCGCAAGTGTGGCTGAAGTCGCTGCCCTGCTCGACGTTCCGGAGAATACAGCCAAGTCATATCTCCACCGTGCTCGCCAGCTTCTCGATGGCATGCTGAAACAGAGAGGATATTCGTATGTCTGAAATGGATCCTCGCGAGGCCGAAATCGACAGCTTACTGCGGCGATCGATGGCCGCACCGGTTCCGCGTCTGTCGCCGGATTTCCACCAGGCGTTGTCGCGCGAGGTGCGGCGAAGGTCCCAGCCTCTCAATCCATTCAGCCGGAGCTTGCTCACAGGCTACGGTGTGGTGTCAGCGGCGATCTCGATGGTTGTGATGCGCGGCCAAGGGCTCGGATGGGTAGCGATCGCTCTCACAACCCTTGGTCCCCTGTTCACGCTCGAACTGGCACGCCGGCTGCGACGCCGGCAATGGGTGATGGCCCCCAAGTAGGGGGGGACTGGGATGGTCGATGGGGACTCGCCGCCGTCGAGCCGCAGTGAAAGGGTTATCAAAACCTGTCCCTTCATGGACAATTGCGAAGCATAAGATTTTGCGGGACTTACGGGTTGCGGGTGGGTCGCGGACGCCATTTTGCTTGGAAAATCCCTGTTCCGTGTATAATTGACCGATCCGGGAAAACGTATGTCTCAGGGCCCGGAGGTTGGTATATCTCAAGGAGCATCCAAAAAATGAAGAAAGTACTCGCGTTGTTGTTTGCCCTCGCTCTATCTGTTTCGATGTCGTCGTTTGCCTTCGCCCAGAGTGACCAGGCTTCGGACAAGACGGCAGCGAAGAAAGAGCAAAAAGCCCAGAAGAAGCAAGCCAAAAAAGACAAGAAAACAGCGAAGAAAGCCGACACGAAGAAGGACGATTCGAAGTAGGATCTTTCATCTTATCTTCGCCCCCGGCTCGGGTCGGGGTTTTTTTTTGCCCGCAGCCTGCCGAAGCAGTCCCGTAGGAATGGGAAAGCGATAGAAAAAAGACAAAAAAAGAAGAAAAAGCGATTCTCAGCTCAGGGGGGAATCGGTCATGCGGAAACGGGTGCGGACGTGTTCCGAGAGCAGTTCGATCGCGCCGCGATTGGCCACCGGATCGGCCTGCGCCAGATATCTCATCGCTTCGACCAGCATCTTCTGGCCGTCCACATAACGGGGGTCGGCGGTGCGTTCACGTTTCTTGCGCGACAAATCCGGAGGAACGGTGATGGTAAAAACCTTAGCCATTCGAACTCAACTTTCGTGGTTCTTGTGAAGTATATCGTCCCCGACGGTCTTTTTCAGCTTGTTTCTATTGGTTCCGATTTCGCATACCCGTTAGCCTTCAAAACTCTATCCTTGCGGCGGTAGAAACTTGGTCTTCCCGGTGGTCTTCAGCTTAAACACCCCCTCGGGAAGTTTCTGACCGATTTGTACATCGGAGTACTTCGCCAGGCGATAGTCCCCTTCCGGCTCAAAGAACTGCTGCTGGATGGAAACTCCCTTGGCCGGATCAATCCAGAGCAGAATACGCGCGATATTGTTCTTCATGCGCGCGGACTTTGGAATCAATTCCAGTTTCCCGGTGACGATACTATTGATGGTCTCGGTCCCATAAAACTTCACGTCGTACGATTTGAGCAGGTCGTGTCCGGCCCCGCCGAAACCGAGGACGAGAAAGCTTTCGACCTCGCTGCGATTCTTGCCCGCATCGTATTCGTTCACCTGATCGATCTTCGGCTGATACACCTGAACTCTGCCGCCGCTGTAGATGACGTACTTTTTGTCGGGTTCGACGAAGTCCGCAGCCATCTGCACTTCGCCGTTCTCGCGCCGAAAATAAATCTTACCCTTCTGGGTGTCGGTTTCGTTGACCACCCTGTCATATTGGTCCCAGACGACGCTCGCCTCGGCGCTCTTGAAGTTTCGGGCCGCCGCATCCATCTGGTCGAGAACCCGTTCGAGCCCGGCGGAATCGCTCTGCGAGAGCGCCGCTGCTGTCAGCAGCCAGCCGATCAACGCGGTCCCGAGAAAAAGCTTCTTGAGCACAGCTATTCCTTTTCGACCCAGACTTTGTAACTTTGCGTATGTCCGGTGGCGTCCTTGATCGTCTCGACATTGGTGATGCTGACGGCGCCAGAGATCGGTTCAATAATCCGCTCCAGTTGCCGGCGAACGTCCTCACCCGCGGCGGTGTTCACCGCCGAGGCTTGGATCTGATAGATGAACTCGCCCTTTTCGCCCGGAATCACAACCACGCCGGTAAGATGCGGATTGCGCTCGACCGGTTTGTCCTTGAAGTTGATGAGGTGCGGCGAGACAAAAACAAAGAGGAGGATCAGCGTGACCATGATGTCATAGTGCAGGCTGCCCCGCTCATACGACCACAAAATATATCCGCGGATTGTGCGCCAGATCGCGCCCATTGGAGAGGCGGTGCCTTCGAGCACCGTCGAGGCCTCGGGTTGCTGCCAGTGTATTTGGGAATTCATGTGATGGCAAATCGCACCCGCCGCGCAATTCACGCGGCGAATGCTGTTTATGCGCTCCTTGCCGCAATGCGGTCGGTACCCATATAAGGCTGCAACGCCTCGGGAATCCGCACGCTGCCGTCGGCTTGCTGATAATTCTCCATGATCGCCACCCAGGTGCGCCCCACCGCCAAAGCGCTGCCGTTCAAAGTATGCAAAAACTCGGTCTTGCTCTTGCCCTCGGGACGGTAGCGAATATTCGCCCGCCGCGCCTGAAAACTCTCGAAATTCGAGCACGACGAAATCTCGCGGAACAGATTCTGTCCCGGAAGCCAGACTTCTAAATCATAAGTCTTGGCCGCGGAAAACCCGATGTCCGCGGTACACAGCGTCAGCACGCGATAGTGCAGGCCAAGTTTCTGCAACACCGTCTCGGCGTCGCTTGTCAACTTTTCGAGTTCATCGTAGGAAGTCTCGGGGCGGGAGAACTTTACCAGTTCGACCTTTTGAAACTGATGCTGGCGGATAATTCCGCGGACGTCCTTGCCGTAGGATCCAGCCTCGCTGCGAAAACACGGGGTGTACGCGGTGAGGCGAATCGGCAAGCGCGCGCCCTCCAGTATTTCGTCGCGATAGAGGTTCGTGACTGGCACTTCGGCGGTCGGAATCAGCCAGAGGTCTTTCTCGCCATGGGGAACGCGAAACAAATCCGCGGCGAATTTCGGAAGCTGGCCAGTACCATACATGGATTCGGAGTTCACCAGATAAGGCGGGAGCACTTCCGTGTATCCGTGCTCGCGCACGTGCAAATCGAGCATGAAGTTGGCAAGAGCCCGCTCCAGTCGCGCACCGAGTGCCCAATACACGGCGAAGCGAGCGCCTGACAGCTTGGCGGCGCGCTCGAGATCGAGCACCCCCAATTGTTCGCCCAGCTCCCAGTGTGGCTTGGGGGTGAAATCGAACTGCGGCGGCGCGCCCCAGCGGCGTGCTTCGACATTTGCTTCGGCGCTTGATCCGACGGGCACGCTCGAGTGGGGAAGATTGGGGAGGGAGGTCAATATTTCGCGCAGGCGTGCTTCTTGTTCGGCCGCCTTTTTTTCCGACTCCGCGATCTGCTCGCGCACTTGTTTTGTTTCGTTGATTGCGGCCGAAGCGTCCTGCCCGCTTTTCTTGAGCTTGGCAATTTCCTCGGAAGCGCGGTTGCGGCGCGCCTGCAGAGTTTCCGCGGCCGTGATCGCCTGGCGGCGCTCAGCGTCGACGGTGCGAAAGTCTTTCAGCACTTCCGCAGGGTTCATTCCGCGCTGGCGCAGTTTTTCTTCGACCAGCGCGAGGTTGTCACGCACAAAACTCAGATCGAGCATGCTGCATTAACTTTAGCTGAAAAACGCCCTTCCGTGCTGGCGAACGATCCAATCTTGAACCGCAGAGGACGCAGAAAACGCGGAGAATAACGGGAAAAAGAATCGCTCTAGGCGCTCCGCGACCTCTGCGGTTCGCCTCTTTTCTCCTGTACACTAAGTCGCAATGAGACTTCCCCGCCCCCTGTTCGTGGTGCTGTTTTTGATCTGCACCATCCCCGCCGCGTTCCCATCCGCCTACAACGCGCGTCCCAAGCTGGTTGTGGTCATCGTGATCGACCAGTTCCGCGGCGATTATCTGGAACGCTATCGCGACCAGTTCGCGGACGGAGGCTTTCGCGTGTTTCTCGATCACGGCGCGTATTTCACCGACTGCAACTACGACTACGCCAACACTCGCACCGCCCCCGGACACGCCACCCTGTTCACCGGCAGCTACACGAGCGATCATGGCATCGTTGCCAACGAATGGTGGGACCCGCAGAAAAGGAAGCGGGTCACGTCGGTCGAAGACGACAGCACCAAACTTGTCGGTGTGAACCGCGATGGCCCGGGCGCATCGCCCCACAACCTCTTGAGCGATACGCTCGGCGACGAGTTGAAACTGGCCACGGGCGGCAAAGCTCGGGTATTCGCAATCTCGTTGAAGGATCGCGCCGCCGTCCTGCCCGCGGGATTTGGCGGAGACGCCGCGTATTGGATCGATCCGCAAAGCGGCGACTGGATCACCTCCACTTACTACCGTCCCGATCTCCCCGAGTGGGTGCGTAATTTCAATGGCGGCCATCGCGCCGAAAAATACTGGAATCGCGAGTGGCGAGAGAAAGATGGCGACAGAAACACGCTTGGCTCGACCGCCCCTCGCAAGACCAAAGACGGTACTCCCGCCGGCTTCTACGAGGTCGTCGGCTCCACTCCTTTTGCCAACGACTACGAGTTTGAGTTTGCCAAGGAACTGGTTTTATACGAGAAGCTGGGCGCGGGCTCGGCGACCGACCTGCTGGTCATCAGCCTCTCCGCGAACGATATTCTCGGCCACCAGGTTGGCCCCGATTCTCCACAAATGCGCGGCATGGCGCTAGAACTGGATCGGCAACTGGGAGATTTCTTCGACTTCCTCGGTCATCAGATCGGAATGGCCAACCTGTGGATGGCGCTTTCGGCTGACCACGGCATCGCGCCTCTGCCCGAATTCGCGAAAACTCTTCGTCTGTCCGCCGCCAATCTCGACTCGAAAGCCCTGCGCGAACAAATCAACTCCTTGCTCGCGAAGAAATACGCGAAGAAAGCCGACTACGTGCTCGATCTCGATTATCCGCTCGCCTGGCTGAGCGAAGAAGCCTTTGCAGGAGCTCCCGCCGGGAAAAAGGAATCCGATGCCGAAGCCGACGCCGGCGAGGCCATGAAGCAGGCGGGATTCGCCGGGTACTTCACCAAAGCGCAACTGGCGCGTGGGGAAACTCCAGCCACCGAGACCGGCCGCCGCTATGCTCACAGCTACTCGCCTGAAGGCGGATGGTATGTGATCGGAATGCCCAGCCTGTTTCACGTTGGAATCACCAAGGGTACCGATCACGCGACGCCTTTCTCGTACGATACCCACGTGCCGCTCGCATTCTATGGTCTGGCTTTCCAGCCCGGAATTTATCGGACGCACGCCGAGCCGGTCGATCTTGCGGTCACGCTAGCTTCGTTGCTCGGAATCAATGCGCCCGCAAAAGCGACAGGCAGAGTGCTGATCGAAGCGCTGGCGCCGCCGCATCATCCCGCGGCATCGTTCTCCGCACCCCCAGCCTCCCCGCCGCCCGCCGGAGGGATGCAATGACGCCCGGCAATCCGGACTTGACCGTCAGCTTTGCCGGCATCGACCTGAAGAATCCAATCATCGCCGCTTCCGGCACCTTTGGCTATGGCGTCGAATTCGAAGATATCGTGCATCTCGACCGGCTCGGCGGATTGGTGGTCAAAGGTCTCTCGAAAGAGCCGATGACCGGAAACCCGCCGCCGCGTCTGTTCGAGACCGCTGCCGGGATGCTGAATGCCATCGGGCTGCAGAATATCGGAGCGCCAGCCTTCCTCACCGAAAAACTCCCCGCATTGCGTGAGAAAAAGCAGGTAGTCGTGTTCGCGAACGTCTTCGGCTACACCCGTGCCGACTACGAGCAGACGATTGAGATCCTGAATCAGGGCGAGGGGATTTCGGCGTACGAAATCAACGTGTCGTGCCCCAACACGGCGCACGGCGGCATTCAGTTCGGCAGCGATCCGCACTTACTCGACGAAGTGGTGCGGACGGCAAAGCGCGCGTCGTCACGGCCCATCATCGTCAAACTCTCGCCCAATGTCACCTCGATCGCGCAAATGGCCTACGTTGCCCAGGAAGCAGGCGCCGACGCCATCTCCCTGGTCAATACATTTGTGGCCATGGCGATTGACGCGGAAACGCGCCGCCCGAGAATCGCCAATGTAACCGCCGGCCTCTCCGGCCCGGCGATCAAGCCGATTGCGCTGCGCATGGTTTATGACGTGGCCCATGCTGTGAACATTCCGGTGATTGGCATGGGCGGAATCACCACCCCGACCGATGTGGTGGAATTCATGCTGGCCGGAGCAAGCGCGGTCGAGGTAGGAACCGCGAGTTACTTTGATCCGGTGGCGACCGAAACGCTGGTCGAGAATCTGACCGACTACTGCCGCGAACATCGCATCGAGCGTCTCAGGGAGCTCACGGGTGGCCTGCTGACCGACTGAGGGAGTCGCAACCGGATCGATCGCAACATGGCAACGCTCGACACCAGGCGGATACGCTAACCAGCAGTCAACAGAATGGGCATCCCGGTCGTAATCACCAAAGTGTGCTCGAAATGCGCCGATAAGGAGTGATCGCCCGTCCGCACCGTCCAGCCATCTTTGTCGGTAAACACCCGCCCCGAGCCGCTCGAGATGATCGGTTCCACGGTGATGACGAGGCCCTCGTTCATGATCTGGCGGGCGTGCGGGTCAGGGTAGTTGGGCACGTGCGGCAACTCGTGGATGGTGCGTCCGATGCCGTGTCCCCCCAGTTCGCGGACGACCGAGAAGCCCGATTTGCGCACCTCGCGCTCGACCATCTTTCCGATTTCAAACACGCGGAACCCAGCCCGGGCTACCAGCATCGCCTTGTGAAAAGCGCGCTCCGCGCAGGCCATGAGTTCTTCAGCCTGAGAATCCACGCGACCGACCGGCACGGTGATGGCGGCGTCGGCCATGTAGCCGTCTTTTTCGACCGTCACGTCAAGTTTCACCAGGTCGCCTTCCTTCAGCTTGCGCTCGCCTGGAATTCCGTGGACCGCTTCATCGTTCACGCTTATGCAACTGGCACCCGGAAATTGATACACCACCGACGGAGCTGAGCGCGCCCCGTTCTCCTGCATGACGCGCGCGCCCACTTCATCCAGATGGCGGGTCGTAACACCGGGCCTGACTTCAGCCTTCATCGCATCCAGCACCATGCGGACAACGCGGCCAGCCGCTTTTAGGGATACTAGCTCCAGCTCATCCTGAATACTCAAATCTCAACTCCCTTCATGACGGGATCCTATGTAGAAGCTACCGCATCATTGGGGGTTTGGGATAGGCGATGATGCGGTTGAAAGGGTGATTGCAACTCGAAGGGTTTTTCTGCATCATACAAAGGAGAGTGACTTGGTTCGGCTCAAAATCGGTTGCAGCCCTTCTGCTGTGCACGGCTGCGCTTTCGAGCAGTCTGATGCTTCTGCCATCGCACGCTACGGTACCGTCGGTCCCAGCCGGGTGCCACAATCACGGTCAACCGGCCCGAACGCCAATCAGTCATCAATGCT
>Ga0302326_10004296_pt1 | contig 33056 bp, 21 predicted proteins | sample Palsa_T0_3_FD_202264 | JGI IMG/M metagenome (GOLD analysis project Ga0302326, IMG submission 202264) | Peat permafrost microbial communities from Stordalen Mire near Abisko, Sweden - Palsa_T0_3 | ecosystem: Environmental > Terrestrial > Soil > Palsa > Peat permafrost | place: Sweden: Abisko...
TAGATCCGACAGCGCGCAACTTGACGCATCGACGAGCCACAGGCTGTTGGGCTGCAGAAACCCGGCCACGTCCATGAAGACCTGGTCGCTGTGGAGCTCCGTGTCCGCAATTCCAATCGTCGCATTGTCCGGGAGGGCGAGCCTTTGGGATGTCCAACGCCCTCCCTTATGCGGCCGGTAAACAAACGCCCTCCCCCGCACGTTGTCATAGGTCGCCACGACCAGCCGATCCTTGGAGGCGCTCACGTCGCCCAGCGTCTCGCGCGGGCCGGGGACATAGATCGCTACGGGCTTCAGGTGGGCGGGATCCGCCGTCAAGGCGGCCACGTCCAGTGCAAGCAGGGATCCCGACTTGAACGCGAGATCGCCGGGTGACCAATCCTGCGCCAGGCTTACAATGAGCTTCCCGTCCACCATATCCCGTATGCCCGCCCTTGTTGGCAGCATGAGCTGCCTCACCTGATCGCCGGTCACGACGTACTTTTCCGACTCAAACGTAGTCAGCGGCCGGTTGATGAGCACCAGGCTATTGCCGCTTCCGTCGTGGAGCGTGAACGGCGCAACCCCATAGCCGCCGTCGTCCGCCCGGCCGCGGAAGATTTCCATCGCGTCTGCGAGCGCCTCGCCCCGCTTCAGGCGCTTCACGACGAAAGGATACCCGGATGCCGTAAGCTCGCCTGGCTCCCATTCGCGCGACACAAGGAGCTTGTCGTCATCCTCCCAGGCAACGCGTTGCTTGGCATGCGGCAGGACAAAGCCTCCCTCGACGAACTTGGCCGAGGGGATATCAAACTCCCGGATCGTAACGGCGTCCTCCCCTCCGTCGGAAAGTCTCACGAGGCATCGCCGATCCTGCGGCTCCGAGGGAGTCATGCCCTTGAAAAACCAATTGGCGTTTTCGGCCTGCGCCAGCTGATCGAGGTCGAGCACGGTGGCCCACTCGGGGCTGGCCGTCCGATAGGACTCAAGGGTGGTCCTGCGAAGGTAGCCGCGAACATGCCCAATCCCCTGCCAGAAATTGAAGACCATTCCGCCAATCACGTTCGGCTCCGGGATCCGGTCCTCGGCCTGAGCGATGGCGAGTGCCTCGGCATAAAACTCCGCGTAATGAGGGTCCTTCTCGAGAACCGGCAGGGTCTTGTCGTTCTCCGCCTGCACCCAAGCCATGGCCCTGGCGCCGTGGGCGTCCTCCAGCCAGAGATAGGGGTCATCCCCCGCGTCCGAGGCCGCGGCCGCCTTGGAGATCGAAAGGCATGCCATCATCGCGGCCGAGAGGCAGAAGGTTCTTCGCATGAGCATGGTGCGAGAGCCGGGAGTCGAACCCGGATCAACGGCTTCGGAGGCCGCTACACTATCCATTGTGCTACACTCGCAAAATACACTCGGAGGACGGATCAAACCGCCGGCCCCGCGAGCCGTCAAGCCGCCGCTAGAAAACGACCGATTCGCGCCGAAACGCGCTCCCTGCCGAGGACGCGCATGAGGCCGTAGAAGCTCGGCCCGACCGCTGTGCCGGAGATCGCGAGGCGGGCCGGGTGGATATAGTCGCCCGTTCCCATGCCGCGCGCGGCCGCGAGCCCCTGGACCAGCGCCTCGAGCGCGGAGTCGCTCGTGAAGTCCGCAGTCGGCATCGCCGCCAGCAGCTCGCCAAGGCGTGCCCTCGGGTCGCCCTTCGCGAAGATCTTCTCCCGCGCCCTGGGGTCGATCGCGAACTCCTCGCCGAAGAAATACCCGATGAAGCCGGGCAGGTCCTCGATCGCCCGGACCTTGGGCTGGCAGAGCGCGATCACCTCCCGGAAGTAGGCCTCGCCCGGCATGCCGCCCGCGAAGAAATCCCTGGCCACGAGGAAATCCCTGGCCATCGCGAAGCAGCGCTCCGCCGGCAGCTCGTGCAGGTACACCATGTTCATGTGGGAGAGCTTCTTCTCGTCGAAGCGGGCGTTGCTCTGGTTGATCCCCGGCAGGTCGAAAAGGCGGACGATCTCGTCAAGGGGCAGCTTCTCCCGGTTGTCCTTCGGGGACCAGCCGAGGAGGCACAGGAAGTTCACGAGGGCCTCGGGGATGAAGCCGCGCTTGCGGTATTCCTCCACAAGCGCGCCCTGGTCCCGCTTGGACATCTTGCCGGGGCCGTTCTGCTTAAGGATGAGCGGAATGTGGGCGTAGGTGGGGGCGGGGGCCCCGAAGGCCCTGAAGAGCTCCGTGTGCTTGCTCGTGTTGGACAGGTGGTCCTCCCCGCGGATCACGTGGCTCACCTGCATCGCGATGTCGTCCACGACGTTGACGAAGTGGAAGACCGGGTTGCCGTCGGAGCGGATGATCACGAAATCCTTCTCCTCGGTGCGCTCCACCCTGCCCCGGATCGCGTCCTGGATCACCTGCGGCTCGCCCGAGATCCTGAACAGCAGGGCCCCGTCCTTCTCGTAGGTGCGGCCGCTCGCCTTCAGGCGCTCGAGGTACTCGCGGTACACCGGCGCCCGCTCGCTCTGCAGGTAAGGCCCGAAGGCGCCCCCGGCCTGCGGGCCCTCGTCCCATTCGAGGCCGAGCCAGCGCAGGCTTGCGTAGATCAGCTCAAGGGACTCCGCGGTGTTGCGCGCCTTGTCCGTGTCCTCGACCCGCAGGATGAAAACGCCGCCGGTGTGCCGGGCGTAGAGCCAGTTGAAAAGGGCGGTCCGGGCGCTTCCTATGTGGAAAAACCCGGTCGGGCTGGGTGCAAAGCGGACTCTGACCTTGGACATGCGGGGATCTTGGTTTGCGGCTTGTGATTCGGGCGAGGGGCCAGCAAGAACCAACGTATGGCCGCTGTCAAAGCCCCACCCCTGGACCCGACGGCCCTTGTCGCCCGCTTCGAGGCCGCGGGCGCAAAGGCCGGGTTTCGCAGCGAGTCATTTGGCACGACCGGGAATTGCCCGCTGATCGCGCTGACCCGAAGGACGGGCGGGCCCCGGCCGAGGATCTACCTCTCGGCGGGGATCCACGGGGACGAGCCCGCGCCGCCGCTCGCGCTCCTCTCGCTCGTCGAGGCGGGCGAGTTCGACGGCCGGGCGACGTGGTTCATCTGCCCGCTCCTGAACCCGGACGGGATCGCGCGCGGGACCCGGGAGAACGCCTCGGGCACGGACCTGAACAGGGACTACCGGCACCTCGAGAGCACCGAGGTCCGCTCCCACGTCCGCTGGCTGGAGCGCCAGCCGAACTTCGACCTCGCCGTCTGCGTCCACGAGGACTGGGAGTCGACGGGCTTCTACCTTTACGAGCTCAACCCGGACAAGCGGCCGAGCCTCGCCGAGCCGATGATCGCCGCCGTCTCCAGGTTCTGCCCCATCGACAGGAGCCCGGTCATCGAGGGGCGGGAGGCCAAGGGGGGAATAATCCGCCCTTCCGCAAATCCCCTTGAAAGGGAGAAGTGGCCGGAGGCGATCTACCTCCAGGCGCACCACACGAGGCTCTCATACACGGTCGAGTCGCCTTCGGCCCTGAAGCTTGAGGCGAGAATCACCGCGCTTCGCACGGCTCTCGCGAAGGCGTTCTCCCTGATCTGCCCCTGAAACTATCGCGCCGGGCCCTGGGGGCCGGCCGGACCCGTGGCGGCGCCGGACGCGTCAATCCCGTGGAGCTCGCAGAAATCCCGCATGTCGCGCGGCAGCGGCGCCGAGAACGCGATGGGAAGGCCCGCGGGCCCCAGGTCGATCCGGGCGCAGTGGAGCGCCTGGCGCCCCAGGTGCAGCTGCGACTCCAGCTCGGGCGTCCAGCCCCTGTCGATGAAGTCGAGGTAGAGCCGTGAATCGGGGCCGTAAATCTTGTCGCCCACGACCGAATGCCCGAGCCACTGGGCATGGGCCCGGATCTGGTGCTTGCGCCCCGTCCCGGTCGTCACCCGTGCGAGCGTGAACCCGCCCGCTCGCGAGAGCGCCTCAAAGCGGGTCACGGACGGCTTTCCGTCCGGGCGGACCGCGGACTTCATGAAAACCGGACTGGCCGTGTCGTCGCCCAGCGGCTGGTCGACCGTGACGTCGCCCTCCAGATCGCCCGTGAGGAGCGCCAGGTAGGTCTTCCCGACCCTGCGCTCCTGCACGGCCGTCTGCATCCGCCTCGCCGTGGCGGGATCCTTCGCGAGGACGACGACTCCGCTCGTCTCCCGGTCGAGCCTGAAGACGAGGTGGACTGCGTCCAGGCCCGTGTGGGCGCGCGCGGCGCCGACCAGGCTCGACCACGGCCCGTGCTTCGACGGATGGCAGACGACGTCGCCCGGCTTGTCCACGGCGAGCAGCCTGTCGTCCTCGTGGAGGATCCAGGACTCCAGCTCGCCCGGGGTGATCATCCGGGACGGCCCCTGCTTGAGCCTCCTCGGCCAGGCGGAGGCCCTCGGTCCCCTTACTAAGGGCTCGCTCACGGCTTGGCCCGCCCCCCTCCCCATCGCTCCACGCCAATCGCGGCCAGCCTCGCTGCAAGCGGCTTCGGCAGCTTCGTCACCAGGGCGGCCAAGACCTTGTTCAGCCATCCGCTGACGACCATCGCCTTGCCCGACTCGAGGGCCCGGAGGGCCGCCATGACGACCTGCTCGCTCGTCTGCCCGAGGAAGTCGGGCACGGCGCCCTCCCCGAGGCCGGCGCGCTTGAAAAAGGCGGTCGACGTCGGGCCCGGGCACACCGCGAGCGCCCTGACCCCCGTTCCCCTCAGCTCCTCGTTGAGCGCGAGGCTCCAGTGCAGGACGAAGGCCTTCGACGCGCCGTAGGCCGACAGGAAGGCCGTCGGCTGGAAGGCGGCGGTCGAGGCGATGGTCACGATCGCCCCTCCCCTCGCCTTCAGGGCCGGCAGAAGGCCGCCCGTCAGGTGGACAACGGCACGGATGTTGACGTCTAGCATCTCAAGCTGGTCGGCGACCGAGGGACCCGGGAAGCGCCCGTAGACGCCAAAGCCGCTGTTGTTGACGAGAAGGATTTTCCCCGTAGGCGCGCGGCTCGTGAGGAAATCTTCTATCTGCCTCAGCCCGTCCGCCACCTGCCCCGGATCCGAAAGATCGCAGGCAATATGGCGCAGGTTAAGCTGCTTGTTCCGCATGGCCGGCTCACGCCGAGATAGGTTGCAAAACGCGATATCCGGCCGATGCTCTCCGCACAGTTCAATGAATGATTTTCCAATTCCGGAAGATCCGCCCGTGATGATGACCGCTGAGAAGTTTCTAAGAGCGGCTTCGGGCGTGGACACGGAGGCTTGGGGTTCAATTTATCCGCGAACGGAACCTGCCCAGTCCGCGTGAAGTCCAAACAAAATACAACGCACAGTCATGAACAGACAAAACCATCCTGACCTGATCGTCTCGGGAATCCACCTCGAACTCACCCCGTCTCTGAAAATGTTCGTCCAGGAGAAGGCCTTCCGGCTTTTCAGGCACGAGGAGAGGATACTGCGCCTGCGGGTGGAGCTTGAGTGCGATGCGAAGGAGAGATTCGGGGCGCGGTTCAAGGCCAAGGGGCACCTGACGGTCGAGGGCTCGGCAATGAACGCCACCGTCGAGTCGGAGGAATGCCACAAGGCCGTCGCGCTCCTTGCGGACAAGCTGGACAGGATGCTCAGCCGCCGCGCGCAGCTGATCAAGGTCAAGCGCCACCACCCTCACGCGGTGGAATTCGGGGCGCCGCTACCGAAGGCGATCTAGGCCCCGCGCCCGGGGCGGTCCTGTTTCGCCCAGGAACTTTCCGGGCTCGGCATGGCCTTGCCTGGCAATGGATAGCGCCGATGGCGGCGGCTGCGCCCCGGGGAGCTGAGTGGCTTGCGCTGCCCCTCCCCTTGCGCACTATCGGGCCGGCTCATGTCCGACGAACGCCCTGATCCCGATGCCCTCCTGGCTTCCCTAGTCCGCGAGGAACAGCGCTCCAAGCGCGGCAAGCTCAAGGTTTTCTTCGGGATGTGCCCCGGCGTCGGCAAGACGTTCGCGATGCTGCGCGCGGCCCGGCAGGAGCTGAGCGCCGGCGTTGACCTCGTCGTCGGCGTGGTGGAGACCCACGGACGCGCCGAGACCGAGGCCCTCCTCGCCGGCCTTCCGCTGATCGCGCGCAAGAGGATAGCCTACAAGAACATTGAGATTACCGAGATGGACCTCGAGGCCATCCTCGAGCGCAAGCCGCAGCTCGTGCTTGTGGACGAGTTCGCGCACACGGACGCCCCGGGCTCCCGGCATCCGAAGCGCTACCAGGATGTCGTCGAGCTGCTCGACTCGGGGATCGACGTCTACACGACGCTCAACGTCCAGCATATCGAGAGCCGCGCGGACGCCGTCTGGCAGATAACGGGGGCGCGGGTCCAGGAAACCGTGCCGGACTCCGTCTTCGGGCTGGCCGACCAGATCGAGCTTGTCGACCTGACGCCGGAAGCCCTTCGCGACCGCCTGAAGGAGGGGAAGGTGTACATCGACGGGCGCGCGGCCGGCGCGGCCGAGAATTTCTTCAAGGACACCCATTTGACCGCGCTGCGCGAGCTGGCCCTCCGGTTTGTCGCCGAGCATGTCGACAAGCGCCTGCGGGAGCTCCGCTCGGTCGGCACCTTCAAGACGGTCTGGCGCTCCGGCGAGCGCCTCCTGGTCGCCGTGGGCCCCAGCCCCTCGTCGACGCAGCTCGTCCGCTGGACGCGCAGGATGGCCGCCTCCCAGGGGGCATCGTGGATCGCCGTGAGCGTGGAGGCGTCCCAGCCGCTCGAGGCCGAGGCCCAGCGCCGCCTGGAGCACAACCTCTCGCTTGCGAGGGAGCTGGGCGCCGAGATCGTCGTCACCCACGACAACGACGTGGCGGCCGCGCTCGTCCGCGTCGCGCTCCAGAACAACGCCACTCAGATCGTCGTCGGCAAGTCCCGCAACCTGCGCTGGTTTGACGCCCTGCGGGGCGGCAGCCTCGTCGACCGCCTGCTGCGCACCGGCGGATCCATCGACATCTACGTCGTGCCGTCGGAGCGCGCGGCCGAGAGCCCGAGGACGTGGATCGACTGGCGCCCCGTGAAGGCGTCGCCCGCCCGCGAGTACGCGGAGGTGTTCGCGGTGCTGGGGGCGCTGACGCTTGCGAGCTGGTTCATCGTGCCTCACTCGGGCTACCTGTCCGTGGGCCTCTTCTACCTCCTGGCGATCATCGCGCTCAGCCTCAGGGTCGGCCCCGGCCCGGTCTTCGTCGCGGGCGTGTCGAGCGCCCTCACCTGGAATTTCCTCTTCATCCCCCCCCTCTTCACGTTCCGGATCGCGCGGTTTGAGGACGGGCTCATGTTCACCACCTACTTCGTCGTCGCACTCATCTCGGGCCAGCTGACCGCCCGCGTCCGCGAGCAGGAGCGCAACGAGCGCATGCGCGAGGACCGAGCCACGGCGCTCTTCCACCTGACCCAGGCGCTGAGCTCGGCCAAGTCGCTCGACGAGGCGGTCTTCGCCGCCCTGCGCCAGGCCGACACCTATTTCGGGGCCAAGACGGCGCTCCTCCTCGACGACGGGAACGGATCCTCCCTCATGCCCCACTTCGCCGGGTCCTTCACGCTGAACGAGAAGGAGCGGGGCGTGGCCGACTGGGCCTGGCGCAACCGCAAGAAGGCGGGGCGGTTCACCCACACGCTCCCTTCTTCCGAGGGATTCCACCTCCCGCTCGTGCGCGAGGATCTCGCCAACGGGGTCCTCATCCTGTGCATGCCCCCCGAGGGCGCGCTCACGCTGGCCCAGCGCGACCTTGCCGAGAGCTTCGCCACGCAGCTCGCGCAGCTGGTCGAGCGCGAGCAGCTCCGCGCGGCCGGCGAGCGCGAGAAGCTCCTCGCGGAGTCGGAGAAGCTCCACAGGACGCTCCTGGACGGCGTCTCGCACGAGCTCAAAACTCCGCTTGCAGTCTTGAGCGCCGCGGTCGAGAACCTAGCCACAGCCGACGAGTCCACCCGTGCCGACCTCGCCCACGAGATCCGCACGGCCACGCGCCGCCTGAACCGCCTCGTGAACAACCTCCTGGACCAGACCCGCCTCGAGTCGGGGACGCTCAAGCCGCGCCTCGACTGGTGCGACGGTCACGACCTCGTCAACGCGGCGGTCGACGGCGTGAGCGAGCTCCTCGCGGACCACCCGTTTGAGACCGCCATCCCGAGGGACCTGCCCCTTTTCCGGGCCGACTCGGCGCTCATGGAGCAGGTGATCGCCAACCTGCTGCTAAATTCCGCCCTCCACACCCCGCCCGGCACGCCGATATTCCTCGCGGCCGGGGTGGACCGCTCACGCTCGAGGATATTTTTCACCGTCGCGGACCGGGGGCCGGGCCTGCCCCCGGCGCTGAGGGAGCGCCTCTTCCAGAAATTCCAGAGGGGCGACGCGGCGAAGGCGGGTGGCCTCGGCCTCGGGCTCTCGATCATCCGGGGATTCGTGACCGCGCAGGGGGGCGAGGTCATCGCCGGCGAGAATCCCGGTGGGGGAGCCGTCCTCACGATCTACCTGCCCTTCACCTCCCATGGCACCGTGCCGGCCGAGTGACCCATGAGCGCCCTGAAGCCCACGATACTGGTCATCGACGACGAGCTGCAGATCCTGAGGCTCCTTCGGATCACGCTCGAGGCCACCGGCTACTCGGTTGTCGAGGCCGACTCGGGCAAGCTCGGCCTGAGCGAGGTCCCGCGCTGCCAGCCAGACGCGATCGTCCTCGACCTGGGATTGCCCGACGTGCCCGGCCTCGAGGTGCTCCGCCAGCTCCGCGAGTGGTCGAAGGTTCCCGTGCTGGTCCTCACCGTTCTCGCGACGGAGCGTGACAAGGTGGCCGCGCTGGACGCCGGGGCCGACGACTACCTGACGAAGCCCTTCGGATCGGCGGAGCTCATGGCAAGGCTGCGCGCCATCCTCAGGCGCGTGCCGGAGGACGACGAGCCCTCGACCGCGTCCTTCGGCGACATCCAGGTGGACCTGGCCGCGCGGGTTGTCAGGCGCGCCGGCTCCGAGGTCCGGCTGACCGCGAAGGAATACGCGATGCTGCGCCTCCTCGTCGTCCACCGGGGCAAGGTGGTGACCCACGGGCAGATGCTGCGGGAATTGTGGGGCCCGAAGGCCGAGGAGAACACCCATTACCTGAGGGTGCACATGACTCACATCCGCCAGAAGCTGGAGGCTGAGCCGCACAAGCCGCGCCACCTCAGGACCGAGTCCGGAATCGGGTACCGGCTGGTGGAGGACTGAGGACGCGGCCCGCGCCGCCCGGCGTCAAAATCGTCCTAACCGGATGGCCCGCGAACCGATTGGCCCTGCGGACCTCAGGCCGCCCCGATAGGGATCGTGTTCGGTTGCCGCAGGCGCTACGAATGCCCCAATGAGAGATGATTACATCAAGGAGGCCCTGAAGACCATCGACGACCCGAATATCCTGGTCAACGTGGTCTCGCGCCGGGTGAAGCAGCTCAAGCGGGGCAACCGCCCCCTGGTCGAGTCCCTGGAGAAGCTCTCCCCCGAGGACACCGCGCTGCGTGAGATCATCGAGGGCAAGATCAGCTACGAATTGGCCAGCACCACCGCGCGCAGCTAGGCGGCTTGCGCCCGCCGGACGCCGGGGGCGCTACTTGATCTCGTAGACCTCGAGGAGCGCGATCCCGGAGTCCCCGCTGGCGCCGGCCACCTCGGCCGTGTACTCGCCCGGGGCGAGCGTGATGATGAGCGCCGAGTCATTGCTCGTGGCGCTCGTCCAGGGGAAGGCGCCTACGGAGGCCGCCTGCGCCTTGATTATCGCGTCCCCGCCCCAGCCGAAATTCGTGGCAAGCAGGGCGTTGCCCGAGGAATAGAGCTGAAGCTCGGGATCCACCAGTGTCCCCGTCAGATACGCGCCCAGCGCCGGGCCAGAGGCCCGGATGAGGACCGTCTTGGCCGACGTCCCCTCGATCACGAAGCCGGCGATCAGCACGCCGCCCCCGGTGCTGACCTCGGAGCGCGCGGAAATGTTCACAAGCCTCGGGGAGGACGGCGTGTACGCCAGGTTGGCGTCGTAGATCTCGGCGAGCGCGACGCCGGTATCGCCGGTCTGGCCGTTGACCTGGGCCGTGTAGGATCCGGGGGCCACCGTCTCAAGGAGCGCCGAGTCGAGGCTCGACGCGCTGGTCCATGGGAACGCGCTCAGGGCCGTCGCAGCAGCCGAAATCTGCGCACTGCCGGCCCAACCGAAGTTGTCGGCCACCAGCGCCGAGCCGGAGAAGAACTCGAGGTTCGGGTCGGGAAGGAAGCCCGTCACGTCGAAGACGCCGAGCGCGGGGCCCGACGCCCGGATGAGGAACGGCTCGGTGCCGGAGGTGCCGGCGCCGCCGACCTCAAAGCCGAGGATCAGGAAGCCGGTTCCTATGCCCACCTGCGAGCGGCACGATATGTTGCTCAGCCGGCTCGAGGTTGACGCGGCGCCCACCGTGAGGACCGCCGCTGCGCTCGTCGCCGAGCCCGAGGCGTTGCTCACGGCGCAGGTGTAGCTGCCGGCGTTGGCGGCCGTTGCGCCGGCGATGACAAGCGTCGGGCCGGTCGCGCCGGAGATCGCGCCCCCGGCCGCAAGCGCCGCGCCGTTGAAGTACCACTGGTAGGCCGGGGCGGGCAGGCCGTTGGCGAGGACGCGGAACACGACGGTGCTCCCGCTTGCGATCGTCTGGCCGACCGGCTGAACGAGCAGGCCCGGTGCCAGGGCCGTGGCGGCAGCGCCCTGCTCGATCGTGTAGCCAAGGGACGTCGAGACGAAGACCGTGCCGCTCGAGCTTACCGCCATCCCGAACGGGACGTCAAAGAGAGCCGCAGCCCCGGTCCCGGCCGAGTTGGCGAAGTTGCCCGGCGTGCCCGCCAGCGTCGTCACGACGCCCGACGCCGTGACCTTCCGGATCGTGCTGTTCTGGGAATCCGCGACGTAGAGGTTGCCCGCGCCGTCGACCGCGATGCCGCGCGGGCTGCTGAACAGCGCGAAGGTGCCCGTCCCGTCGGCGTCCCCGGCGATGCCCGGGCTGCCCGCCAGCGTGGTCGACACGCCGGCCGAGGTGATCTTGCGGATCGTGTTGTTGCCGGTGTCGGTCACGTAGAGGTTGCCGCCCGAGTCGATGGCGATGCCGATCGGATTGCTGAACTGGATGGCCGTTCCCGATCCGTCCTCCGTGCCGACGGTCCCGGATGACCCGGCGAACGTCGTCGAAACGCCGGCCGAGGTGATCTTGCGGATCGTGGCGTTTCCCGAATCCGTGACGTAGACGTTGTCGGAGCTGTCCACCGCGACGCCGTAGGGCGAGCTGAAGGTCGCCGCGGGGCCCGTGCCGTCCGTCGAGCCGGACTCCCCGGGGGTGCCGACGGGCGTCGTAACCACGCCCGCCGGCGTGATCTTGCGGATCGTGTTGTTGCCGGTATCCGCCACAAACACGTTGCCCGTGGCGTCCACCGCGACCCCGGAGGGCTGGTTGAAGAGGGCGGCGGTGCCCGTCCCGTCGACCGAGCCGACCAGCCCGTCCGTGCCGGCGATGGTCGTCACCACGCCCGCCGGGGTCACCTTGCGGATGACGTCATTGACCTTGTCCGCGACGTAAAGGTTGCCGCTCGAATCGATGGCGATCCCGTTGGGGTGGTTGAACCGCGCGGCGGCGCCGGTGCCGTCCGTGCTTCCCAAGTTGCCCGCCAGCCCCGCAAGGACCTGGAAGGTGAAGGGCGTGGCGTAGTTGACCTGTGCGCAAAGGGGCGCGCCGAGGCCCAGAAGCAGGGGCAGCCAAAGCGGGAGGCGCTTCACAGGCCGCATGCCCTTGGGAACGGGAGGCTTTTGCATACTTGATTCGAGGTGATTGCGCAAAGATGAACCGCGATGCCTATCTCCAAAGTCGGAGGCTGGCAATCCTAGAGGGTTGGCCCCGCTGGGATGGAGCCCGCGGGGCGGGGCGGAAGGCTGGATGGCAGGGTCGCCGGCACAGGAAAAATGATCGAGGGCATGCGGCTAGACATTCGAATCTTGAGGATGTGCCATTCGGCGGGGTTCTTGGATGCAAAAGAATTCTCCGGGGATCATCGCGCTTATCAACAAGTATTTATGTCTTCCCCGATCGCGGGGAGGAGCGCAGCCCGAGGGGGTTGCGCGGGCCCGCCGGACCGCGATCCCGGGGTCAACCGGTCCCCGCGCCCCCGGGCCGAGATTCGGCGCCCCTAGGTCCGCGCCGCGACCACGCGCAGGGCGCAGCCGTTGGGATTCGCCTCGAGCTCGACGATCTGCCTTGTGAAGCCGAAATGGGCGAGCGCCGCGAGGATCTCGTCCTTCTCCATCCAGTTTGAATGCGATTCCGGGCCGCCCCAGAACTGCCCGAAGTCGAGGTTTGCCCCGTAATCGTGCCGGTGGAGGGTGTGTCCAAAGCCCGCATGCGAGCCTTTCTCCACGCCGGCCGTGCCTGCGGGGCGGCCGGGGTGGTCCCGGCTGAACGCCGGGTCCCAGTAGACGGTCCAAAGGAAGATGATCCGCGTCCGGCGGCAGAGCAGCTCCAGGAACTCAACCGGGTTCGCCATGTGGTACAGGAAGCCGGAGGCGAATCCCACGTCATAGGCATGGCCAATCGACCGCAGGAACGGGACCGCGTCGCCGTAGAGGAAATTGACCCGCTCCATTCCGAGGAGCTCCTTGAGGACGAGGCATTTCAGGAATGCCTCCGGATGGGCCTCGATCGCGGTCACGGAGCGGGCCCCCCGGCGTATGAGCCCGTAGGTGTGACCCCCCTCAAGGGGCCCCACCTCGAGCACCGTGCTCGTCCCGATGTCGGTCCCGAGCCTCGCAAAATTCTCAACCGCCCAGTCGACCCGCGGGTCCTCGAAGAGGGGGGCCTGCCCCGCCACGCAATCGCCGAGCGGCGCCGGCATCCGCGACGCCCATTTGCCCCGGAAAAGGTCAATCGTCTGCTGCGCCGACGGCGCCTGTGTGGCGTAGGGTGAGGGCATCGTCCTTGGAGGTCCGGCTCGACATGGCTGCTCTAAGGGCGCGGGGCGCGCGAGCAGAAACAGCTTGTCAGGTCTTGGCGCCTCCGGGCGCGGCGGAGGGATGCGCCGGGCCGGGCGGGCGCGTCAACTTGACGGAGCGGCCCGTCCGGGCAGCCTCGACGATCGCCGCGTCCAGGCGCATGGCCGCGAGCCCGTCCTCGCCGGCGACCGGCGCAGGGCGCCCCTCGAGGATGGCCGCCACAAATTCCGAGACCGAGAGGTCGAACGACTCCGGGTAGGAGCACGGCGGGAGGGCCCTGAGGCGCTCCGCAAGCGGCCCCAGGCCCGGCGTGCCTCCCAGGTTCTCGAGGGTCGCGCAGTCGACGGTCAGCGGGCCGGCCGTGCCGAAGAGCGCGAACGACCAGAGGCAGTCCCTGAGGGGCACCATGGCAGAGCTCGACATCGTGGCGATGAAATCGGGATCCTGGAACCGGAACGTGGCCGCCGCCCCCACCGAGGGGTGGTAGAGCATCTCCGCGGGAAACACCCAGGGAAGCCCGGCGTTCGCCGAGGTTGGCGGACGCAGCGCCTGGTCGTCCACGATGGAGGCCGAAACCTCCGCCGGATCGCCGAAGAAGAAGCGAAGGAGATCGAGGAGGTGCGACCACAGGTAGGAGTGCATCGTGGCCGCGTAGAGGGCGGGGACGCCGAGGCGGCCGCCGGCGATCTCCTCCCTGATCAGGCGGTGGGCGGGCACGCTCCGGTAGTTGTAGTTCACGCCAAGGGTCCGGCCCGAGCGGCGGGCGGCCGCCACCATCCCCTCCCCGACCGCAATCGTGTGCGCCATGACCTTTTCGCACAGGACGTGGCATCCGGCCCCAAGGGAGAGAAGGACCGGCAACTCGTGGTCCCATTCCAGCGTCGCGACCGAGACGATGTCGGGCCGCTCCGTCTCCAGCATCCTCTCAACCGAGGTGTACGCGCGGACTCCGAGTTCCCGGCCCAACGCCTCCGCACGCGACGGATTGCCGCCACAGACCGCTGTCGCGCGGCAATGGGGGCACTTGTTGTAGGCGAGAAGGTGAAGCCGCGCGGCCCCGCCCGTCCCGATGATTGCCGCCTTGAGCTCCTTCACAAGTCACCCCTTTGATGGACGTTGGTCAGGGAAACACAACGGCGCCGGGAATCCCAGTGTCCAGCGTTGCGAGCCGGGCCTGGTGTTCCCGCGCAAGCTCAAACAGGTGACCGTCCGAAAGCTTAGGGGGCGTCCTGGCGAAGGCCGGCAGCCTGTCGGCCCCGAGAGAATCGCCAATCAGTTCAAACGGAATGGCACTTGTTGCCTTGAGAGCTGCCAGGGCCTTGCGTGCCGACACCACGTCCGACTGCAGGCCCGCTTGCACAGACACACGGACGAAGCCCAATTCCGTTATGGCGCACGTGCAGAGTGCCGAGTCCGGCCCCATCACCGAGCTATACCATGCCGTGGCCCTGGTGTGATGGGCGTGGGAAGTGTGGCCAAGCGCGATCAGGGTGTTGATGTCCAAGAGGTACTTCACGGGAAATCCGCCAATATGGCGCGAACATCCTCGCTGGTGACCGTCGGACCGTTGGTGGGGCCTCTTGTGATCGTTAGACCGGTCGACGAATCACGGATAAGCTTTGGCTTTGCCATCGGAGGAGTCCGGGGCGTCAGAACGATTGCGCCGTTTGCAATCCGGCATGCGAACTTGGTTCCAGGCCGCAGCGCGAGCTTCTGTCTGGCCAGCTTTGGAAGTACGACCTGCCCTTTGCTTGAAAGTGTAGTTTCCATGTCTTACCGTCTTACCATTCGAACAAGGGTGCAACACCGAAATTTGAGCTCGTGTCTCTCCTGCTCCCGGAGGAACCAATTCCCCTCTGCTCCCTGTCTAAACGCGTACCGCCTCGCGTGTATACGGAGAGATCTCTGGGAAGCTCGCCCACCTTGAGGTGACGCGGCTCGCCCATCGTAGTCATCGCGAAACAATCTTCATCTACCGAAAGTGGCGCACCCTGAGGGAGTTGAACCCCCAACCTTCTGATCCGTAGTCAGACGCTCTATCCAATTGAGCTAAGGGTGCGTGTGGGACCCCGAGAAAAAGCAGGCTACGCGCCTTCGGCGCAAGCGAGAAGTGGACCCCTAGGATGACCTCCGCCAGTCGACGAGCTCGAGCTGCAGGCTCCTCCTGTCGTTGAAGAAGTTCCAGTTGAGCTCGACCGCGATGTCGACGGGCTCGCCCAAGGGCGGCATCCGGTCCGCCATCTTCCACGCGACCCCGCTGAGCGCCCGGCCCCGGGAATCCTCGAGGCGGAACCTGAAGTGGCGCGCCTTGAAGATCTCGGGGCGGCGGCGGAACACGACCCCGCGGAGCCCGAAGACGGGCTCCGGGTTTCCCTGGCCGTAGGGATGGAGCGCGTCGAGCTCGTTCATGAGGCCTTCGGCGATCTGCTCGGGGTCGAGCCACGCCGATATGCTCAGCTGGGCGTCGGCAATGCCCCCGCCCACCTCTTCCCTCACCGAGGCGTCAAACCGCCTCCGGAAGCCCTCGAGTTCAACCTTCGGAAGCGACACGCCGACGGCCATCGGATGCCCTCCCCAGCTCGCCAGACCCTCGGGGCACTTTGAAAGAATCTCCACCAGGTTGACCCCGTCCACGCTCCGTCCGGAGCCCTTTGCCATGTCGCCCTCGTTTCCGAGCACGATGCAGGGCCTGTTGTAGTGGCGGGACACGCGGCCGGCCACGATGCCGACGACGCCCGGGTGCCACTCCTCGCTGAAGAGGACGATCCCCGCGTCGCCCGTGTAATGCGCCTCGATCATGGCCTCGGCCTCCTCCGTTATCCTTCGCTCGATGTCCTGGCGCTCGCGGTTGAAGGCGTCGAGCTGGTGGGCCGTCTCCCTGGAAAAGACGGGATCCTCGCTGAGGAGGAGCTCGACCGAGATGGCGGCGTCCGCGAGGCGCCCCGAGGCGTTTATCCTCGGCCCGAGGCGGAACGAGATGTCGACCGGCTGCATGGTCTGGGAGCTCGTGATGCCCGAGACCTCCATGAGGGCGCGCAGGCCGGGACGGGCGGTCTCCTTGAGGATGCGAAGCCCCGCTTTCGCGAAGATCCTGTTCTCCCCAAGGAGAGGGACAAGGTCCGCGATCGTGCCCATCGCGACGAAGTCAAGGTAGTCCCGCAGCTTGACGCGCTCGGCGACCGGGTGGCCCTCGCTGCGGAGCTGCTTGACGAGCCCGTGCATGAGCTTGAAGACAAGGCCCACCGTGCAGAGGTGCTGCCAGGCCGGCTGCGCGGGCTCCCCGCCGGCCACCCCCACGTGGGGGTTGACCAGGATTCCCCTCTGCCCCGCGCTGTCCTTGGAGCGGTGGTGGTCGACCACGAGCACGTCGATCCCCTGCCCCACCAGGTAGGCGATCTCCTCGTGGGAATTGGTGCCGCAGTCGAGGGCGACGAAGAGATTCGGGAGCCCCGCCTCGAGCGCGCGGTCGATCGCGCTCCGCGAGAGCCCGTAGCCGTCCTCCGAGCGCCGGGGGACGACGAAGGCGGGGTCGAGGCCGAATCGCCTGAGAACGGAGACAAGGAAGGCCGTGCTGCTGACCCCGTCGACGTCGTAGTCGCCGAGGACCACGATCCTCTGCCGCCCCAGGATGGCGGACCTTATCCGAGCGACCGCGGGCGCGATGTTTCCGAGCAGAAACGGGTCCCCGAGGCGCGAGAGGTCGGGGCGCAGGAACTCCTGCGCGTCGGCCGGGTCGGCGTGGCCCCCGCGAACCAGGAGCTCGGCGACGACGGCCCCCACGCCGACGCGCCGGCTCAGCTCCTCGGCCTCGCCGGCCGGAACCGGCGTGTGGATCCAGCGCATGTCCCCGGTCCCTGTGTCAGCGCGACGCCTTGCTTGATCCCGTCCATTCGTACTTCGGCGCCACGTCCGAGTGGGCCTCGACGTGCTTCCGGTCGCCCTTGTGCCACCAGTAGAAGACCTGCGCCGCCTGGAAGATCGCCGAGAACGTGCTGGTGACGATGCCGATCAGGAACGTGAACGAGATGTCCTTGAGGACGCCGCTGCCGAAGACAAAGAGCGAGAGCGCCGCCAGGAACGTCGTCGACGACGTCATGATCGTGCGCGCGAAGACCTTGTTGATGGCCGAGTTGATGATGTCGCGCAGCGACCCCGTCGGGTTGATCTTCAGCTCCTCGCGGATGCGGTCAAAGACGACGACGGTCTCGTTGATCGAGTATCCGGCTATGCAGAGGATCGCGGCCACCATGGGGGCCGAGAACTGGTGGCCCGTCAGGACGAAGATGCCGATCGTCATCAGGATGTCGTGGAGGATTGAGACCATGGCTCCGACCCCGAAGCCGAACTCGAACCGGAACGCGATGTAGAGGAGGATCGTGAGCATGGAGACCCCGATCGCCTTTCCGGCGTTCGCGAGGACCTCCTCGCCGATCGTCGCCCCGACGTGCTCCTCGCCGACCTTCACGAGGCCGGCCTCGGGATGGGACTGCTGCAGGGCCTCGACGAGGGCGGCCGACTTGCCCTCGGGAGTCTCGATTTTCAGCTGGTCGCCGCCGCCGCCGATGGTGCTCTCGTAGGAGATGTTGGGCTCGCCAATCTTCTGCGCCAGCGCGGTCTGCCTGATCTTCGCCTCGTCGAGGCGCTGCCGGTACTGGAGGGTCACCACGTCGCCGCCCGAGAAGTCGATGTTGAAGATCGCCTTGCCCTCGTAGACGGACACCCCGAGACCGAGGAGGACGATCAGCCAGGAGGTCGTGAACGCAGGGAGGCCAAAGCGCACGAAGTCCACATGGATGGACTTGAGCAGGTGCCTCATCGTGATCCTCTTCAGGGTCCCCGAGTCGATGAGCAGCTCCATGAGGAGGTGCGCCGTCACGAGGACGGTGAACATCGTCGAGAGGACGCCGATCGCGAGGGTGACGCCGAAGCCCCGGATGGCGCCGCGCCCGAGCCAGATCATGATGGCGCAGATGATCAGCTGGACGACGTGCGCGTCGATGATCGTCATCAGGGCCTTCGAGTAGCCCGTCTGGTTCGAGCTGGAGAGCGACTTGCCGGCGGCCAGCTCCTCCCTCATGCGCTCGAAGATCAGGATGTTCGCGTCGACCGCCATTCCGATCGTGAGCACGATTCCGGCGAGGCCGGGCAAGGTCATCGTCGCCCCGATGTTCGCCATGACCCCGAGGATGATCACCAGGTTGACGAGGAGCGTGACGACCGCGACAAGGCCGCCCGTGGTGTAGAACGTGACCATGAACGCGGCCACGACGGCGAGGCCGATGACCGAGGCGCGCACGCCGCTTGAGATGGCGTCCGCGGCGAGCGACGGGCTGACCTCGAACTGCTCCTTGACGACAAGGGGGAGGTCCAGCGGGTTGTTGAGGACGTTCGCAAGGTTGAGGGCCTCGCGGTCGGTGAAGCTGCCCGTGATCTCCGCGGAGGGGCTGTCGATCTCCTCCCGGACCGTCGGGGCGGAGTAGAGCGTGCCGTCAAGGACGATGGCCAGCTGGCCCGTGCGGCCCGTCCGCTGGCCCGCGGCCGCGATGTCGCGCGTCACCTCGGCGAAGCGCTTCCTGCCGGCGTCCGTGAACTGCATGATGATCTCGTACCTGCCGTACATGTCGGGCCGGGCGTAGGAGTTTGAGATCATCTCGCCGGTCATCTCCGGGATCCTCTTCACAAAGAGCTCCTCGGACACGTCCTGCCCGTTGCGCCCCTCCTCCTCGAGGGTCTTTATCTCGTAGCCCGGGGGGACGTCGCCCGGGGCGGAGGTCGCCGGGGTCGCGTCCGGATAGACCATGCGGAAATCGAGGCGGGCGGGCTTCTTGATGTTGTCCAGGACCTCGGGGTTGTCCTTGGTGCTGATCCCGGGAAGCTGGATCTCGATCCGGTTCGTGCCGACGGCCCGGATGAGGGGCTCGGCGACGCCGAACGAGTTGATGCGCGCGCTGATGATGTCGATCGCCTTCGCGAGCTTCTGCTGGCGGGCGGCCTCCTCGTCCTGGCCGGCCGTCTTGGCGCCGAGCTCGGCCTCGAGCGTGAAGCCGACGCCCCCCTGGAGGTCGAGGCCCAGCTGGAGCCTGCGCCTGGAGCGGCGAAGGAGCTCGTTCAGGAGGATGGAGTTGCGCTTGTCGACGTTGCGCAGGGTGTCCTCAAGCTGGAGCCCGGGGAAGAACTGGCTCAGGTCGACCTTCTGGTCCCTGCCGATCTGCTTGAGGGCGACGAACTCGCTCGGGGCCGCGCCCGACCTCTTCATCTCCGTCGCACGGCTGAGGAGCGCGTTGAACTGGTCCGCATTCGCGGTCGCGTGCTCCTTCAGGTAGGTCGGGAAGTAGATGTCCCTGAAGGGGACCAATTCGGAGACGGCCCAGCCCAGGATGGCGAGGCTGAGGACGATCTTCCAGAGGTTGCGTTTGAACATGTCGGGTGTGGTTTTAAAGGGGGGTTGGCCGCGTCCCGCAGCGGCCCTTTCGCCATAGGAGGCGGATGCGCCCGTCCGGGGACGGCGCGTGTGCTAGGAGGACTTCTTCTCCTCGGCGGTGGCCTGGGCCTTCGTGACCGACTGGACGAAGCCCTTGCCGATCTCGATCTTCGTGCTGTCGGAGACCCTCACGACGAACCGGTCATCCTTGACGTTCGTGATCGTCCCGAAGATCCCGCCCGTCGTGACGATCTCGTCCCCGGACTGGAGCTTGGCGACCAGCTTCTCGTGCTCCTTCTGCTTCTTCTTCTGGGGGGCGATCAGGAGGAAATAGAAGGCCCCGAAGATAAGGGCCATCTCCGCGAACATCGAGATGGGGAATCCGGCGGGCGCGCCGGGCGCACCCGGCGCCGTCGCTTGGGCAATCATTTTGATCATTTCGTATTGCGTTCTTATAAAGAGAAAACACGCATCTAACTGAATCCACGCTCGCAAAGGCAAGCTCACAGTGGACGCCCGAACCCGAAACCTTGAAAAGCAAATCAGCATCCGCCTGGACGGCAGCGAAATCCGAGGAGCACTACGGGTTCAAGCGCTGGGGCTCCGGCCACCTCTCGGTTGACCCGGAGGGGTTTGTGAACGTCCAGCCCCTCACCGACGGGCGCGGGATCCGCGTCCTGGACGTCATCACCGAGGCCCTGGGGATGGGACTGAAGGCGCCCATGGTCATCCGCTTCCAGGACCTGCTCCGCCACCGGGTCATCCAGCTCAACGAGGTGTTCCGCAAGGCGATCAAGGACGAGGGCTACAAGGGCGAGTACCGCGGCGTCTTCCCGATCAAGGTGAACCAGCTGCGCGAGGTCGTTGACGAGATCGTCGGCGCCGGCAGGGCCTACGACTACGGGCTCGAGGCGGGCTCCAAGCCCGAGCTCATGATCGCGCTCGCGATGCACGAGGGCTCGGCGCGCCTCATCATCTGCAACGGCTACAAGGACCACGACTACATCCGCCTGGCGCTCCTCGGCCGCAAGCTCGGCAAGCGGGTCATCATCGTCGTGGAGCAGCTCTCGGAGATCGACGACATCATCCGGATCTCGGAGGAGACCGGCGTGAAGCCCATGATCGGGTTCCGCGCCAAGCTCCAGACCCGGGGCGAGGGCCGGTGGGCGACGTCAACCGGGGACAACGCGAAGTTCGGCCTCAACACGGCCGAGATCCTCTTCGCATGCGAGAAGCTGAAGGCCGCCAAGCTCAAGGCCTCGCTGCGCCTCTTCCATTTCCACATCGGCTCCCAGGTGCCGAACATCATCACGATCAAAAACGCCGTCATCGAGGCGACCCGCTTCTACTGCCAGCTGGCCAAGATGGGGTTCCCCATGGGCTACATCGACGTCGGGGGAGGCCTCGGGATCGACTACGACGGCTCGCGGACGAACTTCGAGAGCTCGATGAACTACTCCATGGAGGAGTATGCGCGCGACGTGGTCTTCAACGTGCGCGAGATCTGCCGGTCGGCGGGGGTCGCCGAGCCCGACATCGTGAGCGAGTCGGGCCGCGCGGTCGTGGCCCCCCACTCGATGCTCGTCGTCGAGGTGTTTGAGCGGATCAACAAGCGAGAGAGCCTCGGCAAGCAGCACCAGCCGAAGGTGAAGCAGAAGATCGTCACCGACCTCGAGGTGCTCCTGCGCAACAAGGCGAAGCTGGGGAGGCTCGAGCGCTTCCACGACGCCCTCCAGAAGAAGGACGAGGCCTTCTCCCTCTTCAACCTGGGCTACCTCGACCTCGAGAACCGGGCGGCCAGCGAGCAGATCTTCTGGCAGATCTGCGAGCAGCTCGCGAAGGAGGGCAAGAAGACCGGCTACCAGCCCGAGGAGCTCCACGACCTCTCCAAGCTCCTCGCCGACCAGTACGTCTGCAACTTCTCGGTGTTCCAGTCTCTGCTCGACCACTGGGCCCTGAAGCAGCTCTTCCCCATCGCGCCTCTCCACCGCCTGAACGAGCGGCCGACGGTGAACGCGATCCTTGTCGACATCACGTGCGACTCCGATGGGAAGATCGGGAGCTTCATCGACCTGCAGGACGTGAAGGACTACATCGCGCTCCACCCGCTCAACAACAAGCCTTACTACCTCGGCATCTTCCTCACGGGCGCCTACCAGGACATCATGGGCGACCTGCACAACCTCTTCGGCAGGGTGAACGAGGTCCACGTGTTCCTCGAGGACGACGAGCCCAACGGGTTCTACATCGAGGAGGCGCTCAGCGGCAGCCGGATCGCCGACGTCATCGAGGGCGTCCAGTACCAGCAGGAGGACCTCTGCCGGAAGATGAAGGCCCAGATAGACGCCGCGACCCGGAAGGACATGGTCAAGCCGAGGGAGGGGGTGCGCCTCCTTGAGCTCTACGAGAGCCAGATGCTCAACAAGACCTACCTGAACATCGAGCGCACGAGCGGCCGCAAGAGGGCGGCCAAGTAGCCCCCACCCTGATGCGACGAACCCTCCGGGCCCTTCTGGCCGCGGGCGCAGCGGCGATCGCCGCCCGCGCCGACCCGCGTGCGACCTACCTGGACGCGTCGGCGCCCATCGAGGCCCGGGTCGGCGACCTGCTCCCCCGGCTGACGCAGGACGAGAAGCTCTCGCTCGTCGGCGGCGACAGGGATTTCTACATCCGGCCGATCCCGCGCCTCTCAATCCCGGAGGTGAAGATGTCGGACGGTCCGCTCGGGGTGCGCAACTACGGCCCCTCGACCGCCTACCCCGCGACGGTCGGCCTGGCGGCCACCTGGGACGCGGCGCTCGCGAGGGACTACGGCGCGTCCGTGGGAAGGGACGCGCGGGCGCGCGGCGTCGGAATCGTGCTCGCTCCGGCGGTCAACATCATCCGGGTCCCGCAGAACGGGAGGAATTTCGAGTACCTGTCCGAGGACCCCTACCTCTCGGGGGTGTTCGCGAGCCAGATCGTGAGCGGCATCCAGAGCCAGGGCGTGGCGGCCACCGTGAAGCACTTCGACGCGAACAACCAGGAGACGAACCGTGGGACGATCGACGAGAGGATCGGCGAGCGGGCCCTGCGCGAAATCTATCTTCCCGCGTTCAGGGCCGCGGTCACCGGGGGCCACGCCTGGGCCGTCATGGACGCCTCGAACCGGATCAACGGCACCTATTGCAGCGCCAACGACTGGCTCAACAACAAGGTGCTGAAGGGCGAATGGAGGTTCACGGGCCTGGTCATGTCCGACTGGAGCACGACCCATGACGCGCTCGGGGCCGCCAACGGCGGCCTCGACCTGGAGATGCCCAAGGGCGGGTCCATGAGCCCGGCCGCCCTCAGGGCGCTGCTCGAATCGGGCAAGGTCTCCCAGGCGACGCTCGACGACAAGGTCCGCAGGATCCTCAGGCTCGAGATCGCAAACGGCTTCCTCGACAGGGCGCAGGAGTCCTCGTCGACTCCGAAAGACGATTCCAAGAGCGCGGAGATGGCGCTCAGGATCGAGCGCGAGGCGGTCGTCCTCCTGAAGAACGACCGCTACGCCCTTCCCCTTGCGACAAAGCGGATGAAGCGGATCGTCGTCCTCGGCCCGAACGCGGACGCCTATCCGAGCGGGGGCGGAAGCTCCCGCGTCGAGCCCTTCCATTATGTCAGCGTGCTTGAGGGCCTGCAGAAGGCCGCGGGGCGCCGGGCGAAGGTGGACCTGCTCGCCGGGGCCGCCACCGATGACGAGGCCCAGAGCATCCGGTCCGCCGATGCGGCGATCGTCTGCGTCGGGTTCAACGAGGGGCTCGAGGGCGAGGGCAACGACCGCACCTTCGAGCTCCCCGCCGGCCAGGCCGACCTCATCCGGCGGGTCGCCGCGCTCAATCCGCGCACGATCGTCGTCGTCAATTCCGGCGGCGCGGTGGCGACCGCCGACTGGATCGGCAGGGTACCCGCGGTGTTGCAGGCCTGGTACCCCGGCCAGGAGGGCGGCAAGGCGGTGGCGGAGATCATCACCGGCGCCGTCAACCCGTCCGGAAAGCTCCCCCTCTCCTACGGCAGGCGCGCGGAGGATTCGGGGTCGTTCGGAAATTACCCCGGGTCCAACGGCCGGGTCGACTATGCCGAGGGGATATTCGTGGGATACCGCTGGTTCGATTCGAAGGGCGTCAAGCCCCTCTTCCCCTTTGGATTTGGGCTGAGCTACACGACCTTCACCTATTCCAAGATCGTGGTCGACCAGACGGACGACGGGCGCCGGACGGTCACTTTCTCGGTGACCAACAACGGTAACCGCGGGGGCGACGAGATCTCGGAGATCTTCGTGAGCGCTCCGGTCCTTTCCCGCGTCCCGCGCGCCGTGCGCGAACTCAAGGGCTTCTGCCGCATCGGCCTCGCCGCGGATGAGACGAGGACGGTCACGGTCGTCCTCGACCCGGACACGTTCTCGTATTTCGACGAGTCAAAGGGCGCCTGGGCGGTCGAGCCGGGATCCTATACGATCGCCGTGGGGTCCTCCTCGCGGGATATCCAGCTCACGGCTCCGGTTGACGTGCCGTAGGGGCCGAACGATGTGGATTGCCGCGCAGCTTGGCGGTGCCCGTCAAGGCGCCGCGGACATTCCGGGCGCCGCGACAGTAAAGATTCATTAAGTTGAAATCGTAACCTCTTCGGTACGAGCGGGGCCGCTCACGGACAAGCTAGCCAACGAAGGGCCCGGCTACGCGAATATAGGCGGTTTGCGCCGTTGTTGGGCCCCCGACAATTGTAAAGCATGGGGCGAACACCCCCTAACAATTTGATGGTGTTCCCCCGGTTTCGATAGACACCGGCAACAATGCAAAACACAATGCCGCCGTCGCAGGCGTTTAGTATCTCATGAAACCGATCCCTTTCGGTTCTCAGGGGAATGACTCCCAATTGGCGCAGCTTAAGGCCGCATTGGATGAGCACGCGATTGTCGCGGTCACTGACCCGCAGGGGCGGATAGCGTATGTGAACGACAAGTTCTGCGCGATTTCAAAGTACCCGCGGGAGGAACTGCTTGGGAAGGATCATCGGATCATAAATTCGGGCTTCCACCCGAAGGCCTTCATTCAGGACCTCTGGACGACGATCGGAAACGGGAAGGTCTGGAAGGGCGAAATCAGGAACCGGGCCAAGGACGGGACCTTCTACTGGGTGGACACGACCATCGTGCCCTTTCTCGGCGAGGACGGAAGGCCCAGCCAATATGTGGCCATTCGCGCGGACATAACCGAACGGAAGCGCCTCGAGATGGAGTGCAGGCATCTGGCCGCCATTGTGGAATCCTCCGCCGACGCCATCGTCGGAAAGGACCTTTCCGGGGTCGTCACAAGCTGGAACAGGAGCGCTGAGGAAATATTCGGCTACACGTCCGCCGAGATGATCGGCCAGCCGATCTCGCGGTTGATTCCGCCCGGCCGCCAGCATGAGGAGGCGGAGATCCTGAGCCTCGTGCGGCGCGGGGAAAGGGTTCCGCATTTCGAGACCGTGCGCGTGCGCAAGGACGGGCGCGAAATCGCCGTCTCCGTCACGGTCTCGCCGATCAGGGAATCGTCGGGACGCATCGCCGGGGCCTCCAAGGTGGTGCGCGACATCACGAGCCGGCAGCAAACCGAGACGACGCTTCGCCTGAGCGAGGCACGCTACCGCACGCTCTTCGAGAACGCGCCGGACGGCATCGTGATAGCCGATGCAAAGGGCTACTACATCGATGCCAACGCGAGCGCATGCAAGATGCTGGGCTATGCGCGCGCCGAACTCATCGGGAAGAACGCATCCGCCATCGTCATCGGGTCGGAGACCGAGCACATCGAGCCTGCGCTGGACAAGATCCACGCCGGCTCGGCCTACAAGCGCGAGTGGACCTTTCGGCGGATGGATGGCTCAGTCTTCCACGCGGACGTCATGGCTACCATGATGCAGGACGGCAACATCCTCGCCATGATCCGCGACATCAGCGATCGCAAGCGGTCCGAGACCTCGATTCGCGAGAGCGAGGGGCGCTACCGGGCGCTCTTCGAGAACGCCCCGGACGGGATTGTCGTTGTGGGCAAGGACCTTGGGTACATCGACGCCAATCCCAGCTTTTGCAGGATGCTCGGGTACACCCGCAGCGAACTGGTCGGGCGCAGCACCTGGGACCTCGTCGGCGCCCGGGATAAACAGAAGGTCGTTCGCGCGAGGGCTGAGATGGCGGCGGGGGCCGCGGCCCGTTGGGAGTGGCAGTTTGAGCGAAAGGACGGCTCGGTCTTTGACGCGGAGGTCATCGGCACCGAGATGCCCGACGGAAACAGGCTGGGGCTGATCCGCGACGTTTCGGAGCGAAAACGGACCGCCGAAGACCTCCGGCTGGCGCACGTGCGCCTCCAGCACCTCCTGGAGAACAGCCCCGCCGTGATCTACGCGCTGAGGCTCGATGGGCAAAGGCCCGTTCCCTACCTTCTGAGCGAAAACATGGAGCACCTCCTGGGCTACTCGGTGGAGGAGGCCATGTCGTATGATTGGTTCGTCGGGAACCTGCACCCGGACGACCGCGATATCCCGCTGCGTATGGTCGCCGAGACAATCGCAAACGGCGGAAACCTCACTGAGTACCGCATCCGGCACAGGGACGGGAGATACCTTTGGATCGAGGACAACCAGAGGCTTGTTCGCGATGAGGCCGGTGAGCCCGCGGAACTGGTCGGCGTGTGGACGGACATCACCCAGCGGAAGAAGGCAGAGCTCAGGTTGAAGCTCCAGCACGCCGTCGCCGGCGTGCTGGCCGAGGGCGCCTCCCAGGAGCGGACAAATCATAAGATCATTGAAACGATGGGAAGGAGCCTGGGCTGGGCGCTGGGCGAGCTTTGGAAAGTGGACAGGGACGCGAAGGTCCTTCGTCGCACCGAGGTCTGGCATCCCCCCTCCACGGAATTCAGCGATTTCATAGCGGCAAGCGCCGACATGGCCTTCGAGCTGGGCGTGGGCCTCCAGGGACGCGTCTGGGCTTCGGGGCACGCGGAGTTGTCCGTGGACATAGAGAATGACCCTGGATTCGTGCGCCGCCCGCTGGGCCGCGCCCTGGGGCTCCATGGATGGATAGGCTTCCCGATTGTTCTTAGGCAGGAGGTCCTCGGCGTCGTCGGATTCTTCAGCTCGGAGGTCCAGCTGCCCGACAGTGAATTGGTGGAAACCCTTTCCGCCATCGGGATTCAGCTTGGGCAATTCATCGAGAAGCAGAATCTTGCCGATCAAATGAGGCAGGCGCAGAAAATGGAGGCAATCGGTACGCTCGCCGGGGGCGTGGCGCACGATTTCAACAACATCCTCACCGTGATCGCGGGCTACGCCGACCTGATGAAAATGTCGGCTGCCGGCCATCCCCAGCTTCTAGAATACGCGGAGGCCGTTAAGCAGGCGGGCTCGCGGGCGGCAAAGCTCGTGCGCCAGATCCTGACCTTCAGCCGCCACGAGGAATCCAAGCGTGAAATACTCCAGCTTCGCCCCGTCGTGGAGGAGGCCCTAAGGTTTCTCAGGGCCTCGATCCCGTCCACGGTCGAGATCCGGTCCCATCTGACGGACACTATTCCCTCCGTGCTCGCCGATTCGACGCAAATTCACCAGGTCGTGATGAACCTCGGAACGAACGCGTGGCACGCGATGGGGGACCGCGCCGGGCGGCTCGAGGTGAGCCTGGACGCGCTGGACGTCGACGAGGTCCTGGCCGAGTCGCAGCTCCACGTGCGCGCGGGCCCGTATGTGAGGCTGACCGTCACCGACACCGGGATCGGAATGGATCGGGCGACGTTGAGCCGCATCTTCGAGCCTTTTTTCACCACCAAGGCGCCGGACAAGGGCACCGGCCTGGGACTGTCGGTGGTTCACGGCATCATGCAGGGTCACGACGGAACCGCGACCGTTTACAGCGAACCCGGGAAGGGAACGACGTTTCAACTTTATTTCCCCGCCATTTCCGGCGGGGTCCTCGAATCCACGATCGAGGACGCGTCGGTCCCACTCGGGTCCGGCGAGCGCGTCCTCTTCGTCGACGACGAGGAGACCATCGCGAAGCTGGTGGAGAGGATGCTTTCCCGGCTCGGCTATGTCCCTGAAACCAGCACCAAGGTGGCCGAGGCGCTTGAATGGGTGCGGTCCGACCCGGGCCGGTTTGACCTGGTCATCACCGACATGACCATGCCGGTCATGTCGGGACTGGATTTTGCGCGCCGTCTTGGCGAAATTCGGCCCGACCTGCCGGTCATCCTCACCACGGGCTATCCCGGCAGCCTTCAGCTGGATGCAATCCGGGCGATGGGCATCCACGATATGCTTCTGAAGCCTCCGACCATGCAGTCCCTTGGGACGGTCATTGGGCGGGTGCTTGCGGGAAGGAAAGGCGCCTGAGCCCCGCCCCGGATGAGAAAAGGACGATCATGGTCATCCAGGATCCGGGCACCTTCTCGTATTTCGACGAGTCGAGGGCCCCATGGGCCGTCGAGCCGGGATCCTGCAAGACCGCAGTAGCGTCCTCCCCGCGAGATTTCCAGCCCGCGGCTCTGGCAGGATTCCCGCGGCATTCCCGGCCCGGGCCACCGGGCGGAGAGAGAGCGGTATCTTGGCCACGCGGCCTAAAATGCTTCCTTTTTCACAGGGTTTTTACGAGGATGCCTGTGATGCCTCGTACCCCCGATGATCCCCCCGTATTTGTCCGGCGCCCCGGAAGCTGATCAGCCGAGAGCCCAGAGAGCTGGACCGGAGATATTTCCCCAGGCACTCGCGACCGCGAATGCCGAGGTGATGTCCTCGCCTCTGGCGACCTACTTGGGAGTGGCCGCATGTGGCGGGGAAGCCGGCAATCCGAAACCCATGGCCGCCATGGGATCCAACCCGTTCCGATAGCATGTGGGCTTCAGAGATACTTACCTGGCTCGATAACTCGCCCGGGCGGTTCGAGGTCGCATCGTGGGGCGTCTTTGCGCTCGCCGGGGCGGCGGCGCTGGGCGCTTCCGCCTGGAACGAACGCCGCAGGTGGTGGCAGAGCCCCGCGGTTTTTGCAGCGCTCTCGCTCCTCAGCATTATGGCCTTTCGGTGGCCGATGGTCCTCGACAACCGGGAACTGCAGGACCCGGACGAAAGCCAGATAATGTCCGGCGCCTCCAAGCTGGCCCAGGACCCCTTCTACTGGAAGTCGGTTGACGGTGACACGCGCGGCCCGGTCAACGACCTGCCGCTGCTGGTGCTCGACAAGATGGGGATCCACCCGGACTACACGGGCGTGCGCTTCTTCGGAGCCGTATTGGCATGGGCGTGCGTGATGTGCGCCTGGGTGGTCTTCAGGCACCTTTTCGGCGACGCGTGGGCCCGGATCCTCGTCCTGCCCATCCTGGGCGTGCACGCGTTTTCGGACTTCTGGAATTTTGTCCAATATGGGAGCGAGCAGGTGACGGACGCCCTGATAGCACTCTCGTGTGCATTGCTTGTGACCTCCTTCGGTCCCCCGGGGCGGTTCCCCAACCGCCGCCGCCTCCTCTTCCTGGGCATTGCGCTCGGCCTCGTTCCATTCGCAAAGCTCCAGGGCGCGCCCATCGCGGCGTGGATCGGGATTTACGCGGCCTGGCAGATTGCCACGGCGTCCGCGGCCGGCCCGCGGGTCCGGGCCCGTTGCCTCGCGGCGCTCTTTGGCGGTGTCGCCGCCGTCTTTGCAATGATACTGCTTTGGGTTGTCTGCGGCGGCGCCTGGAAGGACTTCTACGGGAGCTACGTCCTTGAGAACCTGAGGTATGCCGGCGCCCGGTGGTTCTCGTGGGACCAAATGCCGTCGAAGCTGTACGAGCTCAGCGGGATGGCCCCGGGAAGCAAGCCGTACCTGTTCTGGGCGGCGGCGCTTTCAACGCTTGGACTCGCTGCGTTCCTCAAGTTCAGCCGGAGCAACAGGAGCCATGCGGCGTTCGCGCTCGGGCTGGCTGCCGTGGCCGTGCTCGCGGCCATGGCGCCGGGCAGGATGTTCCCCCACTATCTGCAGCTGACCTTCTTCCCGGTTGGCCTCCTCTGCGGGGTGGTCACCGGGGCCTCGATCGCCTTTGTGAGGCAGAGGGTGAGATTGCAGCCGACAACCGCAAGGGTCCTGCAGGGGGCCATCGTCGTCAGTTTCCTGGCATTCGGCCTCGGTCCCCAGATCAATTGGCGCAGGCACGAAACGCAGCCCAGCCTTGGTCAGTTCAACAGGACCCACGGGCGCCTCCAGCGCACGGCGGTGGCGCGGGCGATCCTATCCCACGCCCACAGCGGTGAACGCCTCGGGATCTGGGGATGGGGTCCCAAGTTCTGGGTCCAGACAGGACTGCTCCAGGCCACGCGTGACGGCGACACAAGCCGACAGATGGACTTGAACTCAAGCAGGAGCAGCTACCGCGATCGTTACATGAGGGACCTGATGGAAAGCAGGCCACCCGTGTTCATAGACGCCGTGGGCAAGGGGAATTTCGAGTTTAACGACAGGTACGAGTCCGGGCACGAGACTTTCGGGGACCTGAATGACTTCATAAGGGTGAACTACCGCGAGGTCGGGGACGTCGACGGAACGCGAATCTACGTCCGCAACGACAGAAGCTAGCTTCCTATCGCCACTCGTGCCTGGGGTACTTGCGCGAGAGCTCGGTCTTGATCTTCGGGTAGATGGACTGCCAGAAGCCCGTCAGGTCGTCCGTGACCTGGATAGGCCTCTGGTTGGGTGCCAGGACCTCGATCTTGACCGGCACGCGGCCCCCGCCGATCGAGAATCGCCCCCCAATCCCGTACAGCTCCTGGATGCGCGCGCTGAGGACCGGCGCCCCCTCCTTGGGGTAGGTGAGGCGTGAGCGCCTGCCGTTGGCCATTTCCATGCGCTCGGGGACCAGCTTGTCCATGGCGGCAAGCTGGCCGGCCGTGAGCCAGTCCCTGAGGACCGCCATCACGTCGCGCCCCTTCACCCCCCGCGCCGATGTCTCCCCGTGGCACACCTGCTCGACGAGCGTCATCCGGTCGGCCGGGCCGATCGTGTTGACCTCAAGCTCCGGGAACCACTCGGCAAGGCGGTTAACCCGGTTGATCCACTGCTCGACCGACTCGTCCCAGGCGTCGATCGCGATCCGCCCGGCGAGGACCTCCCTCGCGAGAAGCGCGGCCGCCTCGTCCGTCGGGACGTCGTCCGAGCCGGATTTAGACTCGAGGACGAGGTCCCGGAAGCGCCTCTCGCGCCTGCTGACGACCCTCTTGGCGGAGGGATCATAGGTGACCTCGCGCACCGAGACGAGTTCGCCGGGGAAAAGTTCGTCGAGCCAGGCCTCGTCGACCGCCGTCGCGATGTTGAGGATGACGCTCACCACGCCGGCGCGGCCGCCGACCTCGGTGATCTCGGCCGCCACGAGGAGCGCCGCCTTGCCGATCGCGCTCTCGCGCGCGAGAACGCCCCGGCGCCCGTGGATCAGGTCGCACCGCAGCGTCGCTGCGTCGAGCCGGCGAGCGAGGTGGTCCGGAAAGCCGGCCAGGACGCACCTGCGCACCTGCGTCCCGTCGACCCGCCGCTCGGAGGTGTCGAGGCCCTCGGCGCCGGCGATTTCGAGGAACTGCCCAAAAAGGGGGCCGACCTGGCGGGCGCCCTGGGCGTGGATCCCCAGGCGCCGGCAGGCGTCCGGCGAATATCCGCTCTTGTCCGCAAAGCGCCAGGCGCGCATGAGGAGGAAGAAGTCGCTCTCGTGCTCCTCCCCGAGGGCCTCCTCGCGCGCCAGGTCGACCTGCCTGGGGACGCCCCGAAGGAGGAAATTTCGGCCCTGCGTGAGGGCGGCCATCATCGCGACCGAGCGGACGCAGCCGCGCTCCTGGGCCGCGAGGAACATCCGGGCGTACCGGGGGTGGACCGGGAAGCGGAGCATGCGCCGCCCCGTCTCCGTGATCGGGCCCGCGTACCGCTCAAGCGCACCGAGGTCGGCCAGGAGCGCCTCGGCCCGCCCCAGGCCGCGGGGGTCCGGCTGCTCGAACCATGGGAATCCGGCCACGTCCACGATCCCAGACGCCTTGAGCGCAAGGACCACCTCCGAGAGGTCCAGGCGCTTCACCTCGGGCAACTCGTGGGCGGCGCGCTTGCCGTGCTCGACCTCGGTCCAGAGCCTGAGGCAGACGCCGGGCGCGGTCCTCCCGGCCCTGCCCGCCCGCTGGTCGGCGCTCGCGGCCGAGATCTTCTCGACAAGCAGCGTGTTGATTCCGCGTTCCGGGTCGAAGCGCGCCACCCGCGCGAGGCCGCTGTCGATGACCGCGGTCACCCCGTCGATCGTGAGCGAGGTCTCCGCCACGTTTGTCGAGACGATGATCTTTCGCCCCTCCGAGCGCGACACCGCGCGGTCCTGCGCCTCCACGGGGAGCTCCCCGTGGAGCGGAAGCGCGGCAAAACCGCGGAGGCCGCGCAGGCCCTGGATCGCCTGGATCGTGCGGGAAATCTCGTACGCCCCCGGCATGAAGACGAGCATGTCGCCCCCGGTCTCGGCCGCCACCCGCTCGCAGGCCCTCGCGGCGACGTCCCACGCCGGGTCGGCGTCGAAGTTTGCCGGCTTTGGGAGATACTCTATCCGCACCGGGAAGGTGCGCCCCCGCGACACGAGGACGTCGCAGGGCGCGAGGTAGCCGGCCAGCGCACCCGCGTCCAGGGTGGCGGACATGACCAGGATCCTCAGGTCCGGGCGGACGGTGCGCTGGAGGAGGAGCGCCTTCGCGAGGGAGATGTCACCGTAGAGGTGGCGCTCGTGGAACTCGTCGAAGACGACCGCGCTCACGCCGCGCAGCCCCGGGTCAAACGTCATCTGCCGCAGGAGGATTCCCTCCGTCACGAAGCGGATCCTCGTGCGCTCGCTCACGCGGGACTCGAGGCGTATCTGGTAGCCCACGGTGTCGCCGAGCTCGGTCCCCAATTCCTGGGCGACGCGCCGCGCGAGCATCCGCGCGGCCAGCCTGCGCGGCTGGAGGACGACGGCCTGGCCTGCGCCGAGGAAGCCGTGCGCGAGCAGCATCTGCGGGACCTGGGTCGATTTTCCCGAGCCCGTGGGGGCCTGCACGACCGTGCGGCCGCACCCGCGGAGCGACGCGAGCAGCGCGGTCTCCAGCTCGTAGATGGGAAGGTCGCGGGATGCCATTTTCTTGATGTGAATAACCTGTGAGCAACCTAGCTCACGTGTTATTCACAGCATTTATATGTGAAAGGATTGTGGATAAGAAAAGCTTCACCAAATCGTAACCCCCATGCAACGTCTGCACGTTCCTTGATAGAACAGTCGCAGCGCGAAGGCCTGAAAAACCCTTCGAAAGCACGGCTGAGATAATCCCGGGCGACCGGGGAAAGGATGGTGGCAGCTGGTGCCGCCGTCCCCTCAGCGCAGCAATGCGCTCGCAGGCAATATCACCAGCTCCTCTGGCCGGTGTCATGACCGGTCAGTGACATGAACTCAGGAGCTGAGCGGCTAGGCGCGATTAGAAACCGCGATCCGAGCCGAGTCAGGCGCGCGGGAAGTTTCGAACCGGGCGCCGACGCAGTTACCCAGAGGGTACGGCTGCTACTGCGCAGACCAGAACGCAGTCGCGTTTCTCGGCGGGACGACCCCGCCAAAAGGCCCGGATCGGTAAAAACGAACCGGGCGCGCAAGGGAGACGAGACGGCGGGGAGCGAGCGGGCCAGGCAAAGCCCGCGAAAACTCCTCAAT
>Ga0302326_10004297_pt1 | contig 33055 bp, 33 predicted proteins | sample Palsa_T0_3_FD_202264 | JGI IMG/M metagenome (GOLD analysis project Ga0302326, IMG submission 202264) | Peat permafrost microbial communities from Stordalen Mire near Abisko, Sweden - Palsa_T0_3 | ecosystem: Environmental > Terrestrial > Soil > Palsa > Peat permafrost | place: Sweden: Abisko...
CTTGCCGTCCGGACCCTTGTTCACGGCGTGGCCGTAGCGGGTGGTCAGCGTCTCGATCGCGTGGATGTCTTCGAGATTCCGGATGCGTTGCGTCAGCCCGGTGGGTTGGGCTGCCCGGGCCGGCACCGCGACACGACGCAGCGCTTTGGTCAGCTCAGCCACCGGGTCGGCGGGCATGGTGGTCCAGCGCGCGGCGATGTAGCCGTCCGGCCGGACCAGGCTGGCGCCGTTGTCTGCGACTCCGAACGCACTGGGAAATGCGATCGGGCTCAACACTTCTGCGGCGTCGATGTGGGCGAAGGTCACTTCGAAACCGCATTGATCTTCAGCGGCGGTTGTGGCGTCGCGCCAACCGTCGTCCTGCGACAGCAGCACCCAGCCGCGCCCGACCAGATCGAGCGTCGACGCTGTCTTCCCGTGGGCGCCGCGCAGCGCCAGATGCGGGGCGCGGGTTCCGGGTTGTCCGGCCCACTGGTCCGGTCGCTGGGCGGGCGGTAACCGGTCCGAGGCGCCCAGCACCGCCGAGGAGCGATACAGCTGACCGAGCTCCATGGCGATGTCGTCGATGACGTCGACGTCACCGGCTGGTGCGTCAAGGCGCGCTGTGTAGTCGGCGCGGGCGAAGATCTGCTGATGCCGCAGCCAGGCGATCGGGCGCCGTTCGGCGTCGTAGGTGTCGAGCAGGGCCGGGGCGGCCTCGCCGCGGAGTACGGCAGCCAGCTTCCAGGCCAGGTTGTGCGCATCTTCGATGCCCGTGTTGGCGCCGTAACCGCCGCGATTGGGTGGCAATTGGTGTGCGGCGTCTCCGACCAGGAAGACCCGGTCGGCGCGGAACTCGTCAGCGATGAGTGCAGCGAGTTCCCAGCGGCCGGTAGTGAGCAGTTCGACCGGCAGGTCGGGCAGGCCGACCGCTTGACGGACCACCGCACGCTGCTGGTCGGGATCACGATCGACGTCGTCGTTGAGCATCAGCACCCACCGGCCGTCCGAATAGGTGGTGAGAAATGCTGTGAGACCGGGTTGTTCGATGTCGAACTGCACCACACCCTGCTCCAGGTAGTGGTCGATGGGTGCCCGGAACAAGATGCTGCGCTGAATCGACAGCAGCCCCTGACCGCTGCGGCCGATGCCCGATTCCTCGCGGATCGGGCTCGCCGCACCGTCGGCCGCGATGACGTATTGAGCCCGCATCCGGTAGTCGGCGCCCGCTCTCGGTCGCAGCGTGACGGACACGCCGTCGTCGTCCCGGGCGAAGTCTGTCAGCTCGGTGCCGGGCCGTAGGTCGGCTCCCAATGTGACGGCCCGGTCGCGCAGGATGGGTTCGAGGCGGTCCTGCGCGATGGCGGTGGCCCGCTCGGGTGAATATTCGACGCGGGGCTCGGCGGCGTTGGCCGTCCACGGGTATTCGTCGAACCAGGGGCCCGCAAGGCTTTCCACTCGCGCCCTGCGCGGCGGCCCATGTCCATGCGTGCCGGCGGGAAGCTGGATTCCTGCCGCGCGGAACAATTCCAGCGTCCGCGTGGTGTACCCGATAGCGCGGGGATGCGCCGAACTGGCCACGTGCTTTTCCACCAGGGTGACGGGTTGTCCCCGGTTTGCCAGGAACACCGCCGCCGACAACCCGACCAGGCTGCCTCCGACCACCAGCACCGGGGTCGACTCGTGGTCCGAAGCGAGCATGTTCCGACACAAGCACAACTGACTAAAAATAACAAGCGGCTAAAAAAATTGAATGGCTTGCTATTCTGCATGCATGGTCTCTGAAGCCGGTGGGCGTCGCGAACGCAAGAACGCGCAAACACGCGCAGCACTGTCGGACGCGGCATTGCGGCTATTCCTCGAGAAGGGTTACGACGCGGTCAGCGTCAAGGACATCGCGGACGCCGTCGACATCTCGGTCCCGACCGTGTTCAATCACGTCCCCGACGGCAAAGAAGCCTTGATCTTCGACGACGGCACCGAACGCCGGGAGAGCCTGCTGGCCGCTGTCCGCGAGCGCGCCGGCGGACAGTCGGTATTGGACGCGCTGCGCGACTTCATCTCTGGCCGTGGACCTTTCGTCGATAATCCGACGGCGGAATTCCGTCGTCGCACCGAACTGATCATGAATACGCCTGCGCTACGTGGTTACTCACGCAAACTCTGGATCCGTTGCGAAGAACCGCTGGCCGCGCTGATCGCCACCGAAATCGGCAGGCGGCCCGACGACCTGACCGCCCGCGCTGTCGCCCGCTACGTGCTGGAGATTCCGCAGTTCGTCGGCGACGCTACCGACCCGCTCGACGCGCTCCACGCCGTCTTCGACCTATTGGAGCACGGGCTGGCCAAGGCCGTTCGGGTCAGGAGCCGGCCGGCGCCAAGCGCAGCGAGATCGAGTTGATGCAGTAGCGCTGATCCGTCGGCGTCGGGTAGCCCTCGCCGGCGAACACATGGCCGAGGTGGCTGTGGCAATTGGCGCACAACACCTCGGTGCGAACCGTGCCCATCGAGGGATCAGGGCGCAGGATGACCGCATCGGAGTTCGCCGGGTCGAAGAACGACGGCCAGCCGCAATGGGATTCGAATTTCTCGGTGCTGCGGAACAGTTCGGCACCGCAGGCCCGGCATTGGTAGACGCCCTCGGTTTTGCTGTCGGTGTACTCACCGGTGAACGGCCGCTCGGTGCCGGCGCGACGCAGTACGTCGAACTCCTGCGGGTTGAGTTTCTTGCGCCATTCGTCGTCGCTGAGTTGCAGCTTCGGCTGGGGGGTGTTCATACCTCCACGTTAGCGCGAGCCTGCTCACACGTCAGCCAGGCCGGATCGATCCCGTCGTTCAGCCGGTTTTCGGCCTTGGCATCGAGATAGCGGAAGTAGAGCACGGTGAATACCACGATCGACAACAGCGACCAACCGTAGGTGATCTTCAGGTACTCCAGCGGCCGGCCGACGTACATCCAGTTGAACAGCAGCCAGCGGTCCATGGTCAGGAACCCGTAGACGCCCAGCCACGCCGGCCAGTTACGGATCACCGAATTGGGCAGCACCACCGTCATCAGGAACGGGAACAGCATCATCGAGTAGTAGCCCTGAGACAGCGACAGCACCAGCCAGGACCACAGCAGCAGCACGCCCGACGATGTGGTGATCCAGAACAGCGGATCGCGGGTGCGGTAGTAGCGGTACAGCAGCCACAGGCTGCCAATTGCCAGCAGTGTGAACAAGATTCGCAGCGACACGATCAGCCAGAACGGTAGTCCGAAGTAAACTCCATTACCTTCGATCGAGCTGTTGAAGTAGTCGCGGACGCCCAGCGTGTAAGGCAGCGTGCGGGTGAAGAAGTCCAGCGGGTGCACAACCAGCGGCAGCGCGGCGAGATTGAACACCGCCGGCACCACGATGGCTGCCAGCACCGCGCGCCACTGCCGGTTCAGCAGCGGTAACAGCAGCAGCGGCGCCAATACGGGCTTGACCACCAACGCCAGACCGATCGCGATGCCGGCCCCCCACTGATGTCCGCGGCGGCCGTCGAGTAGCCACCGCAAGAACAACACCTCGAGCAGCAGGATGACACCGTTAATGTTGGTGAAAACCAAAGTGTTGGTAACGGATTCGGTGCAGAACATCGCCAGCAGTAGTGCCGGAGCCGCCACCGAGGTCAGCGAGAATGTGAACATCCTCAGCAGCACGTAGGCCGCGATGACGATCGCGGCACTGTTGATCGCGATGAACAGGTACCGCGACTCCGCGAATGGCAGATAGCCGAACGGCGCCATCAGCAGCGTGCCGCCGGGCGGATACAGGTAGTGCGGGTCGACGTAGTCGAAATGCTCGTTATAAAAAGCCAAGCCGTGCCGGAAGTTCGACACCGCGCGGTAGACCGGCTTGAAATCGTCGGTGATGTTGCCGTTGGTGGTGACGACGACGGTGCGGTGGATGACCGCCAGGATGGCTATCGGCCACAGCGCTGAGCGCAGTACGGTCGCGGTGCTCGGCGCGGCGGTTCGCGGAGCAAATGTTGCGTACGCCCAATTGCGCAGACCGCCACGAGGGGATTCAACTGCCGTCACGAGCGCACCGTACACGGATCGGCGCCCGAAGGATCAGGCGGGACAGTAGGTGTCGGTCGAGGGCAACGAGCCGCTGTCGAGGTAGCCGATCAGCGGAGGCACCGTGCATGACGAGTAGATGCTGGCGCCGTGGCCAATCCCTTGCCACATCACCCGCTTGCTGGCGGCGGTCGCGTTGATGATGATGGCTGCGGTGGCCGAGACGCCTTCGGACCCGACGATCGGGTCGTTCTGCACGCCCATCAGAAGAACGTTGACCTTGAGCAGTTTCGGCGGCGGTGGCGGCGACGTGCTCGGCCAGCTCACGCACTTGACCAGATTCAGCGCTCCGACCACGCCGAACTGCGGGTAAAGCTTCGCCCAGGCAACCACCAATTCCCGTATCCGGTCCGGTGTGGGCCGGTTGAGCGCGTCACTGCAGGTGTTGACGAACTGTCCGTCGGTGCCGGCGGTAGCTTCTGCTCGGTTGATCAGGCTGGCCAGCAGGTTGGTGTCACCGGAACGGGCGCTGGCCAGGGCGGCGGCCAGGTCGTTGGCGGTGCTGACGCGGTCGCCGGTCGGATACCCCAGCGCGGTGCTGACGGCGCGGGAGATCGAGGCCACCGACGCGCCGGCCGGGCCGTGGCCGGCGCGGGCGTCGTCGAGCAGTGAGCTCACGGCGGCCTTGGGATCCGGGCCGAGCGGGCAGTTCACCGCGGCGCACTGCGCGGCGAACGCGTCCAGCGCCGCCTGCTGGCCTTTGACTTTCTGCTCGGCGGCCGCCTCGGCGCCCACTCCCAGGGCGACGGGGGAGTCGAGGACGAGCCTGGCGACCCGGTCCGGATGCGAGCTCGCATAGGAAAGTGCCACCTGGGCGCCGTTGCCGACGCCGATCAACGCCAGTGCCGGCACATCCCAGGTGCTGCGCAGACGCTCGATGTCGGTCGCGGCGTGGGTGTTGTCGTAAGCGGAGTCACCAGGGGCGATGGTGTCGGTGCAGCTGGTGGTGGCGTTCTGCACGATGTCGGCCAGGTTGGCGACCGGGTCGTTGCCGGCCTCGAACTGTGCCTGGTCGTGGATCTCCTGGCGGTCGAACTGGTCGAGGCAGTCGACAGGGCTAGATAAGCCCATTCCGCGGCGGTCGACAGCGACGATGGGGTGGCTGTGCAGCACGTCGGCGCCGGCGCGGGCCAGCCACACCGGCAGTTGCAGCGACGACGGCAGGTCCGAACCGGTGGTGAAGACCAGTGGGCCGGCGTCAGACGGCGTCTGCCCCGACCGCGCGCGCACCACACCGATGCTCAGCGTCCCGGCAGCACCGTTGACCGGGTCGAGGTCGGCGTCGTAACTCGCGCAGTCCAGCTTCACGCCCACCGGAGCGGGGACGGCGGCGTCACCGAATTCCCGCGTGGTGCAGTCGTGCCACGGCATGTCGTTCTTCGGCTTGGCAATCGGCGGCGGGCCGTCGGGCGACGTTGTCTTCGTTGGCTTTCCCTGCGGCCGGGCGCCGGCGTTGGTGGCGAATCGCGGATTTGCGGCCAATCCGGGCGCGCAGCCGGCCAGCAAGGCCGTCACCACGATCAGCGACGCGGTGATCGTGGCATGCCGGTTCATGCCGACCACAGTAGCCATTGGCCGACCGGTCACGTTCGCACGTAGCGCGTGTACAGGTAGCCGTCCTCGTCTGTGACGATGTGCGCGCAGCGCATCGGGGTCAGCACCTGGCCGGGGCCCGCCGCGATGCGACCGGCCTGACCGCCGACGAGGCTCGGCGCGATGGTCAGGCACAGTTCGTCGAGCAATTCGCGCTCGACGAAGGAGCTGAACAACGTCGGGCCGCCCTCGGTCAACGCCCGGCGCAGTCCACGATCGGCCAGTGCGGCCAGCACCGTCGCCGCGTCGACTTGGCCTGGGTCGTCGGCCGAACAATCGACAACGTCGGCGAGATCGGTCAGTCCGCGCCGGGTTTGCTCGACCGCCGCCGCGCAGGTGAGCACCAGCGGTGGCACCTCGGTGCGGGTGAACACCGGCATATCCCGCTCCAGGCGGCCGGACCTGGTGACGATCGCCAGCTGCGGGACTTCGCTCTGCCCGCGGGCCTGCCGATGTTGCCGATCGGCAACGGTCGGTCGGGCGCCGGCATAGCCCTCGGCTCGCACTGTGCCCGCGCCGACCAGGATCACGTCGGCGAGTTCCCGCAGCAGGCTGAACACCGCCCGGTCACCGGACCCGCCCAGCTGGCCCGACTTGCCGCCGAAGGTCGCGCCGCCGTCGAGGCTGGCGATGAAATTGGCCCGCAGCCATACGCCGCCGAGCTCGGCGGGATATTTGTACAGGTCGGACAGTTCGCCGCTGTCGAGCTCGCGTAGGGAGCCGAGTAGTCGCAACGGCACCCCATCGGCGTCGTCATCGGAAACGTCAGCCATGCGGATGATTGCAACACGTCGGTGGGGTGCCTGCGTGCACGGGGTTGCCCGTCAACGTTCAGACCCGTCGCACCATGACATAGTCGTGCTCGATGCCTGCGCCCACGTGAAACGTCCTGGTGTCGTTGACGGTAAAGCCGCTTTTTCGGTAAAAGCGTTGAGCGCGTTGGTTTTCCTCATTGACACCGAGCCAGACATAGTCCGCCCCCCAGTCGGCGGCGGCCGCGAGCGCGGCGTTCATCAACAGCGTCGACACGCCAGAGCCGTGCTGCGCGGGCAGTACATACATCTTCGACAGCTCGACTCGATCGTCGCCGCCGCCGCCGCGAATCAGCATCGCGTAGCCGACAATTCGATCGTCCTGGTTGGCGGTGAGGATCAGCCGTTGCGGATCGGCCAGATACTCGATGAAGCGCAATTCGGACAGATTGGCCTCGACGAACGCTGCAATGTCCTCCGGCGCGACCGACGGGGGACATGCCAGCGGAAAGGTGCGTGCGGCGACCGCAGCCAATTCGCCGACGGAATCCGCCGCGGCGATCCGGATTACAGGTTCCACTGCGCCAGGTGATAACCCGTCTTCTTGTCCAGCAGAACAACAGTGGAGACCGGATCGCGGTAGGCCTCCCAGTACACGCCGCCGCGGACGATCGAGCCTGCCGGCGAGTTCGCCAGCGCGGCGTCCAGCGCATCGGGTGCATCAGAGTTGCGTGACTTACAGGCATCACCGAACGGGGTGACGCCGTCGAAGGTGAAATCGGTCAACATCTGATGAGGATTGGGCACCCGCACCGCGTGGACTGCAACGTCGGCGCGCAAGGTGTCGCCGAGGTGGCCGATCGGTGCGTCACCGGCCGACGCGCGCGGCACTGCGACGAGCGTGGCCGCGACGACAGTCAGGACTACCAGGCAGCGGCGCACGTTTCCTCCTCAGCGACCATCGCATGATGGCACACCGCGCGGCCTACGTTGTCGGGTTGTACAGCCGTCGGCCTTTCTTGCCTAGCCCTTCGGGTAGCCGCGGCGCACCGTGCGATCCAGGATGCCCAGCGATGCCCGCAGTGCGAGTTCGGAGATGACCGGGAAAATTCCCGCTGCGCGCCACTTGTCGTGGATCTGCGACCAGTCGTAGAACGACGTGACGAGTGTGCCCTCGCCCTGATCGTCGGGCTCGAGTCGGTAGCCGTAGACATGGCCGATCGGCGGCTGGATCTGGCCGTCAACCGTCCAGGCGATCAACCGGTCAGGCTCGAATTCACGGATGATGACCGTGACGTCGTACTTGCCGAGTTGGGGAAAATCGTTGAGAGCGTCGCGGTCCATATGCACGACGAAGCTGTCACCGGCGGCGCGAACGGACGAACCGTCGGCGTCCTGCAGCATTCCGGACGAGTCGATCGCGACGTGCCCTTGCGGATCGCAGAGGACGGCGAAGATATCGGCTGCTGGAGCGAGGATCGTGCGCTGGACTTCGATTTTCTCGGCCATGGTCTGATCCTGGCAGCATCGCCGTCGCGATGTTGCGGTTCAGGGGTCACTCGATTGCCACGACAACGGCGCCACGCTGAGCGATGATGATCCGGTGAGACGTGTAGTGGCGCTGCTCGGCATCGCGGTCGCCGCACTGGGCTCAGGTGTGCCGGCGCACGCCGACCCGAGCCTCGATGCGAGCTTCCTCGATTCGCTCACCAAAGCGGGCATTACCGTCAAGGACGGGCCAGGCGCCGTCAAGGCCGGTAGGACGGCATGCGGGCTGATGCAGCAGGGGAAGCCGGAGCTCGACGTCATCCAGCTCGTAACGAAGCAGAATCCGGGCCTGGACACGACCAGAGCGGCACAGTTCACCGCGATCGCGGCCAGCGCCTACTGCCCGCAGTACCTGCAACGTCCCAGCGATAACGGCAGCGGTGACCCCACCTCAACGCCACAACCCAGCGCCACAACGCGATAACCCTCGCGGCCCGAACTAGACCGAGGGACCGGACGCCGTCAGATCCCGGCCCAGACCCAATGCTGGCCGCCTTCGTCCCATCTCGGCTGCATTTGCCCTGCCCAGGGTGGTGGGGGAGGAGGCGGCGGCACGTCGGCGGGTGCGTATGGAGGCGCATAGGCCGGCCGGGGAGTCCACCACGCCGGCGGTGCCGGACCCGGTTTGCACTCGTTGGTTATGACATTTCGCGACCAGTTGGGGTCACACTGCGCGGAACTGACAGCCGACGTGTGGACCATCGCAGCCGCGAGAGCAAACGACGCCACCGCGACAGCGGCCATACGGCGAACAGTTTTCGTCATCGCAACAGGCCTCTCCGGTAGGACCCGATGCCCACCAGCGGGCTCGCCTCAGCTTAAGTGCTCGTCATCTGCCAGGACGGCAAATGGATCACGACCTTCATGCCCGCCGCGGCGCCAGCAGCGACGGCATTGAGGCGGCCATCAGCGCGCGGTGTCCGTCGTCGGCACGAGAGCCCAACGTCTGCCGGCGTGTCCGTTCGCGGCCGGCAAAACCGACGCCCGCGACGACAGCAGCGACCGCGAGCACAGTCAGTGCTGCGATCGGGTGTTCGCTGAGCGTCATCGCCATGAAGATGAACGTGAGCAGGCCCGCGGCCACTGCGGCGGTGGGGTGCCGATCAGCCCAGCTAGCCCGCGGGGACCGGGTCTCAAGCCCGCACTGTGGGCAGGCGTGTGTAGTAATGGCGGTTGTCCTTTCGGTTGGCCAAGCCCACTGTGGCACTGGGCACCGACAGCGCTGTGCGGTGCGGATCTTGTGCGAATCGTGGCTGGACAACCACAAACAGGCATTGAACTGCAGAAACTGTGCGCGGTACTGGGATTGAACCAGTCCAGCTAGTTAGCTAGCTTTATGTAATTGACCAGCGCATTAAGTGCTCTACCTGCGCTGATGGCAGACAGTACAGCGTGAGCCAAGCGGAAGCAAGCGGATATGAATGTGCTACGGTCAGGTCATATTGAGGTCATGACCTGAGCACTGGGAGGCGCACAGTGCCGCGAGGCTCGGGTCGCAAGGATCGGGCAAGCGGCACCTTCGGGTCGGTGGACAAACTCGCGACAGGCTACCGGGCGCGCTACTTCGGGCCTAATGGCCGCCGATACAAGGCGCCGACACTATTCCTCACCAAGCAGGACGCCCGCTCCTGGCTGTCGCTGCGCCAGGCCGAGATCATCCGCAAAGCGTGGGAGCCGCCCGAGGCCCATGAGCAGAAACCGGACCCGATCACATTCGCGCAATACGCCGAGCACTGGCTCTCCGAGCGTGACCTGAAAGACCGCACCCGCGAGCATTACCGCAAGCTGCTTGACCAACGTCTGCTCGAGGCGCCGTTCGCCTCGTTCCCGCTCTCGTCGATCACGTCCGACGACGTTCGTACCTGGCACTCCAAGTTCGGCACCAAGACACCTACCATGCGCGCGCACTGCTACGGGCTGCTCCGGACGATCATGGGCACCGCGGCCAGCGACGGCAAGATCGCCGTGAACCCGTGCGTCATCCGAGGCGCCGGCAGTGCCCGCCGCGTCCACAAGAGCCGGCCCGCCACGCTCGACGAGCTGGAGATCATCACTAAGGAGATGCCGTCGCAGTTGCAGCCCATGATCCTGCTCGCGTCGTGGCTTGCCATGAGATTCGGCGAGATAGCCGAACTTCGCCGCATGGACTGCGACCTGCGCGACGAGGTGATTCGAGTGCGGCGCGGCGTGGTTCGCGTCAAGCGCGATGAGGGGATCACTTTCGTTGTCACCACCCCGAAGTCCGACGCCGGTATACGCGATGTAGCGATCCCGCCGCACCTGTTGCCCGTGCTCGAAGCACATATATCGAAACATGTAGGAAAAGAACGTGATTCGTTGCTATTCCCGGCGAAGCAGGGCGGCCACCTGGCGCCCGCGACACTAAACCGCTGGTTCTACAAGGCTCGCAACGAGGCCAACCGGCCCGATCTCCGGTTCCACGACCTTCGCCATTCCGGCGCAGTGCTGGCGGCATCAACGGGCGCTACGCTCGCGGAACTGATGGCGCGACTCGGGCATTCGACCCCGGCCGCTGCGATGCGCTACCAGCACGCGGCGCAAGGCCGCGACCGTGAAATCGCTGCGCTTCTATCGAAGCTGGCCGCCAACAAATAGCGACACGCTGATCAGGAGCCCCAAGAGCGGTAACCCGTTATCGTCGAGGTCGAGTCCCTCAGCCCGCAGGGCCTGGCGTTCTTCGGCGTCACGCGGATCGTAGCCGCCCGGCCGGGTGCCGCAATGTCCGCGCCGACCAAACCCGCCTGCCACTGATCCAACGCGCGTTGCGTCGTGACATGTGAGTCGACCACTGTCGGACGGGTTGACCGCCGCGCGGGAGTGACCGCGGAACGCGTTGCTTATCACCCGATTCGCGTCACCCGGAGAACATGTGAGGTCACGGGATGAGGTCGGCGAACTCGCTAATGGTCGTTGCGCCCGCCTCCACGATGGGAAAGAGACCGTCAAACAAGAGTTGGTAGGGGACCAGGCCGATGTCGGCGGCGATCGGTAACCCGATCGCGTCGACCAGGTTACCCGACTGCAGCCCATCCACGAAGAGGGTCGCGTCGTATTGGGGGAGGGTGATTCCGAAGGCAAGCGCATTGTCTACCAACGGTTTCAGAACCCCGAGGTCATAAGAGACCGCGCCGGTGAAAGCATCAATGATATTGGCGGGTGGCGTGATCGGGCTGCCTCCGTTTCCGAGCGTGCTGAACGCATCCACGAGCTGCAGCAGCGTCGGCTGGTCGGTCGGTAAAAGACCGGCCGTGTGGAACCCGGCGAAGAGCTGTTGCAGCGACGGGTTGTCCAACAGCGGGGTCAGTTGATAATTTGCCGGGTCTTGCAACTGGGCGATCGCATCGGTGATTCCTTGCTGCGCCCCCTGCAGCAGCGCCGTCACCAGATCGGCGGGGTTGATGTCCGTCGGGAACAACCCGAACGGGGTCGGCACATCCGGCGGGTTCTCGGTGTCCCAGCCCTGCGTGATGCTGCCATAGCCCAAGTTCACCAGAATCGCCGTGTCGGGTTCCAGCAGATCGTAGAGCGGCTGTCCGATCACCGGGATCAACTGCAGCGGGTCCAGCAGCGGCAGACTATCGGCGGGAATCATGTAGTAGGTGGTGTCGCCGAAGGTTCCCAAATCGACAGTGCCGGACACCTGCTCCGGCGTGAGGTCGAGATACGCGAAGTGCTCGTAAATGCCGCCCAGGTCGGCATTGAGGTCGGAGAGCACGTCGATGGGGTATCGCGGGAAGTCGGCGAAGCCGTCGTATTCGATCGTGTAAATGTCGGTCGGGTAAGGATCGCTCGGAGTGGCGCCGCCGTACGTCTGACCAAAGCTGGGGAAGGACAGCCCGACAAATCTTTCCTCGATGCCGCCATTGGGATTCATCTCGTCGCCGACCAGCGTGAAGCTCACGTCCGAACTCGGCACACCGTCAGCAGCAAGCTGCGACATTTCCAGCGAGGAGATATCCGCGCTCTGCGAGTAGCCGAACACGTCGACGTGGTTGCCGTCGGCGATCTGCTGCATGATCGCGTTGTTCAGGGTGGTTTCGCCCTGAGCGACCGACGAATCGAGCTGCAAGCTGTTGACGCCGGTCAACGGATAAAGCCCCTCGGGCGTGGTCAATGGCTGGACGGACCCGGTGGGAAGGTGAAGGTACAGGTCATTAGCGGCGTCCACGTAGATCGGCGGTGGTACCGGGATGCCGCTACCGCCCATGACCAACGCCGTGTCATCCCCGTACGCGAACGCGGCATGCATCACCGAGGTCAGCCCCATGAGACTAGCGCCAGCGGTGGCCAACAGGCCAAAACCCAGCCAACTTAGCTTACGACCTGACATTGCGACCTCCCCGACCTTGGGCAGAGCTGTATGCGGTTGTGCGCCGCCCGGAGCAATTCGGCTGTCTCGCCGCAGGCCGTTGTCCCGTATATTGTGAACCGTTGCCTTAGCCGACGTCTAGGAAACTCTCAGATTTTTCTGCTGAAAAACTCAAGCGCCAACGTGCAGGCCCCACCTTGCGGTGTGAGTGGTGCAGGACCGATGTCGGTCAAGTTTGTGGTTGTGGTGGTCATAGCTGTGAACCTCTCTTGTTGTGGAGGTTCACTCGGAGCTGCTATCGCACGTTTGTTGCACGAGATGAAGTTCGTTGGACTAGATACCGCTATCTAGCTGCACGAACCTTGGTGCGCGGTACTGGGATTGAACCAGCGACCTCTTCCGTGTCAGGGAAGCGCTCTCCCGCTGAGCTAACCGCGCCCGGTCGAACAAATAGAGGTGGAGACGGGAATCGAACCCGTGTGCACGGCTTTGCAGGCCGTTGCCTCGCCACTCGGCCACTCCACCGCGGGGTTTGATATCAAAACACCCTCGAGCGGATGACGGGATTCGAACCCGCGACCCTCACCTTGGCAAGGTGATGCGCTACCAACTGCGCCACATCCGCGCGCAACGGACGAGATCGTCGCCCGGTGCGAAGCACGACGATAGTCCACCTGAGCGGGACCGCACAAATCTCTCGGTGCCGGTAGCCGCGCGCTATCTGACGCCGACATCACGTTCTGCCGAGATGGCTGCGCGTGCTAACCTTCGACGTCGTTCGCCTGTCGGCGCCGGTCCCGTGGCTCAGTGGGAGAGCGTCCGCTTCACACGCGGAAGGTCGCTGGTTCGATCCCAGCCGGGACCACTTACGTTGTCGCAGGCAGGATATGGTTTCCTGCCCTGCAACACAACCCCGGTGTTATCTGGGTGTTATGCGGGGCTCGATGGTTCTTCGCTCAAAACAAACACTAGCGTGCCTGCCATGGGACTCAACGACGACGAACGTGCCTTCAACACTGCACTATTCGGCAATTCCGGCAATGCGGTGACGCGTGCATACATTGCAACGCTGATGCGGTTGACCGCCAACGTGCCGACGGATCTTCGCGTGGGGGTGGAAACAAGTAGGACCGTCTCGACGGAGGGTTCAAAGCCCGACCAACGTCATCCCGCCTGCACAACCTGGCAACTCTCGGAGGCCCCCCACCCCCGGCGCCAATGTCGATATCATCGACTCCAATCCTACTTTATATCAACGGTGTTCGCTCGTTCAGCAATGTCCGATACAGTATGATCGAGGCATGAGCAGCAAACTACTCGCACCAGCTCTGAGCACCGGCATCGACCCGATCGGCAACGCTGTCGCTGCCACCGTTGACGCCACCTGCACCATCGCCCGCAAGCTGCTCCGCACGGCTGGCGCCATCCTCACGGTCACTCGTCGTCACGTGCCCGCGTGGATGGGCGCGGTGTTGACCATCTGCTTGCTGATCCCCGGTCCGGTGGATGAGCTGCTGGTGCTGCTGGCCGTCGCCGGCATGGCGGCGTTCAAGCCGGCGATGCGGGCCGACTTCGCGCAGACCGTCCCGCAGGCGTGGGCCGCTGCCAGCGTCGAGCGGCATCCTTCACTGCGAAACCACCGAGATGACGCCCGGTAACGGCGTAGATTTGGTCGCAATCAACGCCGACAACTAAGGAAAAGCATCACATGTCCTCACCTCGCTGGCTGGCCGGACTCGCCATCCCGATAATCGCTGCCGCTGCCTTGGTTTCCAGTTCTACGGTTGCAAGTGCCGATCCGACTGATGACGCATACCTCAATCAACTGCGGGGCGCCGGTCTCACGTGGCCGGCCGGCGACCAGGACGCGCTCATCGGGATGGCGTACCTCATCTGCAACGATCTCGAATCGAATTGGACGCCACAACATATTGCCAACAGCATCCACGCCAACCTGGACCCGGACAAGATCCAAGTGCACGATGTCGGAGCCATAGTCAATATCGCGCATGCGACCTATTGCCCCAACGCCGGGTACAACGCCGGCGCCGGCGATGGTGGCGGTGGTGGCGGTGGCGGCTAGATTTGGGCACGTACTTGGCGCGCCGGCCAAGCGGTGCTGGCGGGCAGGATCACCAGATGACTACCTCGGCGCTGCCGTTGTCGCCGCCAACACATCGCGTCGCGATCCGTTGAGAACCGTCAACGAAGTTCGCACGGTATCCACCAGAACACGCCATCTCGTAGCGCTCACCTGTCACTGGTGAGTAGGCGACGATATCGGCGCCGTCATTGGCGGCAAAGAACGCACCTAGCACGTTCTCGGCGAACAGGCAACGCGCCGCGCGGGGTCGCCGTGGTGGACGGGGCCTTGTGCCTCACGCCGTCCGGGCCGAGGTAGGAGGCCTGCTATCTTCTGGTGCGCCGACCGCTCTGGCGAAGCCAGCCCCACGCACGGTGGCCGTTCTTTCCAGGGATAAACACGACCTCCCAGCGGACAAGCTGATGTTATCCATGTGTTATCCGCGTGTCAGATTACGACGTCTTGTGTCCTTTGCTGTCAATAACGTCGAGTCGCTATCGCAGCAGCTAGCAGACATATTACGCCTGGTATCGACTGTGCGGAGCAACTAAGCGAGCGGCTGGTTCGATCCCAGCCGGGACCAGCCTGTTCGCCTGTGCGAACCGTTCCATTCGCTTGCTAAGCAGTCGGCCCTGCGGGTCAGTCATTACACTGCGCGGCGCAAAGCTCAACTCCCGCATTGTGATTCGATAACCGATTTCCGGGACGAACTCAGGGTGCTTTGGCGTACCGGCGGACCATGTCGTCCTCACCGAACGTGCTGGTGTGGTCCAGGCCCATGTTGTCGCGGCAGAAAAACGTCCATCTGCGCGGAGCTGTTTGCGGCCCGCTGATCATCTTGACGGTGTAACTCACCTCGGTCTCGCGCCGGGTGCCGATAATGTCACCGACCCGGATCTTTGATGCGTGAATCTGGGGTGCATCGCACCAGTTCTGTGTGGCCATCCACCCGTCCCTCCTTGACTTCGGTAGCGTACCCGGGATCCGCCTCCTTCGACGCCGCCTGGCAAACGTGGCGAACGCTCCGGCGTGAGTTGGGCGGGACATTAGGTGGGTGGCGTAACGTTGGCTACGAGCCGTTTCGTTGTCACCAATGGTCCACCGCACTCGCGTCGGTGACCCACGGGCAATGTGATTCCTCCGTTCGCCGCGCGCCTCGCGGGACGGACGATCGCCGAGCGTGAAGGAACCACCTGTGGATCTCCCAATTTTCACTACGACGCAGAAATCCGATGCTGCTTTGGGGCTTCCGCTCGAAACAGGGATGCCGGCATGACAGCGGGTTGTGTTCGGCGCCGATGGTGGCACCTCCGATGACGTATACGATCGGGAGCCGACGCCAAGCCAATCCCGTCCGGCTTTCGGTAGGTCATGAGCTCGGCCGCGAAATCGATGGCGCATGGTGGCCACGCGCAGATCGCATCACCAATGAATTATCTGGCCTGGTCTCGGTGCTAACCCCGATACTCGGAGAAATCGCTTCGATCAACGTCAACTGGCAACCGCTCCAGCGACCGCCCGATTTCAACTGGCCGGGATGGGAACACAAACGTCAGCACATAATCACGCTGTGCGGTGCGCAAAGTTCCGCCAACTTGCTTGTCATCGCGTACTCGACGCACAGCGCGCTGGCCCTGATGGTGATGCGCTGCGCCGCCGCGCTACCGGTTGAAGCTGCAGACCGTGACAAGAATGCTTTTGCGACCGCCGGCACGATCTTGCGCGTCGCGCAACAACAGCTCGCATCCGGCGTTTTCTGACGGATCGGTATTTCCGGCCGAACTCGGCTGCGCGCCAACCGATCAACCTAGGCCCAATTCATCCCCAGCCGTCGAGAGCGTAAGGTCGCCAACTGAGCGAGGCCTTCCCGGTGCATCCCAGATGACGCGGCATCGGTTTGTCCCTCCAGGCGCGTGGGTACCAGCAGTCGGCGACAAGGCAGAGGAGAGCAGTGGCAAAGCACCGGATATTGGTTGGCGTCGTGGCCCTGACCGCCGTGGTGGCGGGCCTGACCGGCTGTTCGAGCGATAAGTCCAGCACGAGTACAAGTTCGAGCGGGAGTTCAGGTGCTAGTGCGCTGCCGGCCGGTGGAAGCAAGGTCGTCATCGACGGTCAGACGCAAAGCGTCTCCGGTCAAGTCACTTGCACCCCGGCGGGTGGCAACGTCAACATCGCCATCGGTGATGCAACCAACGGGATTGGCGCGGCGGTGACGACTGCTGATCCACCGGTAGTTCAAGCAGTGGGTCTGGGTAACCTCACCGGCGTGACGTTGGGTTACTCGGCTGGCGCACCGAATCAAGCTAGCGCCCAGGCAACAAAAAGCGGCAACTCCTACACCATCACTGGCACCGCGACCGGGGCAGATGCGGCCAACCCGGAACAGGCGGTCAGCAAGTCATTCGAGATAGACGTGACTTGTCCCTGACCAGGTTCGTGGGGGCAGATCGCGGTGGCCGCTTCCTTGACGCCGTGCCGATCGGCGCAGCAGCCAGATGTCGTTGAATTTCACGCTCGAAAGGGACTGACAGGTATGTATGTGAAGCGCGTGGCAGGCGCGGCAATAGCGGCAGCCATCGGCATGTCAGGACTGACGCTTGGCGCCTCCGGGCTTGCTAATGCCGTTCCACTGAAGCCCGCTCCGAATTGCACCAATTGCGGACCCAGCCTTGCCGGACCCGGACGTGGGCCGATCGCTGACGAACCCCCGCCTGGACCTGGACCTGGACCGGGCCCCGGTGGACCTGGCAAGCCGGCACCGGCACCGGCACCGGCACCTAAACCGGCACCGGCACCTGAACCCGCACCTAAACCTGCGCCCGCACCGGCACCTAAGTCTGAGCCGGCACCGGCACCGGCACCGGCACCTAAGTCTGAGCCTGCACCCGCGCCTAAGTCGGAGCCTGCACCGGCGCCTAAGTCGGAGCCTGCACCGGCACCAGGCGGTCCTCACGGACCCGGGGGACCGGGTGGCCCTGGTGAACCCGGCGGGCCTCACGGACCGGGTGGCCCTGGTGGGCCCGCACCTGGGGGACCGGGTGGGCCCGGAGGACCGGGCGGACCTGGACCCCACGGACCGGCTGGACCTCCACCGCCGCCGTACCGGCCCGGAGGTTTCTACGACCGCGGCGGTCCTCAGCAGGGCGGCCCCAGGGATGCACCGCACGGCTTCAGCGCGCCCGACCACGGTGCGCCGCCTCCGCCCCCACCGCGCGGGTTTGGCTGGAATGGCGGGCCTCCACCCGGGGGGCCGCCGCCGAACTGGGATGGCCCGCCGCCTCCGGGTGGTTGGAACGGACCGCCGCCTCCGGGTGGTTGGAACGCCCGATGGAATGGGCCGCCGCGCGACATCGTTTACGCACAGTCCTATTTCGGGCCGTTCAATTACGGCGGCTACAGCGCCTTTCCGGTCTTCAATCCGTTTTTCGGCGGATGGGGCTACTGGTACTTCGGCATCTGGATTCCGCTGTACTGACCTAACTTCGACACTCGCTGCCTCCGGACGCTGATCTTGCACGTCCGGAGTCAGCGTCGTGTCGATACCGGAGGCGACATCGTCGAGCTCCATGGGCCGTCCGGCGACGCGGCGGGGCCGGAAAAGAATGCGAGCGGCGCGGTTCCGGTGCAAGATGTCGGGCGTGGCTATGTTCCAGGGCAGGGCGCTAGCAGACATCAATCTCACCGGACATCCGTTGGGCGAAGCGCTGGAAGCGTTTATCTGCCGACGCGATCCGACCCTGGAGAACGTGCAGATCAGGCGAGCAACTCCAACCGGCGACGTCGAGACGCGGGTGCAGCCCCATAAGCGGTGGTATGAAGTCCTCTTCGAAGTCGACGACAAACCCGACGAGGACGAAGACGAGGACGACGACAGGTACGCGGCCAGAAAAAAGGCGGAGGCAAAGGCCAAGGCAGCGGAAAAAGCACGGGTAAAGGAATGGCCGCCGCGTAATAAGGGATTATTCCCGGCCAGCGAGGCATGGCCGCAGTCTGATTCGTGACGCGAACCGGTCTGCATCGCCCATGATGTAAGGCAGCAGACCCAGAGGAGTGGCGCTCGTGACTGACGTGCTTGACCAGTTGGTCGATCGAGCTCGCGGGATGCGCGACTTGGTCCGGGCGGAGGCCGCAGAATCCGAGCGGTTGCGGACGATGTCGCCGCGCATCGTCGAGGAGATGTGGGCAAGCGGTCTGATGTCCGCGCTCAATCCGCGAGCAGCCGGTGGCGTCGAGCCGTCGTTTCAGGAAATGATCGACACCTGGATCGAGATGGCTTGGCAGGACGGCTCTTTCGGCTGGGTCGGGATTGCCAATCTGCCGTCGACGTTCGCCGCCGCGACATATCTTCCCGACGAGGGGTTCGCCGAGATCTTCACCAAGAACGACAACCGCGTCACCATTGGCGGTCAATACTTTCCCAACGGTCAGGGGACAGTCGTCGAAGGTGGCTACCGATTGAGCGGCGCATGGAATTTCGGCTCCGGCACTGGACACGCGGCATACATCGGAGCCGGCTTCTTTCCGATGAACAACGGCGAGATGCGCTGGGTCAGCGACGGTATTCCGGACATGCGGGTGGCATTTCTGCCTCGTGAAGAGGTCACCTTCACCGATGGATGGCATGTGCAGGGGCTCAAGGGAACCGGCTCCTACGACTACAACGTCGCCGACATCTTCGTGCCGGACTACCGAACAATTCCGCTGTTCGCGCGTGAACCCGTCCGGGGCGCCTCGGCGCTAAGCCGGATGGGTCTGATGCCAATCACGGCGGCCGGTCACGCGTCGTTTGCGCTCGGGGTGGCCAAAAGCATGCTCGATGACGTCGAGGAACTCGCAGCCACCAAGGTCCGGATGAGCGACATGGCGACGCTGGCCAGCCGTCAGACCTTTCAGAAAGGGCTGGCCCACCATGTCGCGGCGTGGCGGGCCGCTCGCCTGCTTGTGCTTGATTCGTTCGCGACAGCCGAGGCCGCCGTCGAGGCGGGTGCCGACTTGACGCCCCGATTGCGCGCCGACATGAGGTTGGCCGCGGTATATGCGACGGACACGGCGCGGGAAGCGGCCGAGTGGGCCCACTTAGCGGCCGGCACCACCGCGATCCGGGAGGGCAGCCGACTCGAGCGTGCCTTCCGCGACATCTATACCGGCACTCAGCACGCGTTCATCAGCGAGAAGGTAGCGATGGACGTGGCACAGATCTGGCTCGGCATCGTCGACGACCAGTTCGGACTCTGACTGTGCCGCAAACGAACTCGTGAGAGGGTCACGATAATGAGCACTGATCGCGCCCGTTCACGCACGTTCGTCGTCACGGGTGCCGCGTCGGGCATCGGTCTGGCCACGGCCGAACGCCTGCTGGCCGAGGGCGGTAGCGTCATCGGCACCGATCTGGCTGCCCCGCCCGACCTCGGTCCTGACTTCCGGTTCGTGGCGGCGGACGTGACTGACGAGGCTGCGATCGCCGCCGTGGTGGCCGCCGTGCCGGATCGCCTCGACGGTGTTGTCCACGCCGCGGGAGTGGCTGGCGGCGGCCCGATCCACCTGCTGGATCGGGCCGAATGGGAGCGGGTCATCGCCGTCAACCTCACCGGTACCTTTCTCGTCGCCAAGGCGGCCCTGGCCAGAATGATCGACCAGCCTCGCGTCGACGGCGAGCGGGGATCGATCGTGACGTTGGCAAGCGTCGAAGGCTTGGAGGGCACGGCCGGCGGCAGCGCGTACAACGCCGCCAAGGGCGGCGTTGTGCTGCTTACCAAGAACGTGGCGCTCGACTACGGGCCTAGTGGCATACGGGCGAACGCCATCTGTCCCGGCTTCATTGAAACACCAATGCTGGAAAGCGTTTTCGGATTGCCGGGGATGGAGGGCCCGAGGGCCTCGATCACCGAAGAACACGCGCTGCAACGGATGGGTCGGCCGGAAGAGATCGCCGCCATGGCGGCTTTTCTGGTGTCGCCGGACGCGTCCTTCGTCAGCGGTCAGGCCATCGCCGTCGATGGTGGATACACCGCAGGCCGCGACCACGGCGTGGTTGAGCTCTTCGGTCTTCCGCGTTGATGTGTCGAATTCGGTTGTCTCAGAACCAGGGTGACGGAAACGGGAAGTTGAAGTGTGGCAGCGCCGGCATGAAGGGAAACCGGGGTGCGTGGGGAGCGGTCGAGCGGGGCATTAATTGCTGCAACCACCGCGGGTACAACGTACGCAGCGGCGTCGTTGGCGCACCAGGAGCCGCCAGATACGTTCGGGGCGGCCGGGTCGGGACGTGCATCGGCGCCGCGGGACCCAGGACCGGCATCGGGGCCGGAGCAGCGATCGGCGCGGGCAGGTGAACGGCCTGCGGTTGTTGTGCCGGAAGACGCTGTACCGCAAGTGGTGTCGCTGCCTGCTGGGATGGCACGACGAGATTCTGCCCAGGACTCGGCCGCAACGCGACTGCCGGCCGGATACCTATCGCCAGCGCAATTTCCAGCGCCAACGCGGCGCCGACAAGGACGACCGCCAACGCACAACTGACGAGCAGCAGCGGTCTGCGCCGGGGATGCGAGGCTACGACATGCTTAGCGGCGATTTGGGTGTGCGCCTGATCGTCGGGTACGGATCGGCCATCGAGCCGACGATCGCGCGAGCCGACGTACCGCTCGATGGCGCCGGTGCCGCGGTCTAACGCATAGGCCACCGCGGCGGTGGAGGAGGCGAATAACGGCGCATTGGCCGATGCCAGCGCCGCTCCACGGGCCAGCGCCGTGTCTGGTTCCTCGGGTGCACTGACCGGCAGGACCGATGCCGCTTCCAGCGCCGGTTTGATCGCCGTGATATCCACGTCGGAGCCGACGATGAATAAACCTTCCGGGTATGCCTCGGGATCGTTGAGCCCGGCGACGAATTCGATCAATTCGGTAACCGGACTGATGCTTCGCAGGGGACGGCGGTTCACATCATGCACCGAACCATCGGCGGAGTCGATGACCGCCAGTGTGGCCGAGTCTCGTTCGACGAACAGCATCGCGATGTAGTCGTAACCGATCGCGTCCCCGACGGTTTGGGCCAGCGCAGCGGCAGCCAAGAAAGCCGAGACCAGCGTGACCTTCTCGATCTTGCGCGCCGCCAGCGCGTTTGCGAGTTCGACGGCCTCGCCGGAGCCGGTCCAGGTGATGCCGATCGACGTCAATCGGTGGCCGGCCTGAATGACGCCTTCGCGAGTATCCAGGATGGCGGCGATCACCTGTTCGGGGCCAGTCGCCCGGTGGCTGCCGACGTTGACTGCGAATTGTGCCTGATCGACGGCGACGCCGTCGGCGCTCTCGCCTTCCGTCAGCACCATGCGGATCGTCGAGGGCGCCATCGATACCCCGAGGACAATGTCCAATATTCCTCCAATGGCTTCGCTACCTGGCGGTGCGCATGACAGGTCTCGGTCTACTTCGGCACAACAGCCGGCGGTGTTACATGCGACCGCCGGGTGGCCGGAGCAATACGGGGACAACGACAGCGCGACCGACGACTGTGGATAATGGGTAGCGCGTTGAAAGCGAAGGAGCGCAGCGAATTTCAGTCGGTGAGCGCGCACGCGGACAGCGCGGCATCGATGCTGTGGTCAACGGGCAACAACTCGCTGAGTCCGCACGCTGCCACGATTCGTGTGACACCGGGTTGGTTGCTCACCAGCCGCATCTCGATGCCGCGGCGCCGGCAGCGCTCAGCCTCTTCGCCGAGCGCCGCGTACGCGCCGCAGCTCATGAAGTCCATGCCGCCGGCGTCCACCACGAGCAGTCCGGGATGACCTACTGCCGCGGCCGCCTCGCTCAGCAGCCGTCGCCAAACGGGCTCATTGGACGCGTCCAGTTCGCCACCGGCGCTGACGATCACGGCTGGACCGCTTCGCTCGGTGGTTGCCCGCAGGGTGCTTTGTGCTTGCGCCAATTCGGAAATCAGCCGACCGCTCAACGCCAGATGATTGAAAATTGGTTCTGCGATTGCAAAGGTGCTCACAGCGCTCCGATCCATAGGCGCTCAGCGCCTGGATATGGATGCCCGCCCTACATGTTTAAGACTGACTTCAGTTAGTAGATTAGTTATTTATAACAGAATCGTCTCGGGTTTGTCCATGCGAGACCGCCTGAGAATACGGTGAGGAACGGGTGAACGGTCGGGGCGCGCTGATCGAGGCGGACGGCATCATGTGCTATGAAAAGACCATTGCAACAGTGTATTTCATCTTGTAGAGCACCGGGGTGACGCTGCGGCCTGCGCGGCGCGACGAGTTGCTGGCGGGAATTGTCGCCTGCTGGCAATCCCTAATGTGCGGCAGGGTTAATTCGCGACCGCTTTTGTCTAATTATTGAGAAACTGGACGAAGAATTTGCTACGACGTGCGTAACAGTCGCAGGTCGTGGCCGAAAAAAAGCGCGGATGTTTTGGTGGTGAGGATGGTGGTCACCCGCCGGTGTGGTCGGATTCGCCGGAGTGCTCGGCTTCGAGTTGGGCTACCGCGCGGGAAGTGCGCTCGCGCAGCAGGATTGCGGCGATCACCCCGCAAACGACGGCGAACACCAACGCGATCCACGAGAAGCGGGTCAGCCAGCGCTCGGCGGCCATCCCCGCGAAATAGACCAGCGCGGTGGTGCCGCCGGCCCAACACACGGCGCCCGAGACATTTGCGAGCAGAAACCTCGCGTACCGCATCTTCAACGCCCCGGCCAGTGGGCCGGCGAAGATCCGCAGCAGTGCGATAAACCGGCCGAAGAACACCGCCCGCGCGCCCCAGCGGTCGAAAAGTCGCTCGGCGAACATGACATGTCCGGGACCGAAATGCTGTGGGAAGCGTCGACCCAGGCGGTCGAACAGCGGCAACCCGAGGCGGCGGCCGATGGCATAGCCGGTCGAGTCGCCGATCACCGCGCCGATGATCGCGGCCGCGCCGACGCCGATTGGGTTGACCGCCAGCTCGTGCCGCGACGACATCAGCGCGGCGCTGACCAGAACGATCTCACCCGGCAGCGGGATACCCAGGCTCTCCACACCGACGACGGCGCCGACCAAGCCATACACAGCGAGCGGAGGGATCGACTGCAGCAGGGCATCCACCGTCATGGCTCAAGGATGCCCGACCGATTGACGGGGGTCACACCGCGCGCACGTAGCGCTTGTTCATCAACCGCTGAGCCAGCGACGTGAATGGCCCGCCGGCCTTGCTGTACCAGGTTGCCGGCCGGGAGAAGGCGGAGACCTCGGCGTATACCGCGGAGGTGACCGGGTCGTGGCGCACCACGAACCGCTCCTCACCGGATTCGGGGTGACCGGGCAGCGTGCCGTAGGCGAACCCGCGCACGTGCGGTTCGTCGACCACATACACCACCCGGCAGGGCGCTTTCAGGAAGCCGCCGATCTTCACCACCACCACCGTGCCGACGGTGACAACATCGCTACTGGCCTGAACCCCCAGGCCGGCACCACGCTGCATGCCCCAGTGCAGCACGGCGTCGGCGGCCTGCTCGAAGCGAAGTTGGCCCATGCCGATGTGGGCGGAGAAGCCGATGTGTTTGTACCCAGGGGGCATCGGTCCGGCCGTCGCACCTACCTCTGGGTAGGTGTAGGGCAACTGCGCGAGTGTGTGCAAATCCACCGGTTCAGCTTGCCACGACGACGTGGCCGGTTTTTACGGGCGGGCGTACGGTCGGCGTTATGACTATCAACGCTTCCGCACAGGCATCCGGAACCTTCACTCTCGGCGGCGATCTCACCATCAACCGGCTGGGCTACGGCGCGATGCGCCTCACCGGCAAGGGTGTTTGGGGCCCACCCGCCGATCGCGACGAGTCGGTTCGAGTGCTGCGGCGCGCCGCCGATCTCGGCGTGAACTTCATCGATACCGCCAACTCATACGGCCCCTACGTCTCTGAGGAGATCATCCGGGAGGCGCTGCACCCCTACGACGGGCTGGTGATAGCGACCAAGGCGGGACTGCTGCGCACCGGGCCCGACGTATGGATTCCGCTGGGTTTCCCCGGGTACCTGCGCCAGGAGGCCGAGCTGAGCCTGCGGCGGCTGGGCGTGCAGACCATCGACCTGTTCCAGCTGCATCGCATCGATGACAAATTCCCGCTGGAAGACCAGGTTGGCGAGCTGGTCAAGCTGCAGCAGGAAGGCAAGATCCGGCACATCGGTCTGTCGGAGGTTAACGTCGAGCAGCTGCACGCGGCCCAAAAGATCGCGCAGATTGTTTCGGTGCAGAACCTCTACAACCTGACTACTCGGACGGCCGAAGCGCTCTTGGACGAGGTGACCGAACAGGGCATCGGGTTCATCCCGTGGTTCCCGCTGGCCGCCGGCCCGCTCGCCGCTCCGGACGGTCCGCTGGCCAAACTCGGCGCCGAGCACGGCCACGCTACGCCGTCGCAGCTGGCGCTGGCCTGGTTGCTGAAACGCTCACCGGTGGTCCTGCCGATTCCGGGGACATCGAGTGTGGCCCACGTGGAGGAGAACATCGCCGCCGCGGAAATCGAGCTCAGCGACGACGAGTTCGAGACGCTGAGCGCCCTCGGCAAGCAGAACGCTCAGGACTCTTAGCGCTGGCCCGCCACCGGGGCCATACGGTGTTCGGGTGGCAAGCGAACACCCGAGGCACCCCGGCGGTGGATTCAACCCGCCCGAGCCGACCAGCAAAGGCGGCCCTGACTACGGCCGGTTCATCGACGCCGTCCGCAGGCTGCAGGATCATGCCCGCGCCGTCGACGCGCCGGACGACGTGATCACCGAGGCCGCCGACCTGCTGGACAAGGTGTCCACCCTGCTCACGCCCTTCGATGCTGACGAGTGGTCGTCGCCGTCCGGCCGGCGGATGGATCTGCCGATGCGGGGCAGCATCCTGACGGTGCCGATGTCGGCGCACAAGACCGAGGACGGCCGCATTCAGGGCTGGGCCCGGTTCGCCCGGTTTCACCTGGGCCGCAACGGCGCCGTGCACGGCGGCTCGATCGGCATGCTGTTCGATACCGTGCTGGGTTTGACGTCGGCGGTGCTCACCGGCGGCACCCGGCAGCGCACCGCCTACCTGCACATCAACTACCGGCAGATCGTGCCGATCGAAAAGAAGCTGCAGATCGATGCCGCCGTCGACCGGGTGGACGGCCGAAAGATCTTCATATCGGGACGATTGAGCGACGGCGACACCGTGCTGGCGGATGCCGAGGCGCTGTTCGTCCTCCTCAAACCGGGCCAGCCCTAAGGCATGCACCGTCGGCGTGGAGGCGTCGAAGTGGCCCCCGATAGCATGAGCGGGTCCGCCTGAACACCCGAAAGTGATGGAGACCGCGTCGATGACCGCCCTCGCACACCCTGCCCAAGCAGCGCCGATCCGGGTGCCGGGCGGGACGACCGCGGCGGCCGCGGTGCGGGATGCCGGCCTACCCGGCCGCGGCGCCCCCGATGCGATCGTGGTGGTGCGCGACGCCGACGGCAAGCTGCGCGACCTGAGCTGGGTTCCCGACACCGACTCCGACGTCACCCCGGTGGCGGCCAACACCGACGACGGTCGCAGCGTGATCCGCCATTCGGCCGCGCACGTGCTGGCTCAGGCGGTCCAGGATCTGTTCCCCGACGCGAAGTTAGGCATCGGACCGCCGATCACCGATGGCTTCTACTACGACTTCGACGTTGCGGCGCCGTTCACGCCAGAGGACCTCGACAAGCTGGAAAAGCGGATGCGTCAGATCCTCAAAGACGGTCAGCTGTTTTCCCGTCGGGTCTATGCGTCCAAGGACGAAGCTCGCACCGAGCTGGCCGGCGAGCCCTACAAGCTCGAACTCGTCGACGACAAGTCCGGCGATCCCGACGTGATGGAGGTCGGCGGCGACGAGCTCACCGCATATGACAACCTCAATCCCCGCACCCGCGAACGGGTTTGGGGCGACTTGTGCCGCGGTCCGCACATTCCCACCACCAAGCACATCCCCGCGTTCAAGCTCACCCGCAGCTCTGCGGCGTATTGGCGCGGCGACCAGAGCAACGCCAGCCTGCAACGCATCTACGGCACCGCGTGGGAATCACAGGAGGCGCTGGACCGCCACCTGGAGTTGATCGCCGAGGCCCAGCGCCGCGATCACCGCAAGCTGGGCACCGAATTGGATCTGTTCAGCTTTCCCGACGAGATCGGTTCGGGCCTGGCAGTTTTCCACCCGAAGGGCGGCATCGTCCGCCGAGAACTGGAGGAATACTCCCGCCGTCAGCACATCGAGGCGGGCTACGAGTTCGTCAACACCCCGCACATCACCAAGGCCGAACTGTTCCACACCTCGGGGCATCTGGACTGGTACGCCGACGGGATGTTCCCGCCGATGCACCTCGACGCCGAGTACGACGATGACGGCACCGTGCGCAAGCCGGGGCAGGACTACTACCTCAAGCCGATGAACTGCCCGATGCACACGCTGATATTTCGGTCGCGCGGGCGGTCCTACCGCGAACTTCCATTGCGGCTGTTCGAGTTCGGCACCGTCTACCGCTACGAGAAGTCGGGCGTGGTGCACGGTTTGACCCGGGCCCGTGGCTTCACCATGGACGACGCTCACATCTTCTGCTCACGCGACCAGTTGCACCACGAGCTGGCGTCGCTGCTGCGCTTCGTGCTCAGCCTGCTCGCCGACTACGGCCTTGAGGACTTCTACTTGGAGTTGTCGACCAAGGACCCGAAGAAGTTCGTCGGCTCCGACGCGATGTGGGAAGAAGCCACCAACTCGTTGGCCGAGGTGGCCGCCGAATCCGGACTGGACCTCGTGCCCGACCCCGGCGGCGCGGCGTTCTACGGTCCCAAGATCTCGGTCCAGGCCCGTGACGCGCTCGGCCGCAGCTGGCAGATGTCGACCATTCAGGTGGACTTCAACTTCCCGGAGCGCTTCGAGCTGGAGTACACCGCCGCCGACGGCACCCGGCAGCGTCCGGTGATGATCCACCGGGCACTGTTCGGGTCGATCGAGCGGTTCTTCGGCATCCTCACCGAGCACTACGCCGGCGCATTCCCGGCTTGGCTGGCGCCGGTGCAGGTCGTCGGCATTCCCGTTGCGGACAGCCATGTGTCCCACCTGAAAGACGTTGCTGCTCAATTGAAGTCGCACGGAGTCCGGGTCGACGTGGACAGCAGTGACGATCGGATGGCCAAGAAGATCGTGAACCACACCAATCAAAGGGTGCCGTTCATGCTGCTGGCCGGAGACCGCGACGTCGAGGCCGGCGCGGTGAGTTTTCGGTTCGGCGATCGCACGCAGATCAACGGAGTTCCCCGCGACGAGGCGGTAGCGACCATCGTGCAGTGGATCGCTGACCGTGAAAATCACGCTCCCACAGCTGATCTGGTGAAGGTGAGCAGTCGTGACTGAGGACGACGCGATCATCGACACGGGCGTCGGTGAATCCGACCATCTGCAGCGGTTGTGGACGCCGTACCGGATGAGCTACCTGGCCGAGGGACCGCTGAAGCAAGACAACAGCGATCGCGCGCAGCCATTCACCGACATCCCGCAACTGCCTGACGAGGACGGTCTGGTCGTGGCTCGCGGCGAATTGGTCTACGCCGTGCTCAATCTCTACCCGTACAACCCGGGACATCTGATGGTGGTGCCGTACCGCCGGGTTTCGGAGCTGGAAGACCTCACCGTCAAAGAAACCGCCGAGCTGATGGCGTTCGTGCAGAAGGCGATTCGCGTCATGAAGAATGTCTCCCGGCCGCACGGCTTCAATGTCGGGCTGAACCTGGGGGCGTCAGCAGGGGGCTCGCTGGCCGAACACCTGCACGTGCATGTGGTGCCGCGCTGGGGCGGGGACGCCAATTTCATCACGATCATCGGCGATTCCAAGGTCATCCCGCAGTTGCTGCGCGACACCCGCCGTCTGCTGGCCACCGAGTGGGACAGGCGATCGTGAACAGGCAATCGTGAGCGCGCCGACGACGAGAAACGGAGCAGTGCGATCCGGAAAGGGCAGGAGGAGCGGCGCCATTGAGTAGGCTGCTGTCCCGCGAGGGAGTCGCACGAGTCACCACGCCGGTGGCCCGGGCATTCCTGCACGCCGGTTTCACTGCGGACGGCGTCACCATCATCGCCACCGCAGCCGCGGTATCGGGCGCGCTGGCGCTGTTTCCGACCGGCCGGCTGTTCCCCGGCACGTTAGTGATCACATTCTTCGTCTTGTTCGACATGGTCGACGGGGCAATGGCCCGGGAAAGCGGCGGCGGCAGCCGGTTCGGCGCAGTGCTGGACGCCACCTGCGACCGGATCAGTGACGGAGCGGTTTTCTGTGGGCTGGCGTGGTGGGCGGCGTTCGGTCTGGGCAGCCGGTCGTTGGTGGTGGCGACATTGATCTGTCTGGTCACCTCGCAGGTGATCTCCTACATCAAGGCTCGCGCCGAAGCCAGCGGTCTGCGCGGCGACGGCGGCTTGATCGAGCGGCCGGAACGGTTGATCATCGTGCTCGTCGGGGCAGGATTATCGAACCTGCCGGTGTTTCCGTTGCCACTGGCGCTGCCGGTGGCGATGTGGCTGCTGGCCGTGGCCAGCGTGATCACCTGCGCGCAGCGGTTGCACACCGTGCGGCGCTCGCCCGGCGCGGCCGAGCCGCTGCCCGCTACCGACGCGCACGGCAAGGCTCAACCGGGGCCCTCTAATCCTGGGGTGGGCGAGGCGTGATCGTCCCGGCCGGCCTGAAACTGCCAAAGGTCAGCGATTTTTCGCTGGGCAGCCGGGCGACCGACTGGGGTTATGCGGCCGGGTGGCAGATAGTGCGGGCGATGCCGGAATTCGCTGCGCGCAACGTGTTCGACGCCGGAGCGCTCTACGCGTCGCGCAGTGGGGGACCGGACCAACTGCGCAAGAACCTGGCGCGCGTCATCGGGGTGGCGCCGGATGAGGTGCCAGGCAACTTGATGCGGGAGTCGTTGGCGTCCTACGCTCGCTACTGGCGCGAGGCGTTCCGATTGCCGGCGATGGACCACCGTGCGCTCGGCCGGCAGCTTGCCGAAACCATTTCGGGATATCAGAATCTCGACGCGGCGCTGGCTGCCGGGCGCGGTGCGGTGATGGCGTTGCCGCACAGCGGTAACTGGGACATGGCCGGGGTGTGGCTGAGTCAGACTTACGGCAAATTCACCACCGTCGCCGAGCGGCTCAAGCCCGAGTCGCTGTATCGGCGGTTCATTGATTATCGGGAGAGTCTGGGCTTCGAGGTGATCCCGCTGTCCGGTGGCGAGCAGCCACCGTTCCAACTGCTCGGCGACAGATTGCGGGACAACAAGGTGGTGTGTCTGATGGCCGAGCGCGACCTCACCCGCAATGGGGTTCAGGTCGACTTCTTCGGCGAACCGACCCGGATGCCGGCCGGATCGGCGAAGCTCGCGATCAGCACCGGGGCGGTGCTACTGCCCACACATTGCTGGTACGAGGGCAACGCGACCCGAGTCGATATCTACCCGGCGCTCGACTGCACCAGCGGCGACGTCGGCGTCGTCACCCAGGCACTGGCCGATGTCTTTGCCCGCAACATCGCCGAGCATCCCGCCGACTGGCACATGTTGCAGCCGCAATGGTTAGCGGATTTGTCTGACGAACGACGGGCCCGATTGACGGGGGCTTGATGCGAATCGGCATGGTGTGTCCGTACTCGTTCGACGTGCCGGGCGGAGTGCAGTCGCACGTCCTGCAGCTTGCCGAGGTGATGCGCGCTCGTGGTCAGCATGTCAGCGTGCTGGCTCCGTCGTCGCCGCATGTCTCGCTGCCTGAATACGTCGTCTCGGCCGGTCGGGCGGTGCCGATCCCTTACAACGGATCGGTGGCCCGGGTGCAGTTCAGCCCGACTGTGCACGGCAAGGTCAGGCGCTGGCTGACCGAGGGCGACTTCGACGTGCTGCATCTGCATGAACCGAATGCGCCCAGCCTGTCGATGTGGGCGCTGCGGGTTGCGGAGGGGCCCATCGTGGCGACGTTTCACACCTCGACGACCAAATCGCTGACGCTGTCGGTGGTTCAGGGCCTGCTGCGGCCGATGCAGGAGAAGATCGTCGGCCGGATCGCGGTGTCCGACTTGGCCAGACGCTGGCAGATGGAAGCGCTGGGATCGGATGCGGTGGAGATTCCCAACGGTGTCGACGTGGCCTCGATTGCCTCGGCGCGGCTGCTTCCGGGGTATCCACGGCCCAGCAAGACGGTGCTGTTCTTGGGTCGGTACGACGAGCCCCGCAAGGGCATGGCCGTGCTGCTCGACGCGCTGCCCACTCTGGTCGAGCGCTTCCCGGGACTGCAGCTGTTGATCGTCGGCCGCGGTAACGAAGAGGAGTTGCGCGCCAAGGTCGGCGGGCTGGCCGGTCACCTGCGCTTCCTCGGGCAGGTCGACGATGCCGCCAAGGCCTCGGCGATGCGCAGCGCCGACGTCTACTGTGCGCCCAACACCGGCGGTGAGAGCTTCGGCATCGTGCTCGTCGAAGCGATGGCCGCCGGTACTCCGGTAGTGGCCAGCGACCTGCACGCCTTCGAGCGAGTGCTGCGCGACGGGGAGGCGGGACGGCTCGTGCGGGTCGAAGACGCCGCTGCGCTTGCCGACGGCCTGATCGCGGTGCTGGAGAACGATCCGCTGGCTAGGCGTTACGTCGCGGCGGGCGCCGCCGCGGTGCGCCGCTACGACTGGTCGGTGGTGGCCAATCAGGTCATGCAGGTCTACGAGACGGTCGCCGCCGTCGGCAGCAAGGTCCAGGTGGCCAGCTGATGACGTGGACCTTTTCGCTCGTCGCGCTGGCGGGGTTGTTGTTGGCGCTGGTCGCCGTCGTCGGCTGGGGTTTCCGCACGGCGAATCGGCTGGACCGGCTGCACGTCCGCTACGACCTGTCCTGGCTGGCGCTCGACAGCGCGCTGGCCCGCCGGGCCGTGGTGGCGCGCGCGGTCGCGGCGGATGCGTTCAGCGGGGGCGCAAACGCCGCTGGCACTGACGCCAAGCAGTTGGTCGAGCTGGCCGTCGCGGCAGAACGCGCACCCCGGCCGGCCCGTGAGGCGTGCGAGAACGCGCTGTCGGCGGCGTTGGCGACGGTTGATCCGGCGTCGGTGCCGACGGGTCTGATCGCGGAGCTGGCCGACGCCGAAACTCGGGTGCTGCTGGCCCGCCGGTTCCACAACGACGCGGTTCGCGACACGCTCGCGCTGCGCGACAGGCGCCTGGTTCGGCTACTGCGATTGGGCGGAAAGGCCGTGTTGCCAAGCTATTTCGAAATCGTCGAACGATCCCCGGCGCCGGGGCACGACGACCGTCCCGCCGTCGACCGGCGCACATCGGCGCGGGTGGTATTACTCGACGACAGTGGTGCGGTGCTGCTGCTGTGCGGATCTGACCCCGCGGCGTCCCTGCACGGTGACACGGCAGCACCGCGGTGGTGGTTCACCGTGGGCGGTCAGGTCGTTGACGGTGAGACACTTGCCCGCGCCGCCGCCCGTGAGCTGGGCGAGGAGACCGGTTTGCAGGTCGATGCCGCCGACCTGATCGGACCGATCTGGCGGCGCGATGCGGTGTTCGACTTCAACGGCGCGGCCATCGACAGCGAGGAATTCTTCTTCGTCTACCGCACCCCTCGGTTCGAGCCGTCTACTGCGGGGCGAACCGAGTTGGAAAACCGCTACATCCACGGCCACCGTTGGTGTGGCCCTGCCGACATCGCCGAGCTGGCCGCCGCCGGGGAGACCGTGTATCCGCTGCAGCTCTGCGAACTGCTCACCGAGGCGATTGCCCTGGCCGGGTCGCCCGATCGAGCCGGTGAACTGCAGTCCATCCGCTGAGGTGGGCGCGGCTGACGCAGCACGCGGCTGTGGGCGACGTCACGCGACCTCTCGGTTGCCTTGAGTAGACCTGTCTGTCTAATGTCTCTCTAGACAGGTTGGTCTAATAGAATTCACGAGGAGGGTCATCATGACCGAGACAACTATCAACGGGGACCGGGGAGCAGCGCTGGTGACCGGGGCGACGTCGGGAATCGGCCAAGCAGCCGCGTTCGCGCTCGCCGACCAAGGCTTCGAGGTGATCGTGCACGGCCGCGACATCGTCCGCGGTGCCGACACCGTCAAGGCCATCGAGGCTCGCGGCGGGCGCGCCCGCTTCGTTGCCGGCGATCTGTCCGAATCTGGCGCCGCCGCCGCCTTGGCCGCCGCGGTGGGCCCGGTCGACGTGTTGATCAACAACGCCGGCTTCTCCTGGTTCGGGCCGACCGACCAGCTCGACGAAGCCACCTTCGACGAGCTGTTCGCCGCCAACGTCCGCAGCGCCTATCAGTTGGTGGCGGCATTGGCCCCTGGCATGGCCGAGCGGGGCCACGGCAGCATCGTCAGCGTGGACAGCATGGCCGGCCACGTCGGCCTGTCGGGAGCCGCGGCCTACGGCGCGACGAAGGCGGCGCTGACGGCGATGAGCCGGGCGTGGGCCGCCGAGTACAGCCCCGCGGGTGTGCGGGTGAACACCGTCGCGCCGGGGCCGGCCTACACCGGAGCCGACAAGGAGTTGATCACCGGACTTGGCGCCACCACCTTGCTCGGTCGCGCCGCCCAGCCGGCGGAAATCGCCGAGGTCATCGCGTTCCTCGCTTCGGACAAGGCCAGCTACATCACCGGCGCGGTGATCCCCGTCGACGGTGGACGCACCGCAAT
>Ga0302326_10004300_pt1 | contig 33043 bp, 30 predicted proteins | sample Palsa_T0_3_FD_202264 | JGI IMG/M metagenome (GOLD analysis project Ga0302326, IMG submission 202264) | Peat permafrost microbial communities from Stordalen Mire near Abisko, Sweden - Palsa_T0_3 | ecosystem: Environmental > Terrestrial > Soil > Palsa > Peat permafrost | place: Sweden: Abisko...
CTTGAAACCGCCGCTGCCCCCGCCACTGAACCGTTCGTCTTCAAAACCGGCCGCCGGTCCAGCGCCACCGCGCTGCGCATTTTGCTGCTGCTTAAGAAACTCGGCGAAATCGAAGCCTTCAAAATTCGGCCCCGCGCCCGATCCGCCCGCTGGACTCCCACCGTTCGGAGGAATGTTGTCGGCATAGAACCCGTACTGATCGTAGACCTTCTTTTTGTTCTCGTCGCTCAGGATGTCGTACGCTTCCTGAACCTTCTTGAAGCGCTCTTCCGCCGCTTTGTCGCCAGGGTTTAGGTCGGGGTGAAACTTGCGGGCCAGCTTGCGATACGACTTGCGGATTTCGTCCGCATCCGCAGTGCGGCCTACGCCAAGAGTTTCGTAATAATCCTTTTTTGATGTTGAAGGCATTGACCTGTCTCACCAACCGCAGTCCGTGCGCACCCCTCCCGAATCCGTACGCTCGTTCATGGGAATCAGCGGCGGCCCTGTTGAACCGCCGCTTTTCCCAATCGCTTACTCGCTAACGCCGGACTAGGTCGCTTACGCTTCCGGCTCCGTTAGGACACCACGCTAGCGCTACTTCTTGTCTTCGACGTCGACAAACTCGGCGTCCACCACGTTATCCTTCGGCTTCTCCGCGCCGCCGGTGGGACCCGCGCCTGGTGCGCCGGCTCCCGGCGTTGGCCCGCCGCCATTCGGAGGTGTGCTCGATTTGTACATCGCCTCCGCCAGCTTGTGGCTTGCCGTTGTGAGCTTATCTGTCGCCGAGGTAATTTTGTCGAGACCGCCCTCGGTCATCGCCTTCTTCACTTCTTCCAACGCGGCTTCAACTTGCCGAGCGTCGGCGTCGGAGATCTTTTCGCGATGCTCCTTCAGCATTTTCTCTACGTTATAGGTCATGGCGTCCGCCCGGTTGCGCGCTTCGATTTCGTCGCGCTTCTTGCGGTCGTCGGCCGAGTGGGATTCGGCGTCGCGCGCCATCTTCTCCACTTCGTCCTTGCTCAAGCCGGAAGAAGACGTAATTGTTATCTTCTGCTCATTGTTGGTCGCCCGGTCCTTTGCCGTGACATTGAGAATGCCGTTCGCATCTATATCGAACGTCACCTCAATTTGCGGGATGCCGCGCGGTGCCGGCGGAATGCCGACCAACTGGAAGACGCCCAGCAGCCGGTTATCGCGCGCCATGGCGCGTTCACCTTGATAGACCTTGATTTCCACCGAAGTCTGGCTGTCCGCCGCCGTCGAAAACACTTCGCTCTTGCGCGTCGGAATCGTAGTATTACGGTCAATGAGCTTGGTGAACACGCCGCCCAGCGTTTCAATGCCGAGCGAGAGCGGAGTGACGTCGAGTAGCAGAACGTCCTTCACTTCACCACCCAAAACGCCGCCTTGAACTGCTGCGCCGATGGCTACGACTTCATCCGGGTTCACGCTCTTATTCGGATCTTTGCCGAACAAATCACGCACAATCTGCTGTACCTTCGGGATACGGGTGGAACCGCCGACAAGCACAACTTCGTCAATATCCTTCGGCGTGATGCCGGCATCCTGTAAAGCCTGTTTGCAAGGGCCAACCGAACGCTGCAGAATATCGTCTACCATCTGCTCAAAGCGCGCGCGCGTTAGTTTGATATTCAAGTGCTTCGGACCGCTGGCGTCGGCCGTCAAAAACGGCAAGTTAATCTCGGTCTCGAGCAGCGTCGACAACTCGATTTTGGCTTTCTCGGCCGCTTCCTTCAAGCGTTGCAAGGCCATCTGATCCTTGGATACGTCGACGCCGATGTCTTTCTTGAATTCCTGAATCAGCCAGTCGATGATGCGCTGGTCAATGTTGTCGCCGCCCAGGTGCGTGTCGCCATTGGTGGATTTCACTTCAACCACGCCATCGCCGACCTCGAGAATCGAGATATCGAACGTGCCACCGCCGAAGTCGTAGACCGCGATGGTCTCATCCTTCTTCTTATCTAAGCCGTAGGCGAGCGCCGCCGCAGTCGGCTCGTTGATGATACGCATCACTTCCAGACCGGCAATCTGCCCGGCGTCTTTGGTGGCCTGGCGTTGCGCGTCGTTGAAGTACGCGGGAACCGTAATCACCGCTTTGGTGACCTTTTCGCCCAGGTAGGCTTCCGCCGCTTCCTTCAGCTTGGTTAGAATCATCGCCGAAATCTCAGGCGGTGAATACTTTTTGCCTTGGATCTCTACGCGTGCGTCGCCATTTTCGCCCGACACGCTCTTGTAGGGAACGAGCTTCATTTCCTCGCTCACTTCGTTGAAGCGGCGACCCATGAAGCGTTTGATGGAGTATACGGTGTTTTCAGGGTTTGTAACGGCCTGGCGTTTAGCTACGTTGCCGACCAGACGTTCGCCATTCTTGGTGAAACCCACTACCGACGGCGTGGTTCGTCCGCCTTCTTGGTTCGGGATGACGGCCGGCTGGCCGCCTTCCATCACAGCAACCACCGAATTTGTGGTTCCGAGGTCAATTCCGATAATCTTACTCATGTTATTGTATTTGCCTCCGCCGACCGAAGAATTTCGTTGCCGGCCGCTCTTAGCACGTCTTCATTATTGAATATGAGTGCCAGATTGTCAAGTTCTCTACCAACAACTTTGGCGGAGAATCATCCCAACCGCACAGCCTAATCTTCGCCTACTAGATTCTTTGCCGAGTCGGCCCGTTTTTACCATTCGAACAGATTCAAACCCAATTTTCCGGGAATACCGGTTTTTTGCGGTTCGAACCCAAATTTGCCGCTCTCGCTTCGTTGCCTCTAATCACAAGAAGTAACAGACTGTCCCACGGCGACTGGGTTGCGCCCAGGGCGGTGGCGATTCCTGGTAAGCATTTGAGGACATTAGAAATATCGACCGAAAAATAAAGTTCGCCCGGCTGTGATCGGACGCTGGTTTGAAAAGGACAAACGGTATCGGCGGCCGCTACTCGGCCCGGCCAAGTGCAGCGCGATAGTAATCTGCCAAGTCAGATCGGCTCATTTCGCGAGTGGCTATTTTGATCATGGCCTCATAAGTCTCCTGGTCTGGCAGATGGGCGCAATTCACACCGCATCCTTCGAGGAATACAAGAGCCGCCTGCGCGCCAGTTCTCTTGTTACCGTCCAAATACGCTTGGCTCTCCGCGAGGTTGTAGGCATAAGCCGCGGCAACTGCGAATATGTCGCCCTCGCCGTAATGATGGACGTTTTGCGCGGCGGCTATAGCCGACTCCAGGCCGTTCTCATCGCGCACACCGCGAAGTCCGCCATAGGTATTGATCTGCTCCTCGTGGATGGCATCGATGATCTCGCGGCTGAGAAATTCCGGTTCCGGCGTTCGATTCATTTCGCCAAGCGGTGGAACAACTCAGCGTGCTCAGCGGATGTCTTCCGAATTAGCTTCTTCGCTTTTTCCAGAGACATGGAGCCGGGCTGGGGCAGTTGCGGAACGCTGCCCACCGGAGCTTTCGGCTCGGTCGCAGCGGCGATTTTTGTATCTTTTTCCATAGAACGCCTCAACGACTACATTGTAGCAAATGTATCCGCGCTCAGTTTCAGAAACAATCAAGGAACCTGAGGATAAAGGCGCAAAGCGTTGTCGTGAAAGTAGCCATGCGCGAGTTCCAAGGCCTTCTCCTCCGTTATTTCATTCGTCGCGACCATCTCGGCCAGGGCGGCTGCGAGTGCTTCGCGCGCCGAGTAGACAGCAAGCCAATACGTCTCCTCCGAACCGAGCGCTGCACTGTACGGGTACGCGTCCGAGCCGAAAGTAATTTTATCGGGATAGGTCTCCAGCCACAGTTTGAAGATCTTCGTCAACTCCGCAGGGTATAGCAGCGTTTCGATCTCGGACGTATCAATGTAGACATTCTTCATCGCCGCGAGCCAGATCACTTCGCGGTAGTACGGATAGCCCCCGTGAATGAGGACGAAGGTGGTCGAGAGGTAGCGCGGGTCTTTCACTACGTTCTCCAGATTGAGGACGTCACCTTTCCGCAAACTAAAATAGTCTCCCTCGCCCACGGCGGTGTGAATGTGAACCGGCAAGTGTAAGCGGCCGCCCTCCGTAACGAGGTACCGGAAAACGTAATCCTGGAACGTTTTGTATTCCTCAGGCGTGGGCACTCCGCCCGAGTGATATTTGCGATACACGGCTACGGCAGCCTCTCGGGGCGGATCGGCGAAATAGAGCGATCGAAAATAACCGGCCTCGAACTTCTCGGCAATGCCGCCTTTCTTCTGGTTATCTTCGAGAACGTGGGAAATGAATGTGAGATAGGCGTCGAAGCTAGTGGGCAAGCCGCTGATCCCTTCCTGCTTCATGTAACGGTGTAGAACTTTTTCCTGTAGAGGGATGTACACTCCTTCGTCGGGGTTCTCGGCGATCACGTGCTTGTTATCGAAGGGAAACAGAAAAGAGTCGACGAAGAAGACCCAACGAAAGCGTTTCGGGTTCAGGTAACTTGGCATCGCCACGCGATTCGCCACGGAGGACTCGATGCCGCATTCGTCTAGAATGTGATCCCAATAACTCGTGCCTCCGCCCTTCTCCGCCGCACTGGACCGCTGCTGCAACCAGTGCATGTGCTCCTCTGACATGTCCGAGAATGGGTAGTCGAATAGCGCCTTTACTGCCGATACGAGCTCTGGGTTCGTCTCGCGTTCGCGAAACGGCAAGTGCTCGGGTGGGGTGGCCTGAGCGTCAACGTCGGGGTCGTCGCCAAAGCCCGGGTGGGCGTGGTGATCGAAGATCTTGATGGTTTTGATCTGCTCCAGAAGGCGCTGATAAATTGCCTGGACATCTCCTGTGGGAAATGCACGCGCTTGCGGCCAGGCGGGGATTGCAAGCGCAGGGGCGAGGACTGCAAGCACCGCCCAGCGAATTTGCTTTTGCTTCATCATCGGCTTCTCCTCGAAAGCCCGAGATCGAGTTGCAACATTCAAGCGCGGAATTTGCAGATGAAGGGAAGTATACAACACAGGAAGACTAACTCGGCGAACCTACGCCTTCGGATGCGCCCGATCGTAAACCGACTGCAAATCTTTGAGCGATACCTGCGTATACTTCTGCGTGGTCGAAAGCCGCGCGTGGCCTAGCAATTCCTGAATCGACCGGAGATCCGCGCCGTCACTCAGCAAATGTGTGGCGTAGGCGTGGCGGAAGCTATGGGGATGGACGGTTGCATCGCCTGCCACGAGCACGGCATAAAGTTTCACCAGCCGCCGCACTTGGCGGTCGCCCAACCGCGCGCCTCGCGAATTCAGAAATAGCGCCTGTTCGCTTGGCTGTGCAGAGCGTTTTTGTAGGTAGACATTCACCGCTTCAACCGCTCGCCCGCCCACCGGCACCTGCCGTTCCTTGTTGCCCTTACCCCGCACGCGCAGCCAGCCAGTGCGCAAATCGATGTCTTCGAGATTGATTCCCACCAGTTCGCTCACACGGATACCGCAGCCATACATTAGTTCGAGCAGCGCCACGTCACGCTCCTTATCCGGCATCTCAACCACTTGGCCCGAATCCACAGCATCCAGCAGGTTATTCGTTTTTTCCGCGCTCATCACTTCGGGTAACCGCTGCTTCACCTTAGGCGTGCGCAAACGCGTAGCGGGATTCTTGACGATCGTTCCTTCCTGCATCGAAAACTTAAATACAGCGCGCACTGCCGCCAGCTTGCGGCGGATGGTAACCACCGAAAGCTTGTGATCGTAGAGTCCACCCAACCATTCGCGCAGCAGCGCCAAATCAAGCAGCTCAAAAGCCGGCGCCGTCACACCAGGAGCTTCAAAATAGCTGGCGAATTGCTCCAGATCGGAGCCATAGTTTCGTAGCGTGTGCTGGGAAGCGCCGCGCCGCGTCAACTCAGCCAGATACTTCGCAATGGATTCGCGTATCGTGGGCATACAAGAATTCTGAAAAGGCCGTTTCCGCCCGCCGGCATATCTCCGCGTTCCGCGCTTTCTTATCGTGCTTGAATCGCCGCTTCGTCTGTTCGTCCAGCGCGGGCAAGAGGTCAAACGTGATGTTGGCAGGTTGAAAATGACGCGGGTCAGCCGCCGTGACGTAGTGGCACAAACTGCCCAGCGCGGTGGCGCGGGGAAAGACGAGCGGCGATCTGCCGACGGCCACTGCCGCCGCATTGCGGCCGGCGATCAGCCCGGTGGCGATTGATTCCGCGTATCCTTCCACACCCGAAATCTGGCCGGCGAAAAGGAGCCGCGGATCGGATTTCAATTGCAGCGTCGGCAGTAGCAGAGCCGGCGAGTTGATATAGGTGTTGCGGTGCATCTGGCCGAAGCGCACGAACTCGGCGTTTTCTAATCCGGGAATCAAACGAAAGACGCGCGCCTGATCTCCAAACCGCATGTGATTTTGAAAGCCGACCAGGTTGTAACTATCGGCGCGCTGATTCTCTTGCCGTAACTGCACGATGGCGTAAGCCCACCGGCCCGTGCGCGGATCTTCCAAGCCCGCGGGCTTCATCGGGCCAAAACGCAGCGTGTCCCGCCCGCGCCGGGCGATTTCCTCAATGGGCAAACAACTTTCAAAATAGGGCGTGGTGTCTTGCGGAATATGCGGTTCGTATGACTCAGCTTTGAGCAGCTCTTCGATAAAGACGCCGTACTGGTCTTTGTTGAACGGACAATTGATGTAATCGTCGCTACCATCCAGCGATTTTCCATAGCGAGAGGCGCGAAAAGCCACCGACATATCGATAGAATCCGCTGCGACAATCGGGCTTATGCTGTCGTAAAAGAAAAGCCGTTCGGCGCCGGTGATGCGAGCGATTTCTTGCGCCAGCGGCTCACTGGTAAGCGGCCCGCTCGCTACGACCACCACACCTTCGGGCAGAGTGCGCACTTCCTCGCGCCTCACCGTAATGTTCGGATGCGCTTCGATCGCCCGCGCGATTTGCGCTGAAAAGAGTTCGCGATCCACCGTAAGAGCATGTCCGCCAGGCACGCGCGCCGCGCCGGCAGCCTGCATCAATAGGGAGTCAAGCGCTCTCATTTCCTGCTTCAACAGCCAAGGCGCCGAGTACTCCTGCTCGCTCTTGAGTGAATTGCTGCAGACCAGCTCGCCGAATGCGTCGGTTTTGTGAGCTGCGCTGCGCTGTCCGGGCCGCATCTCATACAATTCCACGCGCGCGCCCGCTTCAGCGGCTTGGAAAGCAGCCTCGCATCCCGCCAAGCCCGCGCCGATAATTCGAACGAGATTCAAATCTCAGTCTATCCAGGGAACGCTTATGGGTTCGGCACGATAAACTTTACTAGGGAGAGTTTGAGGCTGGATGATCGGATGACACCTGTAGTTGCTCTCGAAGAACGCACTCCGCAACGCATGCACTGCATGGAGGTTTTTGGCGGCAGTCAACTCGCGGCACGCGCCGTGCAGTTCGGCGGCCTGGATACGTGGCTGTTTAGCAAACCGTTTGGCGATGGCCGCAATGGCGGAGATGTTTACTATGCCTCCAGTTGCATCAACGGCCGCATCTCCCGTTTCTTGCTGGCTGATGTAGTGGGGCACGGCCAGGCGGCCGCCGAAACGGCTAACGGCTTGAAGTTCTTGATGCGGCGCTTTGTGAACTGGCTGGATCAATGCGAATTCGTGCGCCTCCTGAACAGGCAGTTTTCCGAATTGGCGCCCGACGGCGTCTTCGCGACGGCCATTGTAGCCACATTCTTCGCGCCCACGCGCCGTCTGTGTCTGTGCAACGCCGGTCATCCTCCGCCCCTGCTTTATCGCGCGGCCAGCCATGAGTGGTCGCTGCTTCGTTCGGACAGGGATTTGACGCGCCGCAACCTACCGTTGGGCATTCTCGACTTATCGGATTATCAGGATTTCGACATCGAGCTTGAACCCGGCGATTGTTTGCTGGTATATACGGATGGATTGATGGAGGCCTGTGGCTCAGACCGCCGCATTCTGGGCGAAGAGGGCCTTCTTGAAATCGCCGCCGGCTTGAAGGCGACAGAGCCCAAGGCCTTGGCGCAGTCGTTGCTCGACGAGGTTGGCCGCCGCTATCCGGCCGCTCTGTCCTGCGATGATGTAACGGTGATGGTGCTCCAGGCCAACGGCCGCAGTCTTCAATTTTCGCTTTGGGAAAAGTGGGCGGTGGCGAAGGGCTATTTCTCGGCTCTGTGGCGCGCAGTTCGTGATGGCACCGAGAAGCCACTGTTCCCGTATCCCGACTCGCATGTGGCTAATCTGGGCGGGGCCATTATTCCGGTGCTGTCTCGATTCTGGCGCGCACGGAATTGAACCCCTTTTTTCTCAGTCACAGGTTCAGGCGAATTCTATAAAATTGTTTATCTCCACTCCGCCTATCGTTTGCGGGGATTCTTGCACGTGGCGGGACCTCCATTCCGGTGCTTTCCGGGCTACTCTGAACCAGGTTCTTAGTAACCGTCGAGGCACCCCATGACCCTTCTCACCATGCGCGCCGCTTTGCACAAAGTTCGGAAAGCGCTCTTAAAAGTGACTTTCTCGATGAAAACCGGGGAACTCCGAGGACCGTACCGGCTGGTTAAATCCAAGACCGAACATTTCCTCACGGATCTGGACGGCGCAGACGATATAAAGAGCGAACAGATGCAGAAACAGAAAGAAGAATTGACTTGCGGAGCTACTCATTTTGATACAGTTAGGGGGTTAGCCGAGCGAAAAACCGATATGAATGCCGCTACAGCCTTACAGCCAGATCTAAGATCTCGGCTTCACTCACTAGCAAGCGATGATTCGGTTCTGTCCGTCTCAGCCCTGAACATTTTCAAGGAAGCTGGCCTGAACGGCGATGAAATCAATTTCCTGGTTTTCGCAAATCGCAATCCAACTCCGAATGCGGGACGCCTAGATCCAGAAGATGGTGCGCGCTTTCGGCTTATGGCAGGGGTGATGGCCCACTGCTTAGACGTCTTTGGCTCGGCAGGGAAAGCGGTCTATTGGCTTCATCAGCCCCTCTCGCGTTTTCAGCGACAGTCGCACCTACAGTTTATTGAGAACACCTCAAACGTCGAACAGTTGCATGAGTACCTAATCCAAGTTGAGGAAGGCAACTTCGCCTAGCCGTTTCGACATCCTTGCCTAGCCTTTGGCGTATCTGTAAACACCTCGATCTTTCCGGCCGAGGTGGCATTCTAGCCGACAATCGTTGGAATACAAGGGGAAAACCGATGGTCTACCTCGCAGAGAGCGTACCTGGGGCGATCCTAGAAATCGTGGTGCATCTGTGGGAAAACACTGTGCTCCCGGAAGGCCTCAAATCGAAGTCCATTATCATCCTGACGCCTTTGAATGCGAGACGATTGAAGGGGCTGACTTGTGCGAGAGCTGGGATGCCGATATCGATATCACGCGAACCTGCGGCGACGACTGGTTGCTCCGGTGTGAGACGGCGATCATTGCAGTGCCGTCCGCTATCGCCCCAAATACCAGGAACTTCTTGCTCAATCCAGCACATCCCGATGCTCATCACGTAAGGGTTGAGCGGCACCTCGAATTCGACTTGGATCGCCGGATTCAGCGTCTCGCCGATTATGCCCTCTCCTATCGCGGTGAGGCTTCCTACGTCTTGCCGGAAAATTAGGCGAAAAGCTTGTGCCGCCGAAGGCGTGCGCGATAATTCCATCATGAAGGTTCGCTTCTTGCCGATGGCTCTATTGGCGCTATCGTGTTTCACCCTGTTTGCCAGCGATCAGCCCAAAACCGTTATCAAGATCATGGTGACCAACCAATTTGACAAGCCTGTTGAGAATGCCGAGGTGATTCTGGACTTCCTCGGCTCGCGCCAAATCACCAAAGTCGGCTTAAGAAAGAAAATTCATTGGGAGGTGCATACCAACCAACAAGGCATAGCGCATTTCCCGGCCGTTCCGGAAGGCGCGGTGCAGCTTCAGGTAAACAAGAAAGCCTATCAGACGTACGGTGCCAAAGTTGATGTAGCCGGGGAAGAGCAAACCGTGGAAATTAAACTTCTTCCGCCACAGAGTCAATACAGCGCCCATCCTCCTTTGAAGCCAGCGGACGCGCCCAAGCAGTAACTATTTGGCCTTGTCCAACGCGATCGCCTCTATTTCAATCTGCACATCGCGCGGCAGCCGCGCCACTTCGACGGTTGTCCTCGCAGGTGGATTGTCGGGGAAGAACTTACCGTACTCCTCGTTCATCCTAGCGAAGTTGTTCATGTCTTTCAGGAAGACCGTTGTTTTCACTAAGTCGCCCAGAGTAAGCCCCGCTGCTTCTAAGACGAGCTTCAGATTCTCCAGCACACGCGCGCATTGCGCTTTAATATCGCCCGTCACGAGTTCGCCCGTCTTCGGATCGGAGGGAATCTGGCCGCTTAGAAAAACAAATCCGTTCGCACGTACGCCCGGCGAATAAGGAGCAACGGGCTTCGGCCCATCTTTGGGAAAGATGCTTTCTTTCATTGCTCTATTTTGCACAACCCGCATTTCCCTTTTCGGGAAAGCGTACCGTGCCCACCAGTTCGTTCACATTTCGCACACCCAACCGCCGCGCTACGCGCTCTAGTTCCCGCACAATCCGTAATGGGGCTTTCGGGTCGGCGAAATTCGCTGTTCCGACCTCAATTGCTCGAGCGCCTGCAATCAAAAACTCGGCCGCATCTTCACCGCTCGCGATGCCGCCCAAGCCGATCACTGGAATCTTCACCACCTGCGCCGCTTCATAAACCATGCGAAGCGCGATCGGCTTAATCGCCGGACCCGACAAACCGCCGAAGCCTGCGCCAATGCGCGGCATTCTGGTTTCTATATCAATGGCCAGCGAGATGAACGTGTTTACCAAGGAGACCGCATCGGCCCCCGCTTCCTCGGCTGCTTGCGCAAATGGCTGAATGCCCGCCACGTTTGGCGAGAGCTTCACAATCAATGGCCGTTTTGCCGCCCCGCGCACCCTCGCGACCAGGTTCGCGAGCAACTGCGGGTCACTCGAAAAGAAGATGCCGCCATGTTTGGTGTTTGGGCACGAAACGTTCAGTTCATAGGCCGCGATTCCTTCTGCATCTTCCAGCGCCCGCACAACCTCCAGGTAATCGTCCTCCGCGTAGCCGAACACGTTCGCAATCACCGGCACGGGAAACCGGCGCAGTTTCGGCAGTTTGTCGCGAATGAATGCGGCGACTCCAACGTTCTGCAAACCGACCGAATTCATCATGCCCGCCGCGGTATGCCACAATCGCGGGGCTGGATTACCTGCTATCGGCTCGCGGGAAAGCCCCTTGGTGACAAATGCGCCTAGCTTCGCCAAATCTAGAATCGTGGCGAACTCGAGGCCATAGCCGAACGTTCCCGACGCCGCAATCACAGGATTGCGCAGCGCGATGCCGCACAAAGTGGTTGCCAGCCGGTCGTTAGCCATTTAGGTCTGAACGGCCGCCAGCTTTGCCGCGCACAGTTGAATCAGTTGCCAGCTCTCGCGGATGTCCTGCTCGTTGGTCTGGTGATTTCCAATCGCGAAACGCAGTACGTATTTACCATCGAGTACCGTATGCGACAGAAACAACTTGCCCCCCGCGTTAATATCCGCCAACAACTGCCGGTTCACCTCATCGGAACTGCGATGCCGGAAGCACACCAACGACAACGGGACCGGCGCGGATATCTCAAAATCGGCATCCGCTTCTACTAAAGCCTTCAGCAATTGAGTCAACCTGAGAGACTCCCGCAACATGGCGATAATTCCCTCATGCCCGTAATAGCGGAATACGTACCATAACTTCAATGCCCGAAAGCGGCGCCCCAGTTGCACGCCGTAATCGTTGAAGTTCACTACCCGCGCGTCTTCCGCCGTCTTCAGATACTCCGCGCTTAAGGAAGAAGCACGCCGCAACATTTCCGGCATGCGGGTATAAAGAACGCTACAATCCATGGAAACATACAGCCATTTGTGTGGATTCAAAACAAGCGAATGCGCCCGCTCCACCCCTCGCAAAATGTGCGTCATCTCAGGCACAATCGCCGCGGGGCCGGCGTACGCGGCATCGACATGCAGCCAGATTCCATGGCGCTCCGCAATGTCCGCAATGGCGGGAACGTCCTCAATCGCCGCCGTCGAGGTTGAGCCCACCGACGCCACAATGCAGCACGGTCGCTTGCCCTCGGCGATATCGGATTCGATCTTCTGGGCCAATAACTCTGGCCGCACGCGAAACTGGACGTCTACCGCAATCCGCCGCACATTCTCCTGGCCGAACCCCAAAGTGATGGCCGCCTTCTCGGCAGATGAGTGCGTATGTTCCGAAACATAGACCGTCAGCCCCGGCTGCATTCCTTTGATCCTGCACTCAGGCGCAATCCATTCACGCGCCGCGCCCATCGCCTGTAGCACGGAAACCGAAGCCGTATCATAGATGATGCCGAACCACTCCGGATCAAGTCCCAGCCATTGCCGCAGCCAGCTTAATGTCACCTGTTCCAGCTCCGTTGCCGCCGGCGACGATTTCCAAAGCATCGCATTCACGTTCAGCGCCGCTATCAGGAACTCGGCCAGCACAGAGGGCGGTGTGGACGAATCCGAAAACCAGGCATGAAAGTGCGGATGATTCCAATGTGTGAGCCCGGGAACGATCGGTGTTTGGAAGTCGCCAAAAATACGCTCGATGGGTTCACCTTTTTCCGGTGCCGCAGCAGGCAGCTTCGCGGCCACATCGCCAGGTTGCATCGCGGACAGCACCGGATAGTCGCGCACATCCTCCATATATCCGGCAATCCAATCGGCGTGCCGGTACGCGGCTTGGCGGAATTCTTCAGGCGACATCACTTGTCTTATAGCACCAGAGGCAGCCACTCTTTGAACCACTGTTCGAATTCCTGCTTCGCTATTAACGTTTGTTCGTCATACGGCAAGGCCGTGTGTGCCAGCTTCCAGCCACGCGCGCAAGCGGCGATTTTAATCCCGACAGGCGCCGGAAATCGATCGATCCAACCCAAAAATTCTTGTAAGCGCGCATCCAAGGCGTCGGCGCGTTCTTGCTGCTTGGCAACGATTGCTCGTTCTAAACCCACTAACAGCTCTGGCACAGCGGCGGCCACACCCGAGACAATGCCATCGGCTCCCAGCGGCCTTGCCCGCCGGTAAATTCTATCGCTCCCAATCAGCAACTGGAATGGGTGATTCGCTTTCAACGCGAGCAGCCTTTCGAACAAGCCCCAATCTCCGCCTGAATCCTTGATGCCCGCGAACGCCCCGCTCGACAGCAGCTCTTCCATTACCTCCGGAGGTATCGCATTCGTGAACTGCGGAATGTTGTAGAGGTAGATACGCGCTTTGCCGTCCACTTCCTTCGCGAACTGCCGGTAGAACTCCGCAATCTGCACGCCGGTGTAACGAAAATAATACGGAGGCATCAAGAGCAGGCCAGCCACGCCCGTCGCCATGGCGTCTTCAGCCAATTCGATCGCGCCCGCCAGAGTCGAATGCGCTACATTCACCAATAGCGGAATCCGGCAGCGCTTTTTCGCCAGCATCAAGACCCGCATGCGCTCTGTTACGTCGAAGTGAATGAACTCACCCGTGGAACCGAACAGCACCATCCCGTCCACACCGCGGTTTTGGATCAAATCAATATAGTCGAACAGCGCCGCCGCATCCGCTTCCACGGAATTTTGTGGACGGGGCGTCGCCAAAGCCGCATACACACCACTGGCCAGCGGCGCCTCTTCCTTCTTTCCCATCGTGTACTTCGAATTTTACGCCGAGGCCTTCAAAAACTTCACTCCTTCAAAGGCGATATCTTCCGGGTTGGCCGCCAGATCGCGCCAGATGGAGGCTGCCGCCGAAAGCTCGCCGAGCGCGAACCCAAAGCTCTCAATGGTGAGCCAGCCATCGTATTTCATTTCGCGCAGCGCTCCAAAAACGCCAGGCCAATCCACATGGCCGCTGCCCGGCGTCCCCCGATCGTTCTCGCAAGTATGTACATGCTTCAGGAATCGCCCGGTTGAAAGCAGCGCCTGCGCCGGATTTTTCTCTTCGATATTGGCGTGGAACGTATCCCACAAAATGCCCACGTTGGGATGGCCGATCTCGGCGCAGAGTTTTACCGCGTCCTCGGTCGTATTAATGAAGTACGTTTCAAAGCGGTTCAACGGCTCAATACAAACCTCCACCTGATTTGCCGCCAATACCGGCCCTAGTTGTTGATAACCATCCACCGCGTTCTTCCACTCGTCGCCGGTGCGCCGCCGGCCGGGTAAATAGCCAACCGGTGAATAGAGCGGCCCGGCAATCAGCTTGGCGCCCGCTTCGGCTGTGGCTTTGAAACATTCCGCCAAATGCGCCACCGTCTTGCTACGCACAGCTCCGTCCGGTGAGATCAAGCTTAACTCACCCGGCAGAACCGAACATACCGTGCATTCCAAATCGTTCTGCGCCAGCGCGCCCCGAATTTCCTGCGCTTTGAAGTCGGCGGGATGGATCAATGCCACTTCAATTCCGTCGAATCCATGCTGGCGGATCTTCGGTAACAATTCGAAGTGTTCCGGGCCAAAGTTGGCCGTCCATAAAAACGTGTTCACGCCAAATTTCATCTCTGCTCCTATATTTGATAAGCTGTCTGCTGCCGCACCCCAGATGATATCTACATTTGTTCGCAGATTAGTGCCGCTCGCAGCCGGGTCTCTCTTGCTGGCTTATCAACTCACCCGCCCCGCCGAGATCCCCTTCGAAAAGCACACCATCGACCTCGGCTCCAGCGAAACCGCCGTCATAGCCGATATCAATGGCGACGGCCGCCTTGACATCGTCTCCGGTGAGAACTGGTATGAAGCGCCGCACTGGACCAAGCATCGGTTTCGTAACATTCTCTACACTAATTTCTATATCGACGATCTCAGCACGTTGCCGCTGGATGTCGACGGCGACGGCCGCGTCGACCTGGTCACGTCCGGTTGGTTCAGCAAGAAACTCGCCTGGTGGCACAACCCAGGAAAGACCGGCGAGATGTGGCAGGAACATCCCATCGAGACCGGCAACCCGATCGAATTCACGTTGCTCGTCGATCTCGATAACGACGGCAAGGCTGACGAAATTTTGCCGCAATTCGGCGATGAGAAAGCGCCGCTCGCCTGGTATGAGCGCGACCACCACGGCGGCATCGCGAAGCACATCGTCAGCCCGCACAGCTATGGCCACGGAATAGGCGCGGGCGACGTAAATGGCGATGGCCGCACCGATATTCTCACGCCCAATGGCTGGCTCGAAGCTCCCGCCGATCCGCGTTCACCCGATTGGAAATTCCACCCGGATTGGAAGCTCGGCGATCTCGGCTTCATCCACGTCGCCGACGTCAACGGTGACGGTCGTCCCGATATCGTCACTTCCATGGGCCACAATTACGGCATCTTCTGGCTCGAACAAAAAGCGGATGGCACGTGGGAACAGCACATGATCGACGAAAGTTGGTCGCAGCCGCATGCTACGACGCTAATCGATTTCCGCGGCACGGGCAATATCGGCATCCTCACCGGCAAACGCTACATGGCTCATAACGGCCACGACCCAGGCGCACGCGAGCCGCTCGGCGTTTATTGGTACGAGCGTCTGATCGATCCGGCTACCAAAAATGTGGAATGGGTGAAGCACGTGATCGACTATGGCGGCCGCACGGGCGGCGGTATTCAGATTCCAGTGGCCGACATCGACGGCGATGGCGATCTTGATTTTGTTGTCGGCGGCAAAAGCGGATTGTTCCTGTTCGAGAATAAAACCAAATAGGCAGGCATGCAACAAAAGATCTACGACGTGGTGGTCATTGGTTCAGGCGCCGGTGGCGGAACTCTTTCTTCGCGCCTCGCCACGTTGGGCGCCGATGTTCTAGTATTGGAAGGCGGCCCACACGTCAACACCCGTACCGATTTCAATACTCACGCCTTGCCCTTCGAGTTTCCGTCGCGCCACATTCCTACCATGCGCCCCGGAAAGCCTGGCTTCGATGGGGAACGCAGCCGTGGTTTGGGCGGCAAAACCATGCTATGGAACGCCGTCGCTCTGCGTTTCAGCCAGCGCGATTTTAAAGGCCGCCAGCACGACGATGTGGGCGAAGACTGGCCGCTTGATTATGCCGACATGGCGCCATACTACGACCGCGTCGAGCGCGAAGTCGGCGTGTGCGCCAACTACGATCACCTGGAGGACTTGCCCGATGGCGTCTTTCTTCCTCCCGTGCCCATGAAGTGTACCGATATCGCCATTCAGAAGGGCGCGGCAAAACTCGGCGTCAAAGTCATTCATGTTCGCAAAGCGACTTTGAGCCGCTCGCGCGGCGTTCGGCCCGCTTGTCATTTTTGTGGTAACTGCATGGCCGGGTGCGATGTGGTGGCCAAATACAACTCTTACGATGTACAAATGGTACCGGCCCTGAAAACCGGCAAGTTAACGCTACGTGGGAACAGCGTTGTTTACGAACTGGGAGTTACCGACGAAGCCAGGGTGAGCGAGGTGCGCTACTTCGACCGTGAAACTCGCGCTGAAGGAGCTGTGCAAGGACGCGTGGTGGTGGTCGCTTGTGCCTGCGCTCAAAGCGTAGCGTTACTATTGATGTCGAAATCGAGCCAGTTTCCCAACGGCTTGGCCAATTCCAGCGGCCAGCTCGGGTGCAATTTTATCCCGCACATCACTGCGGGTTTTGAGCTTTTCCTCGACGATTTCATCGGCAAGCCGTCTGAAAACGACGAAGGCTTTCTCGATCACGCGTATATCCCGTCGTTCGTGCACGACCAAAAGCGCGATTACGCGCGCAGCTTCGGCATCCAATTTGGCTATCACAATCGCCGTGCCGCCGGTTGGGCCCGCTCCATCCAAGGCATGGGCAAGTCATACAAGGAAGCCATCAAGGCGCGTTATCCGGCTTACATGACGTTCAGCCCCTATCAGGAAATGCTGCCCAACGACGATAGCTATATCGATCTCGATTACGAGCATCCGGATGAATACGGCCTGCCGCGCGCCCGCCGCCACTGGAAGCTGTCCGAAATGGATATGAAGCTTCACAACGACATGAAACGCCGCTGCCTGGATATTCTCGAAGCCAGCGGGGCGCAGATTCACTCCATAAGCGAGGAGCCGTCAACCAATCACGAAATCGGCGGCTGCCGCATGGGCAGCGATCCACGCAGTTCCATTCTCGACGCAACATGCCGCGCGCATGATGTACCTAATCTCTACGTAGTGGACGCCAGCGTGTTCCCTTCATCGTCGGAAAAGAATCCGACTTTGACCATTATGGCGTTGGCTTCGCGCACCGCTGATTTCATCGCCGACCGTCTACAAAAAAAGGAAGTGTAATGGCAAGCTATTCGTCCGATCGCCGCAGAGTTCTCAAGCTATTCGGTGCTATCAGCGCCACCTGCACATTCCCGTTCGCGGGCGAAGAGCTGTATGGCCAGACCGCGCATGAACACGCCAACTTCGTGCCCCAATCGCAGGGCCGTTTTCTCAATGACGCAGATTTCAAGACGGTCGCCCGCATAGCCGATCTCATCATTCCACCCACCGAAACGCCCGGCGCGATCCAAGCCGGCGTTCCCGAATATATAGACCTGGTGATCTCTCGCGACGAAAATCAACAAGCGTTGCTAGCTGATGGCTTACGCTGGCTCGATGTTCAGGCCAAAGAGCAGAGCGCCGATCGGTTCCTTGAGTTGGACGAGCGCAGCCAGCTTGCTATCCTTGAGCCGCTCTGCGCAGCTGCCGATGCGGAGAAACCGCACGCCCGCACTGTGCAGTTTTTTGCTTTGCTGAAACGGCTCACCGCCGACGGCTATTACACCTCAAAAATAGGCCTGATTGATGAACTCGGTTATAAAGGGAACGCGGTCCGCACCAGTTATCCGGAGTGCGTGCACGAGCATTGAGGTTTACGAGAGTGGATCGAAGGCAAGGTCCAAAAGTTCGAGCGCCTTTTGGAAAGCCGGATCGTCAGAATGAAGTTTGGAGCTGCTGCAGCCGTCCAACTCAAAGGGTTCGAACAGAGCCCAATTAAATAGATCCCTTCCATGACGGGATTGATAGTAGACCCCGCCAAAATCTGCAACGGCATGAATCCGGGTTGACGCCCTCTGAGAAACTCGGCGGTTCTTGGACATCAAATCGGAAAGATCGAGTTGGATGTTCTGACTCACCACCGTTGAGCTCAAGTCCGACTCCAATTCGCGGCGCAAGTGTGAGAGCCATTCCGATCGGTAAATATCGGCACATCGTTTCCCGGTAGCCGTCGCCCGACCCATTCGGCGCCCGGAAAGCCAGCTTCCCGGAACCGTCCCAAAGGCCGGTTGATCTTCCTCCGCATGGTCGATTTCGCGAAGTTCAGCCATAATGCCCGCACGAGGTTTCCGAAAAGGGGCCAGGGTTTCCACGAAACACCCAAGAGGTGTTGAGCTGGCGTAAAGAACCGCATAACGCCCCTCGGAATCGTCAAACCGGTTCTCAGAATTGCAATCGCCAGTTGTCGATGGCTCAAAAGGTACGACCCAGGGGTCCGGTGCGCGCCCAATTCTGAATAAAACTTCTGGCGTGAAACGGTATGGAAGCAGCCCTCAGCCCCCTGTCACAAAAGCCGTAGCCGCACCCAGCACTTTCTTGCCGTCATCGGCAAGATCGCCATCGCGCAAGAGCTTGATTGGCACTTCATCTCCAAGTTCGGGATTTAGTCCAATGAGCCAGGCTTTGACGACCGCTGAGCTATCCGCACTGGACAAGAATACCGCCACCCGATACGACAGACGGAGGCGGGGCTCAACGTCACGTTGGGGAGCTACCCCGCTCAACCAACGGTCGATAGCTCTGGCGTCTTTAACCGACGCAATGTAGGCCGTCAGTCTGCGTCCAATGATAGAAACCAACGTCTCGACAACTTCAGGAAAGCTCGCCGACGTTGCTTGTTGGTACGCGCTGCGCTGCTGAACGTTTACGTCCAACCGTCTTGTCGCCTGTCCTGCTTCCATCGGATTTGTTCCTGGTTTAATTATACCATTCGGATCCCGCACATGTGACATCTCCATCGCACCATAGTTCCTCTCTAGTAACGCATCGGCAAACTTTCACGGTTTTAGAAGGTCAGTATGAAAAACCGCTTTGTCTCCTCAGCGCCTCAACATCTCAACTGTAGGGGAGGATCGACATGAATCGGTCAGCGCCGCTATTCACGCAGACACCGTAAGCCATTTACCATCAGTCACTTAGAGATATTTAGTCTTTTTTGGTGGAGTTGTGACTGTAAATTGCCTAGCTGTCTGTCATAAGAAAAATCCTAAACGACCACTACATCCTTCGACCAGCCGTATCGGTTTGTCCCGGCAGCAGAAGCTCACGAAGACCGTTTTTCAGGTCGGTTGCTACCTCGAAGTAACCGATCATCATTTCATCCCAACTTTGCGGACCGAAGCGCACCGCCCTGGTTGGATCGGGATTAACGGGGTTGGCGGCGGAATTGTCGAAGTGCGCGGTGCATTCAATGCTGCTCCCGGGCGGAAGGCGGAGCGGAGTGGCGAGATAATACGAAAGCTGCCAGTTGTAACTGTAATGGGGAACGCGCAGCAACGTTTCGGTGCGCCCGTCGGGAAAGACGACCCGGAACTCGAAGGATTTCCCCCGCCAATGCATATGCGGCAGCAGTGAAACAAGTGTCGCTTCGGCATGCAAGGTGACACGTGCGTCCAACGCATAATCGGGATCGCCGGGAGGGATGAGGAAGTGCATATTGGCGGCGGCCAGCATGAGGACGCGCTGACGCGGCGGCTCATGAGACAGAACCAAGCCAATCCGGCTTCGGTCGCAGCCGGGCCGCCCATCGGTTGTGTAATGAAGTTGGAAGACAAGATCGCTGCCGGCCTCGACCAGCTTGGCTTCACCGGGAGCAAGCAGTTCGGGCATAGCACCCGGGCCATAGCCCGCTAAAAACTCACCGGGAACCCCTCCTCCAAATTCGTGGGGATTCAGAGTAAACGGAACGCCAATGGGCTCGCCTGCGAGCCAGTTCGAATTCGGTTCGCGCACACTGACAACGATATGGTGGGTGTGGACGCGATCCCCGGGGCGCACCTCGGCGAGACGAACCCAGGTGTCCCGTTTGAAGTGGGTTGGGACGATGGCGTATTGATAAGGAACGACACCGGAAACCGGGACATTGAAAGCGGACGGCACCTCGAAAACCGTTTCCGGCTGGCCAATACTCCAACCTTCCACCCACTGAACTGGCTTGGGCGCATCTTTGGGCGCGCCCGGCGGAGCGCCCGCCGTTAGCCACGCGGCAATGGTTTCGATCTCCGCAGTGGAAAGGCTGCGGTCATTTGCGAAGTGGCCAACCGATGGATCGGCATACCAGGGCGGCATCTGATGTGAAGTAATGGCTTCGAAGATCGTGCGCGCCCAAGGTTTGGTTCCGTTATAGTCTAGCAAAGGCATGGGAGTCGGCTCGCCAGCACGGTGACAGGACTGGCAGTGCTGCTGAAGAATAGGGAGGACGTCCTTGTAAAAACTGGGCGGAGGGCTAGCATTGTCACGCGCGGCGAGCAATGCGGACGCGTACAACCCGATTGCAGCCAGACGTGTAAGCTCGCGAATCATCCTTGCTTCAATTTGCCTTCAATCGCAGTTTACAACCCGCAAAATGCGAGTCCCGCTTCCAGCTGACAGTACACTGAGGCTATCGTTCTCGAACGCTTTGTCAGGACGAATCGCAACATGTCATCTGTTCGTCTGTCGATACTGATTTCCATGTACAACGAAGCTAACTCGATTAAAGCGGTACTGGATCGAGTAGTTACGGCGCCGGCGTCCTTTTTTCAAGCCAAACAGGTGGTGCCCAATCTGATCGTAGTAGACAACGGGTCGGGGGACAAATCGTCTGAGGTGGTGGAAGAGTTCGCACGCACCCATCCCGAAGTCTCGTTGCGGCTCATCCGATATCCCAAAAATATCGGAAAAGGCGCCGCCATCCGCCATGCCATCGCGCAGGCGCAAAGCGATTTCTGCATCATTCAAGACGCCGATTTAGAGTACGATCCTATCGATTATCCAAAACTCTTGAAGCCCCTTCTGGCGGGCGAGGCGGACGTGGTGCTGGGTTCGCGTTTGCTGAACGATGTCGAGCGGCGGCCTTTGGGATTCTGGCAAGCGGTCGCGAACCGCATCATCAGCACAGTCACGGGAATGGCTGCCGGCTTGGCGCTTTCCGACGTCGAAACCGGTTTCAAAGCCTTTCGAACATCACTCGCCCAAAGTGTTCCGTTACGCAGCGACCGCTTCGGGCTCGACCCGGAATTGATCGTCCGATTTGCCAAACGGCGTGCCCGTTTCGTGGAGGTGCCCATTACCTATCGCGGCCGTACCTTCGAACAAGGAAAAAAGATTCGTCCGTGGGACACTTTGGACGCCTTCGCCAGCATCTTCCGCGCCTGGTTCTTCGGTGCGACACACAGCGACGAGCGCACGGACACGCTGGTCGCAATGTCGGGAGCAAAGCGTTTCAACCGCTGGATGGCGGATACGATCGCCCCTTGGGTAAAAGGCGACGTGCTGGAAGTGGGTGCGGGCATCGGCAACCTGACCGTCCTTCTCGCCTCCGGGGAGCATCGCTATGTGGCAACCGATCACGATCGCGAACATCTATTGGACTTGCGTTCGCGCATCGAGTATCGAACCGGTATTGAACTGGCGCACTGCGATTTCTCTCTTCCGGAGGATGTGGCACGCTTCCAGCAGAGCGCCGACACCGTGGTTTGCCTCAACGTGCTTGAGCACATCGAGGGCGACAGGCTCACGCTCGCCAACATTCGGCATTGCCTACGACCAGGGGGCGCAGCTATCATCCTTGTGCCGCAAGGACCGGAAATTTTTGGAAGTCTGGACGAGGCCTTACAACACAAGCGCCGTTACATTAGGGAGGAACTGGCGGAGAAGATGGCTGCCGCTGGCTTCAGAGTGGCCCAGATAAGCGGCTTTAACCATGCAACTCGGCCTGGTTGGTATCTGCACAGCCGGCTTTTGAAAAGGCGCACTTTGAGCCGTTTGCAATTGCGCTTGTTCGACCTTCTGGTACCTCTTTGGAAACGCATCGACCATAAACTCCCTTGGCCTGCAACTTCGCTGATTGCTATCGGCTTAGTGGACTAGTAAATGGATCGTCCGTCCTTTTATGCCTCCCGATAGCTCTGTCGGCTTCGCACCCGCCGATTGGGCGCAGTTTCTTATAACCGGTTTGTTCCTGCTGGCGGCCTTCGCCTGCCGCCCAAGGCTGCAACTCACCTACTCCTGGTTCGCGCACCGCAAGCGCACCTGCGTCATTCCGCTCTTCCTGCTGCCTATTTTGCTCCGGCTTCTGTTGCTGCCCCATCATCCCGTTCCGACACCCGACGTCTACGACGAATTTAGTCACTTACTGCTGGCGGATACGCTCTTACACGGCCGTTTGGCTAACCCTGCCCATCCCATGCACCGCTTCTTTGAGACTTTCTTTGTCTTGCAGGAGCCTACTTATAGTTCAATGTATCCGCTAGGCCAAGGCTTTGTGTTGGCTCTGGGCCGGTTGCTCTCGGGGACACCCTGGACAGGCGTGCTGATTGCTACGGGCGCCTTCTGCGCTGCCTGCTACTGGATGCTGCGCGGCTGGGTTTCGCCAGCCTGGGCTTTGCTCGGAGGCATCTTCACCGTCATCGAGTTCGGCCCACTGTGTCAGTGGACGAATTCGTATTGGGGAGGAGGGTCCTTCGCGGCTTTGGGAGGCGCTCTGGTATTTGGCGCTTTGCCGCGGCTACGCCAGTACGCCCGGCCGCGCGATGCCTTCCTGCTGGGCACCGGATTCGCCATACACATGTTGACCCGCCAGTTCGAGTCGCTGCTTCTGTTGCTTGCCGTTGTACTTTTCTTCGCGCCGGAATTAGCGCGCCGTGAAAAATGGCCGATTCTCTTGCGAATATCCGCATTCGCTTCGATGGCCGTGATCCCCGTGGTTCTAATGGTGTTGGCTCAGAACCGTGCCGTGACACATAGGTGGATCACCCTGCCCGAGCAGTTGCATCAGTATCAGTACGGCATACCGGTGGCCTTCACCTTCGAGCAAAATGCAACTCCCCACGTGCCGCTGACCCCACAGCAGCAAAGCGATTACCAAGCTGAGTCTCTTCAACATGGGCCCGGAACCGATACCCTGACAAGATTCCTTCTCCGCTTGGAATACCGGGTGCGCTATTACCGGTTTTTCTTTTTACCACCCCTTTATCTCGCGATCGTGGCTTTTTTCTTTTCATTGCGCGACGCGCAATTGCGCTGGGTAGCCGCCACGCTCGCGATTTTCGCCCTGGGAACCAATCTGTTCCCCTACTTGCTGCTTCATTATTTGGCGGCGGTTACCTGCCTTTTCGTGCTGGTGAGCGTGATTGGGCTGCGCCAATTCACACGTCTACGTATAGCAAACACTTCACTAGGCGTCGAGATTGCAGCTGTGTTGATCGTGCTGTGTATTGGCGAGTTCATCTCATGGTACGGAATGCATCTATTCGAAAGCCCGAATCTCTACCCGATTCTGCGATACGAGACATGGGATTCGATTAACCACGAAAACCCTCAGCGTCGCATTGAAATGAAACGGCGATTGGCGCAACTGCCCGGGCAGCTGCTGGTCTTCGTGCACTATTCTGCGCGCCACATTTACCAGAACGAGTGGGTTTGGAACGAAGCCGATATTGACAATTCGCGAATCGTCTACGCTCGCGATCTCGGCCCCGAGGACGATGAAAAGCTGGTCCGCTATTACCCAAATCGAACAGTATGGCTCCTGGAACCGGACGAACCCGTTCCGCAGCTCTCGCCATACGCGACAGCCGAAGGCCGATAAGTTGAGGCCTTGAAACTCGCCGCTCCCTACGGTCGGGGCGCCGGTCGGTGTTTATTACACTTCGAAAGCGGCCTGACCGATGAGCCGGGGAGCAAGAAAAGGCGTAACACCAGAGTGTTACAATTTCCGCCTTAGGATATCTTGCACGGGCGGAGTTCCCTCAATGGCACGAGTTTTTATCTCTTCAACATCGAATGACTTGAAGGATTCAAGGCAACAGCTTTCCGTTCTTCTAAGGAAAATGCGGCATGAAGACATTGCGATGGAATACTTCGTCGCGGAAAATGATCGCCCCGTCGTAAAGTGCAGGTCCGTGGCAGCGGCGGCGGACATCTACGTTGGCGTCATCGCCTGGCGCTATGGCTATATTCCGCCGGATGATAATCCCGACGGTCTGTCGATTACCGAGATCGAGTATCGCGCAGCCAAAGAGGCGGGCCGGCCGTGTCTGCTGTTTCTTCTCGACGGAAACGCGCCTTGGCCACGCACGTTGATGGATGACGATCTATCAAAGATCGAAGGGTTCCGATCCCGCCTGCAAGAAGCCCACACCGTCAACTACTTTAAGTCGTCGGAGGACATTGGAGCGGTGGTTGCCCCTGCTCTTTCGCAGTTAAGTTCGAGCGCCGACGCCGAGCCGGCACAAGCATTTACCGCTTACTTCAACGCTATGAAGCGGCGCTATCAGCGCTTGGATCTGGATGCCCTAACGCCGCCTCAAAAAGAGGAATACCTGCAGGTTCAGCTCAGCTCCGTTTTTATCGAGCAGAACGTACGGGATAATCCGCCGCCTGTCGCCCTGCCAAGAGAAGTAATCGAGATGTTACTATCCGACCGCGAGATCGAGGAGACCGATCTGCCCAAAGGCGTGAGCCTGGACGACGTCGAACGCGCGAGCAAACTTTACTACGACAAGCCTGAAAAAAGAGTCCTCGACGTCCTCGGCGGACAGGATCGTAAGCGTGTGGTTATTTTGGGCGACCCTGGGTCAGGCAAATCAACGCTAGTTCGCTACGTGCTTTTGTCCATCCTCGGACCGTTGGCCAACCGGCGAATCGGTGACATCTTTGGCAACCACCTTCCGCTTCTCATCGAACTGAGGCACTACCTGCCTCTGTATAAGCGAAATAAGTGCGACACATTCGTCGACTATCTGGACTACATGTCGCGGACAGAGGGTTGGTCGTTGGATCGGGGGTCGCTACTTCGTCACCTGCAGTCTGGCGGCCCCGTGGTTATGTTTTTCGACGGTCTGGACGAAATATTCAATCCGCGGGATCGGGAAAGAATTGCGCGCAACATCTCGGGCTTTTCGGCGACGTATCCGCAGAGTCGCGTGATTGTGACTAGCAGGATCATAGGCTACCAGCGCAAGCCCCTTGATGACGCCGGGTTCGAGCATTACACGCTGCAGGAGCTGAACGTCCGCCAGGTCGAGCGGTTTGTCGATAGGTGGTATTCCATCGCGCTCGCCGATAAACCCGATGAAGCGCGCCACCGGCGCGAGAGAATCATGCGCTCGTTCGCTGAGTCCTCCTCCATTCGCCAACTGGCGGGGAATCCCATGCTCCTGACTATCATGGCGATCATAGGCAAGCATCAGGAGCTCCCAAGGGAGAGGTGGAAGCTCTACGATCACGCGGCCTCGGTTCTTATTGAGCACTGGAACGTCAATAAGCACCTAGATGAGGAACGACTGGAGTGGGAATTTATAGGCGAGGACGACAAGAGGGAGCTTCTACGGCGTCTTGCCTATATCATGCAAACGGGGGCCAAGGGTCTGGGTGGAAACTACCTGCCTCGTGAGGTGCTTCGAAAAGAGTTCGAATCGTATCTAGCCGATCGCTACAATCAGCCACCGGATCGAGCCGTCGTCATCGCGCGGGCCATGATTGAGCAGTTCCGCGAGCGTAACTTCATTCTTTCGCTCTATGGCGCGAACTTGTACGGCTTTGTTCATCGCGCGTTCCTGGAGTACTTTTGCGCGGCTGAGTTCGTCCATAAGTTTGAGAAGACCCGCGAATTGGATGAAGACAGCCTGATCACAAGCGTTTATAAGGTGCGCTTGTATCAACAAAACTGGCATGAGGTGCTGCGGCTGATATGCGGACTGATTGGAGAGAAGTTTGCCGGGGCGATCGTACGGTATTTGGCTTTCGATCCCGCGGGGCGCGTTCTTCTCAACGAGCCTTCTCGCTTGGCCCTCGCTGTGCAGTGCCTGGCTGAGGTTCGAAACATCGGCGCGGTTGCCGACGTGGCGAACGAACTTCTGAAGTGGATCTGGACGCTCTTCCAAAGAGGCGCGCAGGGAGCGCCCGAGTTGGACGAGTTCCTCAGCGATCAAATAGCGCCGTTCGCTTCATTCATCGGCCCCAATTGGCCCAACAGAAGCTTCCTCGCCGATTCTCTGAAATCGCTGCGCTTCCGCCGAATCTCCGCAGCTTATGGCGAAGCCTTTGGCCGCTTTTGCGGGTCGGTCGGACGAGGCATGTCCGAGGTCAAGGCCATAATATTGTCGTACGCGGCCGCAACCGATATACGATCGCTGGTCGCCGTCTACGCCCTCGCCATTGGTTGGCGTCGCGATCCGGACGTGCTTGACATTCTGGGCGATTTAGCCGCCAAGAGTCCCTATCATATCGTCAGATCGGCTGTGATCGAAATAATCGGCGAGTATCTTGACGACGATTCTCGCGCGTTGCTCATCCTCGAGCAAATCAGTCGCGCAGACCAGTTGCTCTTTATCAGGGAATTAGCGTTAGCCAAGATCGCAAGGATACACGAAGACTATGATCAAGGCGGTGAAGAAGCGCAACAAGCGTCGGCTTGATTGCATCTCCCATTCTTTCGAGAAGGACGGCCATCACGGCAGAACCTCATAATCCGGCCAGCAGTTCTCAGTCGCATCCCCGGCCCAATGCTTCCACTCGTCTCCGAAAATCAACAGCCCTCCCGCCATCCCACTTTGGTTCGAAGCAAATTTCGGATCTAGAATCTTCGCAATCTGGTCTCGCGCGCCGCTGAGATGCGCGCGCGTCTCGCGATCGGTAGTCCGGGTCAGGGCGATCTCAATCGAGTGACTCAGGTTCCGCAGGTCCTCCCGATAAAACGGCTTCTCATCTCCGCTCGATGCAAAGAACGAGAACGGAAATCCCGCGGGCAAACTGGCAGGCAGAATGATGGGAGATCCATTGACTCTTGCGTTTGCCAAGTCCAGGTAAGTTCCGCACATCTCGCCATACGCTCTGGCCGCCGGCCAATAAGTCGACACATGCCCCACTTCCTACGGTCGAATCTCATAATCCTGTCCAGCCTCGTAGCTCACCAAATCGTTGGCACAACTGACGAGCGAATACTGAGATCGCAAGTAATGAGAGGCACTCCAAAGAAAGACGGCGGCGGCCGACACGACACGATCAGGCATATCGTGAACTTTCGGTGCGCACGGACATTGCAAACCGGCTGATGCATTTAGCACAATCTCAGACCTGTATCCGGCGTGACTGGAGTCGAAGAAATGTCCCGGCAAGAATCAACGGTCCCCACGTTCGGCAATAATTTCGTCGCTCATCGAACCGTCGATCTTCGAAAGCCTCCGCCGAACTTCCTCAAAGCCCGGAGGCGGCCCCGCATTCTGTAAGTCGTGCTTGACGCTGGCAATGTATTCGGCAGGCAAGGCGGACCGTCGAGTGTCCGGCGTCTTGACGACGCTGACCACCACCTGCTCATGCTCCTGCAAATCCAGGTTGCAGTGGGCGCAGAACACCGTTTTCATAGATGGCATCGACTTGAAGAGGCTGCATCCTAATTTTTAGTCGAGCGCGCTCACCCTAACCCGCACTTGCCGCAGCAGCGCCGACGGCACTCAACTCCTTCACAATACTTCCAACAAATGACTTGGCATCGCCGAAGAGCATCAGCGTTTTATCCATGTAGTAAAGCTCGTTATCGATGCCGGCGAACCCGGGGCTCATGCTGCGCTTGATCACCATAACAGTGTGGGCCTCAAAAGCTTTCAAGATGGGCATGCCGGCAATCGGGCTGGTTTTATCGTTGATGGCAGCCGGGTTCACGACATCGTTGGCGCCGATAACAAGCGCCACGTCGGTGCGCGGGAAATCGGGATTGATGTCGTCCATTTCGACAAGCTTGTCGTAGGGAATATCGGCTTCGGCCAGCAGCACGTTCATGTGACCGGGCATGCGGCCGGCGACGGGATGAATGGCAAAACGAACCTCGACCCCACGCTTCGTCAGCATATCGTGCATCTCGCGCAGTTTGTGCTGGGCTTGGGCGACGGCCATGCCATAGCCCGGAATAATGACAACACTGCGCGCGGCGTCAAGAATCTCCGCGGCTTCTTCGGGTGACGCGGAACGAACCGGACGTTCGACAGCCTTGCCGGAGCTGGTTTGGACGGTTCCGAACGCGCCGAACAGAACGTTTGAGAACGAGCGGTTCATGGCGCGGCACATAATGACGGCGAGAATGAAGCCCGAAGAGCCATCCAGCGCGCCAGCCACGATGAGCAGTTTGTTATCCAGCGCGAAACCCATCGCGCTGGCGGAAAGACCGGCGTATGAATTGAGCAGTGCGATCACCGTGGGCATGTCCGCACCGCCGATGGGAACAATTAAGAGGACGCCGAAAATCAACGAAAGCAGCGCGAACGGCGGAAAGAGCCAGGTGCGTTCCGGCGCGGTAATGAGCGCAATGCCGACTGCTACGGCCAAGCCAAACACGGCGAGATTTACGATATTTTGGCCCTTGTAAGTCATCGGGCGCGTCGGCAGAATCTCCTGCAATTTGCCGAAGGCCATCAGGCTGGCGGTGCAGGTGAGAAAACCAAGCAGCGTTTCGAGAACCAACGCGCCCATCACGAAGCCGTTGGGCGTGTGGCGATAATATTCCGCTGTTCCGATGAGAGCAGATGCCAGCGCACCGCAGGCGTGGGATATGGCGGTCCGCTGCGGAACAGCGGTCATCGGCATCATGTAAGCAATGGGTACGCCGATGGCGGAACCGACCAGAAACGCAATGACGATCCATTCGTAATTGACAACTTCAAAGCGCAAGAGCGTGCCCACAACGGCAAGAAGCATGCCGATTTCACCAACAATTACGCCGCGGCGCGCGGTCGAAGGTGAATTCATCCATTTGATGGCGAGAATAAAACCGGCGGCGGCGAGAATATAAAAAGCGGGAAACAGGGCGTTCATGAGTGCTTCTCCGGCGCGCGTTTTTTGAACATTTTGAGCATCCGGTCGGTGATGAGATAACCGCTCACCACGTTCACGGTTGAGGCAACCACCGCAATGAAGCCCAAGGCACGGGTGAGCGGCGAAGCATCCTTCGCTCCGGTAATCAGGATGGCGCCGACTACCGCGATCGCCGAAATCGCGTTGGTGAGCGACATCAATGGCGTATGCAAAAGCGGTGAGACGCGGCGGATCAATTCAAATCCAAGAAACGCCGCCAGCATGAAAACCCAAATTGCGACTTCGTATTTATTCATAAAAATTACCGTGCAACGGACGCGCCCATTTGGCTCTGTATGGCTTCAAGAACCCGCGGGTGGACGATTTTGCTTTCATAGGTAACAAGCGTCTCGCGGATAATTTCATCTTCCCGATTGATATTCAGAGCCCCTTCTTTGAACAATAATTTGACGAAGGAAGTGATATTCGAGCTATACATCTGGCTGGCGTGATAGGGAACCATGGAGGGAACATTCAGCGGACCAAGCACGGAAACACCGTGCTCGACAATGGTTTCGCCGGGCCTTGTCACCTCACAATTCCCGCCGCGTTCGGCGGCGATATCTACAATAACGGAGCCGGGCTGCATGGCAAGCACCATATCGCGAGTGACCAGGATGGGCGCTTTGCGGCCGGGCACGGCGGCGGTGGTGATGAGCACATCCTGCTCGCGAATCACTTCGGTCATGAGGTCGCGCTGGCGCCGATAGAACGCTTCATCCATCGCTTTCGCATAGCCGCCCTTGTCTTCCGAGGTTTTGGAATCGACGTCGAGGATGATGAATTTTCCGCCGACGCTTTCCACCTGTTCTTTTACAACCGGGCGGACGTCATAGGCCGATACGACAGCGCCTAAGCGCCGCGCCGTGGCAATCGCCTGCAATCCAGCCACGCCTGCGCCCAGCACAAAAACCTTGGCCGGTGCCACGGTGCCCGCCGCGGTCATGAGCATGGGAAACATTTTGGGCAGCCGCGTGGCCGCGATCAGAACGGATTCGTAGCCTGCAATCGTCGCCATGGACGAAAGCGCATCCATGCTTTGCGCGCGGGTGATGCGCGGCATCAGCTCCATGGCGAAAAAGGAAACGCCGCTGCCGGCCAAGTCGGTGCATTCCTGCGGTGCGGTGAGCGGCTCGCCAAAACCGACCACCGCCTGGCCTGGCCGCAACACCGCGAGATCCGCCCGCCCCGCATCCGGATTCGCACCCAGCGTGCGCACTTGGGCAATCACATCGGCAGTGGCAAATAGCGTCTGGCGGTCTACCAGTTGTGCGCCGCGCGCGGCATACGCTTCATCCGGGTAACCGGATTCCACTCCGGCTTGATGCTCGACCAGCACTTCGATCCCCGACTTTCGCAGCGCGTCGCAGTGGCGGGGAGTCACGGCCACGCGCCGTTCCCCCGGGAACGTTTCGCGAGGAGTTCCAACAATGGCGGACAACTGAGCCTCCGGATTTATTTTAAGAAGAGTAATATCACATCTGGGACGCGCGCTTTTGGATTTTGGTTATCGGTCGTTGATATAATCCCACCAAAAGCCATGAATGAACAGCCTCGTTCCGCTGGTCACGGGTCCGCGTGAAACCGACTAACGTTCAAAATCCCGATTATTTCCACAAGGTCGTAGATTGCCAGTGGGCGTGCCCTGCGCATACGAACGTGCCGGAATACATCCGGCTCATCGCGCAAGGGCGCTACACCGATGCCTACTTGTTAAACAGGGAATCGAATGTGTTTCCCGGCATTCTGGGACGGACTTGCGACCGCCCTTGTGAACCTGCCTGCCGGCGCGAGAGATTAGACGGCAAACCGGTTGCCATTTGCCGGTTGAAGCGTGTTGCAGCCGACAATCGCGACGAAGTGAAGCACCTGCTGCCGCCAGCGCCGCTTCAAAAAAACGGCAAAAGAGTGGCTTGCGTGGGCGCCGGACCGGCATCGCTGACCGTAGCTAACGATTTGATGCCGCTCGGTTATCAAGTCACCATTTTCGAAAAGCAAGATAAGCCCGGCGGGTTGATGCGCTCGAATATCCCCTCGTTCCGGCTCCCTGAGCAAGTGCTCGGCGAAGAGGTCGATTACATCCTCGATATGGGCGTAGACATTCGCTACAACTCGCCCGTGAACAGCATGAACGAACTGCTCGGCGAAGGTTTTGACGCGGTGTTTGTAGGCAGCGGCGCGCCGCGCGGCAAAAACTTGGATATTCCTGGGCGCTATGACACCAATCGCATCCACATCGGCATCGATTGGTTGGAATCGGTTGCCTTCGGGCATGTCAACTCTATCGGCGAGCGCGTCTTGATCATCGGCGTGGGCAACACCGCGATGGATTGCTGCCGGTCATCGCGGCGCTTGGGCGGCAAAGATATCAAGGTGATGGCGCGGCGTCCCAGGCAATACTTCAAGGCGTCGCCCTGGGAACTGGAAGATTCCGAGGAAGAGGGCGTCGAGATCCTCGTGAATCACGCGCCTAAGAATTTCGTACTCGAAAACGGCGTCCTCAAGGGCATGACGTTCGAGCGCCTCGAATGGGATTCGGGCGCTAAGAGATCTAAAACCATCGACGAAATTTTCTTGCCGGCCGACGACGTGATTCTGGCCATCGGCCAGGAGAACGCGTTTCCCTGGGTTGAACGCAACTTGGGCATCGACTTCGATAAATGGGATGTTCCGGTCGTGGACGACAAGACATACCAATCTACCCGGCCGGGCGTGTTCTTCGGCGGCGATGCGGCCTTTGGACCCAAGAACATTATTTGGGCCGTCGAACACGGGCACCAAGCAGCGATTTCTATTCATAACCACTGCGAAGGCGCGTCTCTGGCTGAGCGTCCACCATACGGCATGAATCTGGTCAGCCAGAAAATGGGCATCAGCGAGTGGAGCTATAAGAACGATTATTCAGCGGTGATGCGCCAGAAGATGAAGCACGTCGATTTAGTCGAGCGCTTCAACAAGATGAACATCGAAGTGGAACTGGGCTTCACGGCGGAGCAAGCCGCGGCGGAAGTGGGCCGCTGTTTGAACTGCGACGTCGAGACCGTGTTCGTTGCGCCCAAGTGCATTGAATGCGACGCGTGTGTGGATATCTGCCCGGTGCAATGCCTAACGATTACGCGCGACGGCGACGAGTTGGATCTACGCGCGCGATTGTCAGCCCCCGCGTTGAATCCCGAGCAAGACCTCTATGTTTCGGCCGCGCTGCCGCAAACCGGACGCATTATGGCGAAAGACGAAGATGTTTGCGTGCATTGCGGCTTGTGCGCGGAGCGCTGTCCCACGGCGGCGTGGGACATGCAGAAATTCGAACTCATCATTCCATATGCGGGCGTGCCAACGTGCAACGAAACTCTAGCGGCAGTGTAAACGATTTCGCCATTAAGTTGGCGAATGTAAATGGAACCGGGTCGGCCAGTGCCAATGGCTTGTTGATGCAGGCCATTTTCCGCATGGGCATTCCCGTATCGGGGAAGAATCTCTTTCCTTCGAATATTCAGGGATTGCCCACTTGGTATGAGATCCGCGTCAACAATAAAGGCCATACCGCGCGTGCGCTTGATTACGACCTGATGGTGGCGATGAATGCGCAGACCTATGGGCGCGACATCAAGGAAGTGCGCGAAGGTGGGTACGTGCTCTATGATTCGTCCTGGCCGCTCGACCCGAAGGTTTACCGCAGTGACGTGAACTTCATACCAATCCCGTTTGCGCAGATGTGCAACGAGCGCTTCAAGGACGCGCGCGCGCGGACGCTGATGAAGAACATCGCTTACGCGGGTGCGCTGGTGGCCACGCTCGAAATTGACATGAGCACCGTGGAGGCGCTATTGGATGAGCGCTTCGCCGGTAAGAAAGCCTTGCGCGATTCCAATCTTCAGGCGCTGAAGATCGGTCACGATTACGCCAAAGAACATTTCGCGTGTCCGCTGCCGTTTCACTTGCAACA